>OLQX01001753.1_pt1 | contig 16918 bp, 15 predicted proteins | sample 1672581 | NCBI WGS metagenome assembly OLQX01 (sample SAMEA3136701, study PRJEB25190) | human gut metagenome | reverse complement strand
ATAATAAACATCTTCACGACTCCTTTCCACTTTTGAAAACGTTGCTATTTATTTTACTCCATCCGCAGATATTTGTCACGTATAAATCTCTTTTCCGCATCATACAATGATAGAAAGAAATTGCTGTTCCCCTAATTGCCGGGAACAGACAGATACCGGAAATTCTGAACTTCAGGATCTTTCGGCAAACAGCTACCAGAATCTACCAGGAGGGTTTTCCATGAGTTCCAGAACACGCATCGTTGTCCTACACATGAAAGAAATTATCTACACAGCAATCTTCGCTGCACTTGCTATCCTGCTGATCATTCTTCTGATCGTCATGTTCCGGCCATCCGGGAAATCTGCTGCATCAGGAGAGAAAAAGCAGTACACTCCGGGAGTCTATACTTCCACACTCACACTGAATAATACAAACCTGGAAGTCGAAGTTGCTGTCACAGATTCAGAAATCCGCTTTTCCAATCTTGATGAAACCGTAACAACTATGTTCCCACTGGTTCAACCTGCACTGGAAGATATCGCAGATCAGATCTGCCGAACTCAGTCCCTGGAAAATATTTCTTTTCCGGAAGATGCCCCTTATACATCCCAGTTAATCCTTAACGCGGTCACGCAGGCGGTCGAAAAAGCCACAGTTCAATAACCGTGGCTTTTCTGTCTTTCCTATCATAACTGTTCTTTTTCTGACGGAAAGCCTACCCTTCCACAATCAGATATGTTCCATCCGGGAGTACAAAGACCTCCGATGCTTCCTCCATCTCTTCCTCAGTCATATGATCCACATCTGCTCCGCTCTCCTCAAAATACTCGCGTACCTCCTCCAGTGAATCCACAATAACTGCCATGCAGTCTTCCAGAAATGCTTCTGCCTCTTCCAGTGTCTCTGCTACCGGTTCATCGAACAGTTGTCCCTGATCCTTCAGAAAAGTACGCAGACATTCTTCACTATATTCACCCATCTTCTCGTCCTCCTGCTATCTCATTATCTCAAGTATTTCATCAACCGAATCTACGATACAGTCTGCCCCGTCTTCTTCCAGTGCTTTTCTTCCACGGAATCCCCAGGATACCAGGATCGTCTTCATGCCGGCTGCCTTTCCCGTTGCAAGATCCACTTCCGAATCTCCGATATACGCTGTCTCTGCGATCTCAGCTCCCAGTCTGTCCGCAATGTCAAGTGCCGCACTGGGATCCGGTTTTCTCGGAACGCCCTCTTTCTGCCCCTGGATCCAGTCAAAAAGCCCTTCTCCAAAAATCTCCTTAATCACATGACCGACCTGGCGGTCCGGCTTATTTGAAAGCACTGCAAGCCTGATCCCCTGCTTTTTCAATGTCTCGAGCATCCTTTCAATTCCCTTATAAGGAACAACCTTATAAGTACAGTTCTCATCGAACACTCTGCCATAGACTTCCATCGCCTCATCGAGCCTGTCCAGATCCTCATCTCCCCCGGCTTTCAACGCCTTCTCTATGAGAACCTTCGCTCCGTTTCCGACAAAATCTCTGCACTGCTCTTTCGTGATCTGTGGCATATGAATCTGCTTCATCGTCTCATTCACAGAATATTCCAGTGAATCCAATGTATCAGTCAATGTTCCGTCGAGATCAAAAATACATGCTTTCATCCCTGCTGCCTCCCTGCCATCCTTCATCCTGTAAGGACATTCTGTATTGTATTTCTTTCTCACTTATCATAGTATGATACATTCTAAAAAGCAAGTATTGACAACGCATTTATCGGCATATTTTTCAATCCCCCAGCAGATACTGCCGCATCGTCTTCAGGGCGTTTTTCTCAAGTCTGCTGACCTGTGCCTGAGAAATCCCGATCTGTCCTGCCACCTCCGTCTGAGTCTTCCCTTCAAAAAACCGCAGACTGATAATATACCGTTCCCGCTCATTGAGCCGTTCCATCGCAGCCTCCAGCGAAAGTTCCTCTACCCAGTTTTCTTCCCGGTTTTTCTTATCACTGACCTGATCCATCACATACAATGCATCCCCTCCGTCATTGTATACCGGTTCATGAAGACTCATCGGAGTCTGTACCGCATCTAGGGCAAAAACCACATCCTCCTTGGCAATCCCGATCTCATCTGCAATTTCCTGCACCGTCGGTTCTTTCATATAGCGGCGTACATATCCTTCCTTTGCATAAATAGCTTTATAAGCCGTATCCCTCAAAGAACGGCTCACACGGATGCTGCTGTTATCTCTTAAATATCTCCGGATCTCACCTACGATCATCGGGACTGCATAAGTTGAAAATCTTACCAGCCGCTCCGGATCAAAATTATCCACTGCCTTCATCAGACCCACACATCCGATCTGGAATAAATCATCTGCACTTTCACTGCTGCTGTCAAATCTCTTGATCACACTCAGAACCAGTCGCAGATTTCCTTTAATATATTCTTCTCTCGCTTTTTCATCGCCTTTCTGAATCCGACGAAAAAGCTCCTCCTTCTCATCTTCCCTGAGAAGCGGGAGCTTTGACGTATTCACTCCGCACAGTTCCACCTTATTCATCATCGTAAGAATCCTCCTAAGTCATTTTCTACTTAGAATCATTCTCCATCTGAATCAAAGATATTCTGTCCGGGGAAAAATTTAATAAAGTTTTACTCCTTGACAATCTGTCTGACTGCCTTTTCTTCAGAACTTTCTCACAGTTCTGTCTCTTTTGCAGGATTCTCTTACAGTTCCCACTTATCCGCAAGATTATTGATCTGTGCTTCAAATTTTGCTTTATCTTTATTGGAAAGTCCTGCATTGCTGTAAATGATATCCATAAGCCTTTTACCAGCCAGCGTAAGCCGGTCATACGCTGCATCCGCTTTCTTCTGTGCCGGTTTCTTTGCTTTCACAGGGATCTTCACGCCCTCACTGAGGATCTCATTTTTCAGAAGATCCACTTCTGCACACGGAAATGGTGCAAACGCCTGATAATCAAATGTCTCTTCCACAGTCTTTGCGAACTCCTCAGTTACTGTATCTTCACCATGTACAACAAAAACTCGCTGTATCGGTGGATCAAATGCCTTTACCCATTTCAGCAGACCATTCATATCCGCATGCCCACTGACACCATGAAGGCTTTCAATCCTTGCATGTACCTCGATCGACTCTCCAAACAGCTTCACATTTTTCTCGCCCTCCAGCAGCCGCCGACCCAGCGTTCCGTTTGCCTGATATCCGACAAATAAGATCGTACACTCTTCTCTCCAGAGATTATGCTTCAAATGATGCCGGATTCTTCCTGCATCGCACATTCCTGAAGCGGAAATGATTACTTTCGGCTTTTCTATAAAATTGATCATCTTAGAATCTTCACTGGATATTGCAGTATGCAGTCCCGGAAATACCAGTGGATTGATCCCTGCATTCACAAGAGCAAGTGCCTCCTCATCAAAGCATTCCCGCATATTTTTAGTAAATACCTTTGTCGCCTCGATTGCCAGCGGACTGTCCAGATAAACTTCAAAATCAGGATACTCACTCAGCAGTCCCTTTTCTTTGATCTCACGGATAAAATACAGCATCTCCTGCGTTCTTCCTACCGCAAATGACGGGATCACTACATTTCCCTTCCGGTCAAAGGTCTCTTTCAGAATCCTTGTAAAATCGCCAAGATAATCCGGCTTTTCCTGTGCATGTACCCGATTTCCATAGGTGGATTCCATGACGATATAATCTGCATTCTCCGTATAGGCCGGATCTTTGATGATCGGCTGATCCGTATTCCCTATATCACCTGAAAATACAATCTTTTTTGTCACGCCATCTTCTGTCGCCCACACTTCAATACTGGCTGATCCCAGCAGATGCCCCACATCGGTAAACCGGATCTCAACGCCTTCACAGATCCTGATCCGCTCGCCATACTGACATGGCACAAGAAGTTCAATCGCGTCCAGTGCATCCTGCATTACATAAACCGGCTCATACTCCGGCTGTCCTGCACGCTTTCCCTTCCGGTTTCTCCATTCAGCCTCAAACTCCTGGATATGTGCACTGTCACGCAGCATGATATTACACAGGTCAGCCGTTGCATACGTGGTAAAGATCTGACCTTTAAATCCATCTTTTGCAAGTCTTGGCAGCATCCCCGAATGATCTATATGTGCATGCGTCAGGAACACATAATCCACTTCATTCGCCGGAATCGGAAGCCCCGGATTCTCATACAGATCCGGTCCCTGCTCCATTCCACAATCAATCAGAATATTTTTCCCTGCAGTCTGAAGGAAATGACAGCTCCCAGTAACTTCGTGGGCTGCTCCTACAAAAGTAAGTTTCATAAGTCCACCAACCCTTCCGCTTTTTTCTTTTATTGTAGCACTTATTTATTTAATATGCACGAAAAATATAGCGGTACTCTTTAAATTTTAGTAAATTTTAATACTTATGTTAATAACTCGATGAACGTTATTCATACCGGATCATTTCCCGTCTGAGCCTTGTCATGATTTTCTTTTCCAGCCGGGAAATATACGACTGGGAAATTCCCAGAAGATCTGCCACTTCCTTCTGCGTCATTTCTTTTCCTTCCGGATGATCCAGGCCGAAACGCATCCGCACGATCATTTTCTCCCGACCGGACAGTTTGTTCAAAGCCCGGAACAAAATTTTTCTCTCTGCCTCATTTTCAAGATCTTTATAGATTGTATCTTCATCCGTCCCCAGAATGTCAGATAAAAGGAGCTCATTTCCATCCCAGTCCACATTCAGTGGTTCATCTATGGAAACCTCCAGCTTTGTCTTGCTGTTTCTGCGAAGATACATCAGGATTTCATTTTCAATACATCTGGATGCATAGGTTGCAAGTTTGATATTTTTATCAGGATTAAATGTATTAATTGCTTTTATAAGACCAATCGTTCCTATGGATATCAGATCCTCTACCCCCACTCCTGTATTGTCAAATTTCTTTGCTATATATACCACCAGGCGCAAATTATGTTCAATCAGTATTTTCCTTGCATTTTCATCTTTTTCTGTCCCAAGGTCTTTGATTGCTTTCTTTTCTGCCGCCGCCTCTAAAGGTGCAGGCAGAATATCCGATCCGCCTATGTAATGAATGTCTTTTCTGTCCACAAAAAAGAGTGTCTTCAAATCCGGAATTACTTTCAATTTAAACTGATGTGGAACTGCTACTTTTATCACCATTTTTCTTTCCTCCTGCCAATATATCTGGATTTATGATCATCTGATAATTTTCTGACCCTAATTCTTCTTCACATACCGCCACTAATGGATGTTCTACATTTATCCTGTATCCATTCCGTATGATCTGTATCTTATCCATGCGAAATGCAGGCATAACTCCCTCTTTTTTCCCGATGGAATGATATGGAATATATCTGAATCGTTCCGGTTGCTTTCCTTCTGTCAATCTCTTTACAGATGCCTGATCCATAACACTGACCGGATCTTTACTCACTGTATCCTTCAATGTATTTCCTGTATCTATAAGGGCTCTCAGTCTGCAATTTCGTTCTCCGAAAAACACCACCACTTCACAGTAACGATTTCCTTTCTCCGAAAACAATAAAATGATCTTCCAGATTCCCAACACCACATAATAACTGATGACTGCCAATGCAAAGAATACACTTCCCTGCCGCAGATACTGTCCCGCAAACTGTAATACTCCCCCTAAAAGAAAAGACTCTATATATAAAATTACCCATCCTCTGAACAATTCCCGGCCCCATTTTAATCCCAGACCGGTTCTTAGCATCAATACATTAATGACGCCATGAAATACTATAAATTTCGCCCAAGTTGTCTTACACGGCCATATCACAACAACACAGGTCAATACTGCTCCCAGTACGCCTCCCGCTATTATGCGGCCATATCTCACCGGACATGCCAATGCCTTCTTTAGTAAAGCCAAAAGAATTGTATCCATCGTAAAGTTCATCAAAAAGAACACATCTACATATAATTCATAGTACACATCAGGCCTTCTTTCTCTTTCCGTGCACAGAAATAGATTTGTTGTTTCAAACAAGTATCATTATATAGATTTTATAGAAAGGATTTTGTCATATGATGTATGATATGCCGGTTTTCGTTCGACTGCTTTCGTAAACAAAAGAGCATTTAAGAAAGAAAAGAAGAAAAAAAGAAAGAACTGTGCACACTTCAAATTCATGTGCATCAGTTCTTCTGTCTTTTTTAAGTAATATAACTCTTTATGTGATTGTTATTTTTTAAAGAAATCCGGAATTTTGATTGACTGCTCTTTCACTTTACTTGTCGGTGTTCTTGGTGTATCCAATGTAGGAGTTGTTCCACCAATCGGTCTTCTTGCAGTTGTTCCACCGTTTTCTCTCTGTGTTGTTGTTCCAAAATCAAGTCTTGGTGAAACCGGACGTTCAGCCTGCTGTGTACGTACAGTCTGCTGCTGCGTATACATCGTATTATTCTGACGTGTCGGTCTTTCATATGCGGATGCATGTCCCTGCTGACCATGTGGCATAGCCGAAGATCTGCCCTGATTCTCCAGTCTTGATTTTAACTTTGAAGCACTTCCTCCAACATTGTGAAGTCCTGTAGCAATTACAGTGATTGTTGCTTCATCTGCTCTGGAATCATCGTACATAGCACCAAAGATGATATTTGCATCTTCTCCTGCAAGTTCCTGTACATATTCTGCCGCATCAGCTGCATCCATAAGTGTGATATCTCCGGATACATTGATGATAACATGTGATGCTCCTGCAATCGTTGTCTCCAGAAGAGGACTGGCAACCGCCTGTTTCACAGCCTCCAGAGCCTTATCATCACCGCGTCCCTGACCGATACCGATATGGGCAATACCTTTATCTGTCATAACAGTCTGTACATCTGCGAAGTCAAGGTTGATCAGTGAAGGTACATTGATCAGGTCTGTGATTCCCTGAATACCCTGCTGTAATACTTCGTCAGCTTTCTTTAAAGCTTCCGGCATTGTTGTGCGTCTGTCAACAATCTCCAGCAGTTTATCATTTGGAATTACGATCAGCGTATCCACGCTTTCTTTTAATTTTTCAATTCCCGCAAGGGCATTGTTCATACGTGTCTTAGACTCAAAACGGAACGGTTTTGTTACAACACCGACGGTTAATGCTCCCTGTTCTTTTGCAATACGTGCAATCACTGGTGTAGCACCTGTTCCGGTACCACCGCCCATACCGCATGTTACGAATACCATGTCGGCACCTTTCAGTGCTGCTGATATTTCTTCTGCACTTTCTTCTGCTGCTTTCTCACCGATCTCCGGTCTTGCACCGGCTCCCAGACCTTTGGTAATCTTATCACCGATCTGCATCAGTGTCGGAGCTTTACACAGCTGAAGTGCCTGTTTATCTGTATTGACCGCTATAAATTCAACACCGGCAATCTGCTCATCAATCATTCGGTTTACCGCGTTATTACCGCCTCCACCTACTCCAACAACAATAATCTTTGCCGCTGCTTCTGATTCGTTTGTTTTAATTTCTAGCAAGGGTTTCTCCTCCTTTGTTATCCTTATTATATATTATACATCCCATTGATAGAGCAAGTGAGATGAACTCAGTTTGCTATATATAGTATATAATATAGACTTTCGTATAAAATATCAATAGAATTTCTCTAATTTTCTTAATTTTCTTGTGAAATATCTTCCATTTCAAATGTAATCGTAGTGTTATTCTCAGAATACGACTCCAAATGCAAAATTCCCGTTTTATCTCCCAGCTTTTTTAAGATTGGTCTGATCTGAGCGATCTGTTCTGCGGATACTTGATTTCCAAGGCATGCTCTTACGTTTCCAAAATCCATATAGATCTGCTGATCCTTTACATATATCTTTTCCGGGTATATTCCATACCTCTGGCTTTCCCCACATGCTTCTACTATTTCGGAAAATTTCGTCTGATTTGTCGTTTTAATCTGGCTGTACAGTTTATTTTTCTTTATTTTTAATCCACTGACAACCGGTATCTTGCTGTCTTTCACTTCAGTTTCATTTACTACAAGCTCAGTTTGATCAAAATAACTGTATTTTTTTCCCGATTTCACACAGCCTACCCTTGTCTTTTCTTTTACGGTAATTTTTAGTGTCCATGGATTTTTCATACTGACTTTCAATGTATCCAGGCACTCCGGCTTCTTTCCTTGGCCCAACGAATACTTTGCCAGTACATACAGGGAATTCTTCGACAGTTTATCATTCTGTACACATTCAACTATTTCCTGACTGTCACAGTATTCATTACCGCTTACTTCCACTTCCTGAATATAGAATAGCAAAACAGTTCCAAGGATTATAATGGCAGCCGCCAATATCAAAACAATCAAGGCATATGCATGATGTTTTTTCTTTTTATCTTTTCTTTTCTTTTTTGTACCTTCTCTTTTCTGATTCTGGTTTCCCATATATCATTCATACTTCCTTTCATTCTTGTGTCTCATCCACATGTATATTATTTTACCAAAGATGACACATTCAGCACAAGCCCCATTTCAAAAAGCAGGAACATAACCGAAGTTCCTCCATAACTGATAAACGGAAGTGTTATTCCTGTATTCGGGATCGTATTCGTCACCACCGCAATGTTCAGGATTACCTGTATCATCATATGTGCCATTGCCCCGGATGCAATCAATGCACCCTCCAGATCCGGTGCATGTGAAGCTATCACAAAAAAACGCCAGATTAAGATTAAAAATAATAATAATACAAAAGATGCGCCTACCAGACCTAATTCCTCACATATGATAGAAAAAATCATATCATTCTGGGCTTCCGGCACAAATCCCAATTTCTGAATACTGCTTCCAAATCCTTTTCCAAACAATCCTCCCGAACCAATTGCATACAGACCTTGCAATGTCTGATAACCCTTTTCATAATTTTCCGGATGCCGCCATATCTGCAGACGTTCCAGACGATAACTTTCCATTGCAAGAAATATTCCCATAAATGCACAGCCAAGAAATATCATCCATGCAAACTGACCATATTTTGGGCTTGCAACAAATACCAATACTACGGCTATTCCAAGAATAATGATTGCTGTACTTAGATTACTTGCCCCTACCAGTCCTACAACCGGCAGAACACTTACAACTATTTTACAGACCGTTGTAAATTTCCCCATGCTTTTTACATTTCGCATAATCACGTACGTCAAAAACAATATAACCGCAACTTTTGCAAATTCCGACGGTTGAAAAGAAAACGGACCCAAAGATAACCATCTTTTGGATCCGTTATATTCATCACCAATCAGAAGAACCGCAATACCCAGCAGAACAGATACCAGATACCCCGGTACTGACCATTTTTTCCAGACATGATAATCCACTCTGGCGATGATCCACATACCTGCTATTCCAAGAAGCGTTGCAAATATCTGTTTTTTCAGATAGTAAAACGAATCCTGAAATTTGAGTTTCCCATTATATGCACTTGTGCTGTAAAGAATCACAAGCCCTGTTACAATAATAATCCCCAGTACGATGACCAGAGCATAATCATACGCTCTTTGTTTCGATCGTTCCAAGCCATCCTCTCCTTATAAGGAATTTACAATTTCTTTGAACTTCTCTCCACGTACTTCATAACTCGGGAACATATCCCAGCTTGCACATGCAGGTGAAAGCAGAACTGCCTCTCCTGACTCTGCAATTTTTGCTGCAGTAAGAACTGCTTCCTCAAATGAATCTACAAACATATAGTCTTTAAATCCACATTTTTCTGCATCTGCTGCTATCTTCTCTTTTGTATCCCCAAGAAGGATCAGTTTTTTTACTTTACCGTCAAAACTGTTAATCCATTCTGTATACTCAGATCCTTTATCATATCCTCCACCGATCAATACTGTCGGGCGCTTCATTGCCTGAATTGCCTTGATCGCCGCATCCGGATTTGTTCCCTTTGAATCATTGTAATATGTAACACCTTTTTTCTCTGTTACATATTCAATACGATGCTCTACTCCTTTAAATGCCTTGACGCTTTCACGTATCACATCTACCGGCACTCCATAAACTGCTGCCATTGCACATGCTGCCATAACATTCTCATGATTATGCGTTCCCAGGATCTGCAATTCATCCACATGACAGATTGTTTCTTTTACTCTGCCATAATTGTAAATAATATTGCCTTCCTCGAGATAGATTCCCTCTTCTAGTTTACGCTGACTGCTGAAATATAGAACATTTGCTTTGATTTCTTCTCCAAATTCTCTTGTAAGCCTGTCCTCATAATTTAAAATGCAATAATCATCTTCTGTCTGATTCTTTGCAATATTTTTCTTTGCATTGACATATGCTTCCATCGTATGATGGCGATTCAGATGATCCGGTGTGAAATTCAGGATTGCACTTACTCTCGGTCTGAAATCCACAATGCTCTCCAGCTGGAAACTGCTCATCTCGGCAACTGTGATTGTATTGTCTGTCATCTTCTCAACTGCTGTTGTATATGGTGTTCCAATATTTCCCACAACGAAGACATCTTCCTGATAGTTCTTCATAATCTCTCCCAGAAGTGTCGTTGTGGTTGTTTTACCATTTGTACCGGTAATTGCAAGGACATCACCTTTACCGAACTGATATGCAAGCTCGACTTCTCCAATTACCGTAATTCCCTGCTCACGCATTTTTTCAATCACAGGAAGATCCGTCGGCACACCCGGACTTAATACTGTCATATCAAGCTTTTCCAGAACTTCTTCCGGAAAATCTCCGATCACGATCTTGGCACTGCTGTCTTCTCCAAGTTGTTTTTTTATCTTTTCCTCTGTCAGTTTCTGGTTTCCATCGTACATTATTACTTCTGCACCATGTCTTTCAAGAATCTGTCCTGCTCCGATTCCACTGATTCCAAGACCAAACACAAGTACTTTCTTACCTTTTACTTCCATGATATCCTCCTACATAGCCATCAGAGCGATCAGACATAAGATTGCTGTAATAATAGAAAATACTGCAACAACTCTCGTCTCTGACCATCCGCACAGCTCAAAATGATGATGTATCGGCGCCATTTTGAATATTCTCTTACCGCCGGTCTTTTTAAAATATGTTACCTGGATCATAACCGATAATACTTCTATCAGATAGATAAATCCAACAATAATAATAAAGATTGGCATCTGAAGCATGTATGCCGCTGAAGCAACAAATCCTCCAAGTGCCAGCGAACCTGTATCTCCCATAAATACACTGGCTGGATATACATTAAACAGCAGGAACCCAAGAAGTGCTCCTACAACCGCACAGGTAATTGGCTCAATTCCACTTTTGGTACCGATCGCAACCACCGTGAAAAATGTTGCTACAAGTACGGTAACACTTGATGCCAGACCATCCAGACCATCTGTAAAGTTTACACCGTTAACAGTTCCAATTACAACAAAGAACATCAATGGAATCGCAACCCATCCGATATCCAGATATTTTCCACCTGTAAATGGAATCAGCATCGTAAGCGAAACTCCTGCAAATTTAACCATATAAAATGCAAAGATCGCAGTCACTACGATTTGAAGAGCCATCTTCTGCTTTGGATATAAGCCGTCAGAACGTTTCATCACAACTTTCAGATAATCATCCAGGAATCCGATCAGTCCAAAACCAAGTGTCAGAAACAGAATCGGAATAATCTTTGGATAACGACCAATATAAATAACTGAAGTAATCACAACAGCCAGCAGGATCATTACTCCTCCCATTGTCGGAGTTCCCGTCTTCTTAAGATGAGACTGTACACCGTCCTCTCTCTCCGTCTGGTCCATCTTCAGTCTTCTAAGTACTGGTATTACAAGAGGACCAAGAATCACACTTAATACAAATGAAATCAATACTGGAATAAACACTTTATAATCCATAATCCACCTCTTTAATTCTTTTGTTATTCAGTTAATCTCTAACTTTACCTAGTATACTGCATTTCCTACTGTTTTTCAATGCCAAGATACGGCAATATATTTTCAAAAATTTTTCCGATCACCGGTGCCGCAATGGTTCCTCCGTAATAGACTCCCTGTGGATTATATATTACACACATTCCAAGGATCTGCGGATCATCTGCCGGTGCAAATCCTACAAAAGATGATATATATTTGTTGGCACTTCTTGGAAGTGTCTGGGAAGTTGCCGTCTTTCCCCCGATCCTGTATCCTTCTACATATGCATTCTTTCCGGACCCTTCTGCCACTACACTCTCCAGAAGTTCCCGCATTGTCTGTGATGTTTTTTCAGACACAATATGCTTTTTTGCATTATATCGAAATGTTTTCACTTTTTTTCCTTCCGCACTCAATACTTCCATTCCAAAATGCGGAGTCACCCTTCTTCCTCCATTAACCAGTGCACTCACCGTCGTTGCAAGCTGGATCGGTGTAATCTGAAATGACTGTCCGAAACTGATCGTCGCAAGTTCAACCTGCCCTACATTTTCTTTTTTATGCATAATCGTTCCTGCTTCTCCCGGTATATCTACCCCGGTCAGGTCCATCAGCCCAAACTGTCTGAAATAATCAAAAAAACGATCCACTCCTATCCTTAATCCTACTTCAATAAATACCGGATTACATGAATTTTGTATCCCCTGTACAAAATTTTCCGCCCCATGTCCCCCAACTTTATGGCAGCGGATCCGCCTGTCTTCCACAACTTTATACCCCGGACAGCTAAACTGATCTGTAAGATGCACTGCTCCTTCTTCCAGTCCTGCCGATGCCGTAATAATTTTAAATGTACTTCCCGGTTCATAGGTATCATTAATACAGCCATTTCTCCACATCTGATTTAATGCATCCTGTCTCTGTTCATCCGTCAGGTTTTCACCTGTCTCTTCATTATTCAGCATAAACGGCTGATTCAGATCAAATTCCGGAACGTTCACCATTGCATAGATTTCTCCGTTCTGTGGATTCATAAGTATAATTCCCACTTTGTCAGCCTGCTTCTCCGTTCTCACTTTTTCAGCCATCTGTAGTGCATACTTCTGCATCGTATAATCCAGGCTGATCCTCAACGTATTTCCTGCTTCCGGTTCCAGTCTGTCCTCTGCCACACCATCCAGTTCAATCCCCCTGGCATCCGTTGTTGTCAGAATCTTTCCGTTTATCCCCTTCAGGTACTTTTCATATTTTACTTCCAGTCCTACAATTCCCTGATTATCCCCTCCTGTAAATCCCAGCACCTTAGATGCCAGCTCATTATACGGATAATAACGTTTAAAGTCCTCATCTACCTTCACACCGGCCAGGCCAAGATTTCTGATTTTGTCTCCTGTTCTTTTATCTACATTGGACCGGATCCTTTCTATCGATGAAATCTTTTCTACTTTTTTTCTAACCTGGTCTGCATCCATTTCCAGAAACTCTGACAATTTTTCGATTACTTTTTCAGGATTTTCAATCTGGCTGTGGATCACAGAAATCGTACATACCGTCCGATTGGTTGCAAGTACGGTTCCATTTCTGTCAATGATCTCACCTCTTGCTGCCTTAATATCCCGTTCCCTTTCATGCAGATCTTCTGCTTTCTGCTGATAGTACTCTGCATCAAATACCATCAGATATACCAGTCTTCCGATCAGATACAGAATCAGGATAAACGCCGCCAGAAAAACAACCAGAATTTTCTTTTTATGAAACGTTTTATTTTTCATAACAAAAATCCCCATAAAAATTTTCATAATAATATATGAAAACTTTTATGGGGTTATGAACATATAACTTACTGTTGTGCTGTCTGAGTCGTCTGTGTATCTGTATTGGAAGCACTATCCGTTTTCTTCTCTATACCAAGATACGGGAAAATATCAGTCATGATCTGTGACGCAAGCTGTGTTGCATACCCACTGTTAGCCTGAACAGCCGAATTCAGCTCGTCAATAACTACATACACCATAACCTGCGGATTCTCCTGTGGTGCATATCCGATAAATGAAACCAGGTATTTTCCATTACCACGAGGAAGTTTTTCGGCCGTACCGGTCTTACCGCCAACTGCATATCCTTCTACTGCGGCACTTGCTCCGGTTCCTTCTTCTACTACACCCAGCATATAATCTTTGATAATATCACTTGTTTCTTTTGAAATCGTCTTCTTTACCAGTACTGGATCCTTATTTTCTGTAACGTTTCCATTATCATCCTGAATCTGTTTTACTACATGTGGTTCATAATAGTTACCACCATTGATCAGAGAAGAGAATGACGCCGCCATCTGAGTCATCGTGACATTAAAGTTCTGACCAAATGCGTTCGTCGCAAGACTGGCCGGATCCATCGTCGCCGGTGTATATAACAGCCCGCTGGTTTCTCCTTCTCCTGGCAGATCGATTCCTGTATATTCGCCAAATCCGAACAGCCTCTGATATCTGCAGAATTCCTCGGTTCCTATACTTGCACCAATCTGCATTAACGCCACATTACATGAATTTTCCAGAGCCTGCTTCAAAGTCTCCGGTCCATGTCCGGAACGGTTGCTGCAATGAATATCATGATCTCCGACGTGCATGACACCGCCACAGACATAATTTTCATTTCCTGTAAGAACCCCCGTCTCAAGTCCCGCGGAAATTGTAAATGGTTTGAATGTCGAACCCGGCTCATACGTATTGCTGACACAATAGTTATTCCAGAGATCATTCAGTGTATCCAGTTTTTCCTGATCCGTCATTTTCTTCAGCTGTTCTTCTGTATAATATTTTGTCAGATCTCTCGGATTGTTCAGATCGTAATTCGGATATGATGCTTCCGCCAGTATCTCACCATTCTGGGGATTCATAACGATCACACCGGTATTCTTACTTCCTTCACCCTGTGTTGCTTCATTTTTATGCTCTTCATTAAATTCAAGTATATGTTGTTCTACAATACTCTGAAGCTGAAGGTCGATCGTTGAGACAACCGTACTTCCATTATCTGGTTCTTTTACCGTTCTTTCATATCCCGAATCTTCATCCAGATATCCATACTCTCTTCCATCCGTACCATTTAAAATCGAATTATAAGAAGCCTCTATTCCGTTGCTTCCTACATTTCCATTTGTTGTAAATCCGATCACGTCACTTGCCAGTGTCTTATATGGATATTTTCTCGTATAATCTTCTTCCATCCAGACTCCCTGTACGTTAGGATTTTTATCAGTGTCAGATGTAATCTTCTCAAACTTCTGATATGCTTCGTAATTTACTCCCTTTTTCAGTACAAGATATCTGCTGTTCGGATTCTTTTTGATCTGCTTTCTTACATCTTTTTTCTTTAAATCAAAACTTTTTGATAAGGCTTTTATCGTCGGATTGATATACTTTTTATTACTGGTAATTGTCTTGGCATCTACTACTACATTATATACTCTTTCGCTCGTTGCAAGTTTTGTGCCATTTCTGTCTACGATATCTCCACGCTTAAATGGAATCGTACGATTATTATACTGCTGCTGATCTAATACAACCTTCGTATATTTTTCGCCCTTCGAAGCATTAATATACGTAATCCACCCTATCAAGAAAACAAAAGCTAGTATAATCGCTCCAAAGAGCATTACTAGCTTTTTCTGCATAAGGCCTGAAATTTTTTTCTTAAAGAAATTTGTCTTCTTTCTTGCCATAATCCCACCTATTTCTTATTCTTGTCTGACTGAGCAAGCACACCATTTTCCGGGATATTCTCATACTGTTTCACATAATCAGACGCCGGATTATCATATTCCACGATCTGATCTGGTGTGGCATATGTCATTCCCAACTGATTAATTGCTTTTTCTCGGATCTCATCCAGATTTACGGAATCTACGACCGCATTATACTTTGTCGTATTCTCCTCTTTCAGATCTGCAAGCTCTTCCTGCAATGCAGTTACATTCTTTGAATGCTTTGTTAATTCAGACTGTAATCGTACATAATTAACGCACAATAGCAACACAATTGTTGCTGCAATTGTAAGGAACACTACGTACGCTGCATTCATATGAAGTGCACGATTTCTATTTTTCTGTACCTGTCTGCTTACTTTTTTTCTTCTTTTTACGGATGATCGGTTCTTTTTTGGTTCATATTCCGGTTTTGCAACTACATTGCCATACATATAAGCCTGTCCCGCTTTCGAACGCGCAGAACTATATCCGCCGGACTGGCGTCTATCGCTTGCATAACTTTCTCTTGCTGCCATTTACGCCACTCCTTTCTAATTGTTCATATATCCTGTCCTATCTCTAACGGCGCTCAAATATTCTGAGCTTTGCACTTTTAGAACGGCTGTTATATTCTAATTCTTCCTCACTTGGAAGAATCGGCTTTCTGGTAACAACACACCCTTTGGAAACTTTTCCACATACGCACACAGGAAAATCCGGAGGGCACGTACATGGATTTTCATTTTTCTTAAATGCACTCTTTACAATCCGGTCTTCCAGCGAATGGAATGTGATAATACACAACCTTCCACCAGGGTTCAATATTTCAATCATGTCATCCAGAGAATTTTTTAATACGTCCAATTCCCTGTTTAATTCAATTCGAATAGCCTGGAACGTCCTTTTTGCAGGATGCCCAGACTTTTTCTGATATTTCATTGGTATCGAGGCTCTGATAATCTCTGTCAACTGCCCCGTAGTCTCGATAGGATTTGTACCACGTGCTGCTACGATATGTTTGGCAATGTTCTTTGCAAACTTATCCTCCCCGTAGTCCCTGATCACACGGTATAAATCCATCTCAGAGTAGTCATTGACGATGTCTCTGGCTGTCATCTTCTGACGTCTGTCCATTCTCATATCCAGAGGTGCATCTTCACGATAAGAAAATCCTCGTTCTGCCGTATCTAACTGATAAGATGATACGCCCAGATCAAGAACAATTCCATCGACCTTGTCAATTCCCAGTTCATGAAGCTTTGACTTCATATCACAATAA
>OLQX01001752.1_pt1 | contig 16922 bp, 11 predicted proteins | sample 1672581 | NCBI WGS metagenome assembly OLQX01 (sample SAMEA3136701, study PRJEB25190) | human gut metagenome | reverse complement strand
CAGGCATTTTCTATGCCGCGACTATCTTCACATTTTATGCTATATCAAGTTTCTGGTTTTTGTTTCTTTAGTCCATCAAATCAGGATTCACCAATTCGTTCACTTTATCTGCACTCATCTTTATAATTCCAGCTATCTGCTCTATCGGCAATCCAGATTTATACATCATGCAAATTGCCTCTGCATAACCATTCTGTTTTCCTTCCGCATAGCCACTTTCTCGTCCTTCCTCCTGTCCCATCAAGTATCCACCTTCAAATGCTTTTTCCTTGATTCCCTGACTTAAGTTACACATCTCTTCCACTTCCTCTCTTATATCATCTTCTATTGGAATATCGTATTCTTTTTCATTTAATTTTTATTGTTACTGTTGCTTTCTTTCCGCTTCCATCTGTTGCCATCGCTGTAATTTTTACTTTCTTGCGTTTTCCTGCTTTTTTCGTTTTTACTACACCTTTGGTATTTACTGTTGCATATTTTGTGTTTGAGGATGTCCAGAGAAGTTTTTTATTGGCTTTCTTCGTGGCTTTTACCTTTGCCTTTAACTTGACAGACTTTCCTGCTTTTACCGGTTTATTTCCTGTTAGTTTTACTTTTTTGACGATACCTTTCATGGAAGTAACTTTCCAGGAAGCTTTTGCTCCGCTGCCATCGGCTGCGACTGCAGTGATTACTACCTTTTTGCCGCCGCTCTTCTTTTTCAGTGTGACAACTCCGGTTTGGGTTACTGTGGCAACTTTTGGATTGCTGGACTTCCAAAGGATCTTTTTGTTTGTTGCGGTTTCCGGGAGAATGGCTGCCGTAAGTTTTAGCTGTTTGCCGGCAGCGATTTTGTTTGATAAACCTTGTAATTTTATTTTGTTTACTTTTATCTGTTTTGCAGCAGAGTTTTGGGAAGTTTGAGGTGTTTGAGAATTTTGATTATTCTCTGTTACTTTTATAGAAAAATCTGCTTCTTCATCTTCCCCTCTTGTCGGTTTAATCATAACATTCTTTTCATTTACCAGATTAAATAATACGCTGTCTGCGTTGCCTGCTTCCGGAACATAGGCATTATATTTACAGCCATTTGTCAGTTTTACCTTTTCGTAGGCAATCTGTCTTGTCTGATTTCCATCCTCATCAAATTCTGTTACAATGTAATCCATTGTTCCCTGATCTGTACCAGTTATTTCAACAGTGTAATCATTTCCTACGAGATACACATTTTTCTGTGTTCCTGTCACATTCATGTAAATGTCATTATAAGAAGGATCTACTTTATTATCCTTGATTACTCCGCAAAGTCTGCCGTCTCTGTCATAAACTTTTACGTCAACAGGGCATCGTATGCCAAGCCAGGTGGAATCTTTTGGAGGGTTTGTTACTAACTTCAGTATCTTTTTACTGGTATATTTTTCGCCCTCTTCAATCAACTTTCCTAATGCTTTTTGCACTACCGATGCATTGACCTTTTTAAATACTTTCTTACCGTATTTTCCATTTACTACTTTACTGATCAATTCTGTCGATAACGCTTCTGCGGTTGCCTCGGCACTTACTCCAAAAATACTCAGCATACTTTTTGAACCGTCCAGAATCGTATCTTCTGCCACCTTCTGTAACTGCTGTGTAAATGCACATACATCCGCATATGCCGGTAAGATTGTTGCCGTATCCAGCGCGTTTCCATTCATATCATAAGCAGTTGCCGTACCAGAACCATATGCCATTGTCGGTAAGCCGTTGGCATCCCCAAATTTAAATCCAAACATATTTATCTGGAATTCAATTACGACCGGTTTCCCGCTTTTTGTATCCATTGTGATGTAATTCACTGCCTGTATCGTTGTTGGCTTTAACGTAACATTGGATACATCCGCAAGATTATAGCCCAGCTTCTGAAGCCACGCGCTCATTACTTTATCTTCTATCTTTGATTTCAGATCACTTCTATCCACACATCTGGCTAAAATCAAATCTGCCATCCATGTGTTTACAAAGTCTCTCATCTGATCCATCTGGTCACTGGAGAACAAATCCTGCTTAAACTGTATTGCTGTAGAGATACTGTTTAATACACTCGCGGCATTTGCAATATTTTTAGCAGAATCCGAATTTGCTTTTTTATTCGCAGTTCTTCCCTCCTGATAATCCAGATTTCCAATCGTTACCGTATCTTCTCCGCCTGCAATGACGTTACCCTCAAAATACGCTGTCGAATCAAAGGCGATATCATAGCTCATCTCATCCGGTACGTTCCCTTTATGGAAATTCAATGTATATTTATATTCCTTTGTTTCGTTTAGATTGATTTTATCATTCAGAGTAACTTCTACATGCGTCTGCTCGTCTTCCCATAATCCCCAGCCGGAAGAACCGAAATCCACCTGTCCTCCTTTTAGCGGATATACCGTTAACTTCTTCAAAGTAAGCCACAGCCTGCTTCTTTCTGTATCATTCAAAAGCTTATATAAGCCCTTTTCTCTAAACTTGTTATTCAAAATTACAGTCGGCTGCACGATCATATCCGTTTTCTTCGGGTTAAACTTACCCTTTCGGTAGGTAATGCCGTCTTTTGTGCTAAACTCCACATCTACTTTGGCATCTAACACTTCATCCATCGTGTACACAGCGGCAATCTTTTCATCGTGCAGTTCATATACGACATTCTTGTTGTCAAGCTCTGGAAGTCTCGTTCTAATATCCCCGGAATCAAATTCGTCGGAATATGCATATTTTTCTCCGTCAATCATTGCGTACAGATTGCCGGATGTGTCTGTGGAGACGTTGTAGGTGCCTGTGTGGTAGGATTCGATGTAGGTTTTCTCTGCCATGTCGGCGGAGGATACGGTGCCGGCGTAGGAATAGAGATTAGGGGATGAGAGATTCAAATGCAAAGCGGGACGCACACCGACAATATAATAGTCGACATCACTATACCTATAGACCCAGCCACCATTGCTCACTTCGGCCGCATCACTACTACCATAGCCCGGCGAACGGAGCCACCACTTTATATTTCCATTATATTTTTTATTTGATGCACTTGTGGAATTATATCTCAAGATTCCCATTGCATGGGCATACGTACTGCAGCGGCTTCGTCTGGCTTCGTCATATATATAATCATTTTGGGTAAAACCATATTTTGCGGCCGTATCTGTATGATACACTTCTGATTCTGAAAGAAGAAATACTTTATCGGAAGTAGTATTCCCTCCAGCAGTGCCATAAGAAATATTGTTATCATTGATTACATTTGTTATCTTAATTGCATTTTTCTCTTCTGAAGAAAAGGCTGCATTGAGAAAGTTTTTATGACTGTAATCTTTTTGTGGCTCATTTGCTGAGACCCCGTATCCATTCAGCCAGCTTCTGATACTGGATGTCGCCCAGGTTACAGATTTATAGTTCAAATTATACCTCTGATCATCTAATGCGACATCCGCAAGTAAAAGGGCATCGGTTCCATCCACACTTAATACGCGCCACTTGATTGGTTCATATTTAAAATAATGGTAGGTATTGTAATCATTATTCCAATTATAATAGGGAGATGAAGATGAGGTACTATATGTCGCGTCTTTCCCTTTCAATCGTCTCTACTTTATGTTACCAATTGTAATATCATTATTACTATCCCAACCCGTTACATTTTTCAATGTATTATAGATGTCTCCATCTTTCTCTGTTACTTCACTCTGCGGATAGCTTCCGAACCACACACAATCCCATGTTACTCTCTGACCTGCGTCCATGGAGGAATCTTTTACGATTCTTGGATTCTGAAGTGTGGTTGCTGCCTGGACTTTTCCCATATTTTTAAATACGTCCAGTCCTTTCAGGCTGACTCCCTGTGGAACATATCCTGATAACATTGCGATTGCCAGAAGCCATGCTATCAGGCGATGTAATTTTCGTTTCTTCGTAATTTTTTTCATATACTTTTTCTCCTTTTTCCTCTCTATTTTTATTCCCAGGATATTTTGTTTTAGAATTGCGATAATAGTCCAAGTGAGAGTTTACTTTTTAATCTTTACCTTTTTGCTTACTCCTTTCGTTTTCAGAAGCTTCTGATATGCTTTAAGCTGCTTTTTCGGTACTTTAATCACTGCTTTATTAGAGATTCCTTTGAAGGCTTTTGCTCCAACAGATTTCTTTGTCAGGTATGGAGTCTGAATGGTGATATTTTTCAGGTTTTTACATCCGGCAAATGCCTGTGTGCCGATGGTTCGGATACTGGATGGAATAATCACTTTTTTCAGTTTCTTATTACCCTTCATTGCTTTTGGTGCAATGGATGTTACCTGACATTTCACTCCGTTTACAGTAATTGTTGATGGTACTTTTACGGTCTTTGCCTTTTTAGAAGACGCCTTGACATATTGTACGGTATTTGAAGTGGTTACTTTATATGTTGCCTTTGTTTTTTTATCAACTGCTTTTGCTCCGATTTTTAATGCAACATTTACTTTTGTCTGCCAGGTTTTATTCTGCCCCGTTGATGGGATCACAGGAGTTGTCGGAGTGCTGTTTGTATCCAAATCAATATCAAAGTAGAACCACTGACAGTTTCCTTCTGTATCCGTTACTTTGCAGCCTATCATACCTATGAATTCCTCTTTTTGTGCAACTTCTTTTGGAAGAATATATTCCTGTGTCTGTGCTAAGAGCGTGCCATCATCTAATTTATCAACTAAATACCACTGATAACTTTTTATTGGATAATCTCCCTGCGCTTCCACTTTAAAACGAATATTTTTCAGTTCATCGTAAGAGCGTACTGTAACTTCACTTTCAGGAGTTCCATTAACAAAAGTCTGTCCTCTAATACCAGAGTCTAATCCGATAGAAACTCCTGCATTGTTTTCTACAGAAGAATCTGATTTTAAGGATATTCTACATTCATAGTATTCATCATCATTTCCTGATTTTGTAAATGTATATGTATCTGGGCTTGATGAAGTGTTTGTAACTGGTTTGTTATTTACATACCATTTATACTGAATCTGATCTGTACCGTACTTTTTGCTTGTAATCTTGGTAACTAACGTGATTCTGTCACCCTTTTTAGCATAAACATCATAAATATCATCTGTTAACAGATTTGTCTTTGTTCCATTAATGTACATCTCTAATTTAGGATTCATGGATAAAACAGATTCGATTCCTACACGAAATATATATCTTGCTTTATAACCGTCTGATTCCACTTCACATGCATACTGATCATCCACTCCATTTACACTGTCTGCTCTACAGGTATCTTGTGTACTGGTAGTATTGCTATCATCGTCATCACTATACTTTATCCAAGAGAATTTTGTATTCTTTGCCTCAGTCGCAGTTTCTACTTTTAATAGCGGTCTGTCGCCCGGCTCAACAACAAAAATATTTCGACCATCATCACTTTCATATTCCTCATTATTGACATATAATTTTGCCTGTAAAATATCTTCTCGCTGTAAACTAAAGATTTCTATGACACGATTTCCCTTTGTATCTGTAACTTCTACCCTGTAACTATCCTCACGATATTTGCTTTTAATTACAGATATTTCAGAAGTTGTACAGGATAACTTTTGCTCAGCGGTGTAATTTGATTCTGGAATGTAATACCATTCATATTTTAGCTGCGGATTGCTATAGGCGCTTCCTACTTCTATTTTCAATTTATATGTCTGCCCTGCTTTTGTATCTTTAAGCTGCCATATATCTTTTTGATCGTTAATATAAGTATGTTTCGTTATTAGTGACTCTGCCGCCCGGACATTTACTTTTCCTCTTAAAAATGCTGCTGTTAAAATGACTGCTATTGCGACTAGCCATAAACCGATCTGTTTATGGAACTGGCTTTGCTGTGCTGTGTTCTTCATAGATTTTTTCTCCTTTTCCTTTTTCTCTTGCCTGTAACAAACTACTATTTATTTTACGACATACTTTGTTCAAGTATTTTTTGCAAACAGGCAGAAAGCTCTTTTTATATAGGAACTTCCTGCCCGTATTACTTAAACTATCTACTGTTTACAGGATTTCTTACCTGCGGCAAACTTATTATTTATTATTTACTTTTTAATCTTCACCTTTTTGCTTACTCCTTTGGTTTTCAAAAGCTTCTGATATGCTTTAAACTGCTTTTTCGGCACTTTGATTACTGCTTTATCAGAGATTCCTTTGAAGGCTTTTGCTCCAACAGATTTCTTTGTCAGGTATGGAGTCTGAATGGTGATATTTTTCAGGTTTTTACATCCGGCAAATGCCTGTGTGCCGATGGTTCGGATACTGGATGGAATAATCACTTTTTTCAGTTTCTTATTACCCTTCATTGCTTTTGGTGCAATGGATGTTACCTGACATTTCACTCCGTTTACAGTAATTGTTGATGGTACTTTTACGGTCTTGGCTTTCTTTGATGTTACTTTTGTATATTGTACTGTATTGTCAGCCATTACTTTGTATGCTGCCTTTGTTTTCTTATCAACAATTTTTGTTCCTGGCTTCAATGTCTGTTTTGCTGTTCCTGCATTATTATCTGATGTTACTGGCGTTTTATTATCTCCAGATGGTTTTGTTTCTCCTGTTCCTGGTTTCTCTGTGGAAGGCTGCTCTGGTTTTGGAAGTTTAGCGATTTTCTCTGTCATTGTTTCTTTGCAGCCGCTACGCTTACATTTGTATGTGCGGATTCCTTCTTCTGTGACACTTGGCTGCTTGGTTACAGTTCCTTCATCCCATTCGTGTCCAAGTGCAGGTATTTTTTCTGTCTTTTGTTTATAACAGTATTCGCATGAATACATTTTCTTTCCATCTTTTGTACAGGTTGCATCTTCAATATCATCAATCGACCATTTATGTTCACAATGTTCTGTATCCGCTAATGAAAAAGTCATTTGTTCAATATCATTTCCATCAGTTACCTCCACTTTCCAGTCTTCTCTTTTTGTTCCATTCTTCGTAATGGCCAGTTCTGGAGTTGTCACCATATTTCCTGATTCATCACGAACTCTGTTCCATCCTTCTTCACCTTCCTGATACCATTTGCATGTAATATTAGAATTTTTGTGCGTACTTGATGAATCCGCCTTCAATACATATTTTTCCCCAGCCGCTGCTGTTTCTAACTTTGAGGTATTTGCTCCATTAATAAATGCTTTTATGCTTAGTGTTTTTTTGGTTCTTAGAGTGAAATAACAGGTATCACTTGTATATCCATCAGAAATCTTACAATAATAATTTTCATCATTTACTCCTTCTTCTGCATAATACTCTGTTGCTGCCTGTTTTGTTGCTGTATATGAAGATTGTGTAGCCCCTTTTATTTTTTCATCATCCTTATACCACTGATAAGATAGTGTACTGTCTTCATAAGAACTTTCTGCCTTTACCTCCATTAATACCTTATCTCCGGTTTCAGCTTCTATACTCGCATCTAAAAGACCATCCTCATCTCGTTCTGCCTGCTTTCCATTAATATAACTTGTCCATTCCAAACCACTCTCAATGTCTAATACAAAATAAGTTTGATGAGTCACATTTCCATCGGAAACCTTACATGTATATTCTTCGTATCCAGCTTTTTTGGTTACAGTTAAATTTGGACCATTTTCACCTTCTAAAAGATCTTCGCTTCCTTCATACCACTGATAGGTAATCTTTGCATTATCATAAGTTGTTTTTACATCCACAACTGATAACGTTGCTTTCTCGCCTTTTTTCATTGTAAAAGGTTCTTCGTCACTTGAATTGTTATATTTTCCATTTATTTTTGTGGAAAAATCTAACGTATCTTCTGCCCCTAATGTTATTTCACTTTCCTTTTCTATATTTCCATCTGTCACCTTACAATAATAGGTTTCTTCTCCCTGTGTAGATTTCTTTATAGTTATTGTTGAGGTTTTTCCTCCTTGCTCATCTGGAACTGGATTTTTATGTGAATCATACCATTGAAAATCTACTTTGCCCAATGTACTGGTTGCAAGATTTCTTAATTTTAACTCTGTTCCTCTTGGAATTTCTAAAAGCTGAGCAGAACCTGAAAAATATTCTTGCCCATTAAACACTACTGTACAGATCGACCAACTTAATGTATTCTTAAGATCTATTGAAAAATAACATTCTTTTACAGAATTTCCATCAGAAACTTCACATGCATAAGATGCTCCTTCACTGTCAAGTTCTATTTCCAAAGTATCTGTTTTACCCTGTATATTCTCCTCATCATAACCTTTATACCATTTATAAGTGATATTTGTTTTACCATTCTCATCTTTATATACAGACTCTGCATCAACTTTTAATGTATATTTTTTTCCTCTTATTCCCTCCATACCGGATTTATAAACTTCACCATTTACTTTTTTAATCACAGATAAAGTTTTTACCTCCGGAATTGTAATATATAAATCTTCCTTTTGGTTACCATCTGTTACTTCGCAACGATACCTTTCTTTCCCATACTTTTGTTTTTTTACCGTAACAGCATCTGTATTTCCACCGTTCTCATCGGATATTTTATCATTATACCATCCATCTTCATCCTGCTGATACCATTCATAGGATATATTCTTTGCATCATAACTACTTTCAACATTTAATTTAATCTTTAATTCCTGCCCTAACTGAAGATTAATGCTATCATCCCAGGAGTACTCTGAATTTCCATCGTCTTCGGTTGTTTCCGGGGCTTTTTCTCCATCAATAAATAATGTGGGGCGAAATACTTCCAATGTTTCTGTTGTCTCTAATGTAAACCATACAGTATCAATTTCTTCATCTCCATTACTTATGACACAATCTGGACTGTCCTCCCCACATTCTTTCGTTATAGTTACAGATGATTCTGTTCCTCCTGTACTCTCAGAAACAACTTTACCTGCATATCTCCACTTATATTTTAAATTTGTAGTATCTGATATTCCCTCTACCTTAACAGATAGATTTATAGAATCTCCTACAGTATACTCCCACTCTCCTCCTGTCCATGAATCAGTCTGTTCCCTTCCATCAACATATCTTGTTATGGTAATGTCATCTGTTTCCGCAGCCTTTACATTCACCTTTCCTCTCATAAATGCCGCCGTTAGAACAACGAACAAAGCAACAAGCCAGATTCCTGCCTGTTTATAAAGATGTTTTCTTTGTCTTGTGTTTTCCATAGTTTTTTCCTCCTTTTTCTCTCTGTTTTCACCAAAATCAGAGTTTCTCTATACGTTTTTATATAAAATATACCAATAAAAAAGAGTTTTTTCTATACTACTGTAACGAAAAGGCGTTTTAGTGTAACGAAAAGATGCTGAGTTGTAAATAATGAGGAAGGCATCATACAATAGCCTTTGATATTATGTAAGAAACGATTTCAATTTTATGTGGACAACGGGAAAACTATAAAAGAAAATTATAATAAAATATAGCAGATAGTTAAAAATATGATATACTACAAATATAAATGTTCAATGTATTCTCGGATTCTTTTTGTGCTTGATTTTGTGAGAAGATTTTTTGTCAGGTGTGCCAAAATTTTTGAGGCGTACGCGGTGCGTACGTTGATGAAATTCGGGTGCGACTGGAGGAAAATCAGCCACAAAAGCAAGTGCAAGAAAGACTCCAAGAGTACATCAATAACTATGGAGGTATTTATCATGGCAAAGAAACTTAATCTGAACGACTACTTAGGACACAACATGAATTGCACTTGTGGAGAAGAACATAAAACAAATCTTAAAATTGTAGACATTGACAAAAATGCCGTAGCCCGCCTTCCAAAGCATATCGAAACACTTGGATATAAAAATCCTTTCCTTGTTGCTGACGTAAATACATGGGATGCCGCTGGCACACAAGTTACAAAAGAATTAGAGGATTCTGGCATTTCCTATAAAAAATATATTTTCAAGGACAAGGAACTTGTTCCTGACGAAAAAACGCTCGGTTCTTTAATGATGGCATTTCCAAGAGACTGTGATATTATCATCGCAATTGGCTCTGGAACTCTGAATGATCTATGCAAATTTTCCAGTTTTCAGCTTGGTCTTGATTATATGGTTTTTGCTACGGCACCTTCCATGGATGGCTTTGTATCCATTGGAGCCGCCCTCATTACCGATTATGTAAAAACAACGTATCAGGCGCACGTCCCTCTGGCTGTAATCGGCGATACCGATATTCTCGCTGCGGCTCCGATGGAGATGATTACTGCCGGTCTTGGAGATATCCTTGGAAAATACACCTGCCTCTTAGATTGGAAAATGGCGCATATTATCACTGGGGAATACTACTGCAAGACCATTGCGGATATGGTAAAAGAAGCCGTTGAAATCGTTGTGGAAGAAAGTACAAGAATCAAAGACCGTAATCCAGAAGCAATAAAGGCAGTTACCGAAGCTCTTGTGTTAAGCGGAATCGCTATGAGTTTTGTCGGTAATTCCCGTCCGGCTTCCGGAAGTGAGCATCACCTTTCCCACTATTGGGAAATGAAATTTCAGGCAGAAGGCAAAAAACCCGTCTTACATGGCATCAAAGTTGGTATTGGCATGATTATTGTTACAAAAATGTATGAAATGCTTGAACAGGAACATTTTAACTTTACTTCTTTAAAAGAACGTTCCTTTGACTATGCCGCATGGGAGAAAAAAGTCAACGATTGCTATCAGGATGCAGCCCCTGGCATCATTGCTTTAGAAGAAAAAACACAGAAAAATAATCTTTCCGAAAGAAATAAACGTCTTACTATCCTTGAGGAAAAATGGTCAGAAATCGTGCAGACAATACGAGAAAGCCTTCCTTCTTCCGCAGAAATGGAATCTTTACTTTCCTGCCTTGGAGCACCGACGAAACCTGCACAAATTGGCATATCTCCTCAGCTTGTAGAAGATGCGATTTTACTTGCAAAAGAAGTAAGAAACCGCTTTACTTTATTACAGATTCTGTGGGATACCGGATTATCAGAAAGTTATGCAAAAACAATAGCAAATCTACATTAATTTTTACTGACCAATTAAATCCGACATAAAAATCATTTACTATTGTAAATAACTTTTTACTCTGATATTATAAAAAATATAAAATAAAACAACACGAAGGGAGAATGTACAAAATGAGTAAATATGCAATTGGGGTAGACTACGGAACACTTTCCGTACGTGCATTACTTGTAAACATTGAAACTGGAGAGGAAGCTGCAACAAGTGTTTATGAATATCCACATGGGGTTATGGAGGAACATCTTCCAACAGGAGAAAGACTTCCTTCCGGCTGGGCTTTACAGGAACCGCAAGACTATGTAGAAGGCTTAATTCTTACGATTCGTAATGTCCTCACTGAGAAAAAAGTGCTTCCGGAAGAAGTAATCGGTATTGGCGTTGACTTTACCTCCTCTACTGTTATTCCTGTAAAGTCTGACCGTACACCACTTTGCCACCTTGAAAAATTTGCAAGAAATCCTCATGCCTATGTAAAACTGTGGAAACATCATGGTGCAGAAGAAGAGGCACTTCAGATTGACCGCATTGCAAAAGAACGCGGTGAAAAGTGGCTTCCACTTTACGGCGGAAAAGTATCCAGCGAATGGATGATTCCTAAAATCTTAGAAACATTACATCATGCTCCAGATGTTTATAAAGAAGCTGACCGCTTTATGGAAGCGCTCGACTGGATCATCTGGCAGATGACTGGCGAAGAAACAAGAAGTGCCTGCGGTGCAGGATACAAAGCCTTCTATCGTCACGATAGCGGCTACCCAACAAAGGACTTCTTTAAGGCACTTGATCCTGCTATGGAAAATATCGTTGAAGAAAAACTGGATGCTCCGATCAAATCTATTGGAGAAACTGCTGGATATTTAACAGATTCTATGGCAAGAGAACTTGGGCTTTTAGCTGGTACCCCTGTTGGAACAGGTATCATTGATGCACACTCTTCTCTTCCTGGATGCGGAATTGGAAAGCCTGGTACAATGATGATTATCGTAGGAACCTCTTCCTGTCATATGATGCTTTCTGAAACAGAAGCAGGAATCGCCGGTGTTGGTGGACTTGTAAAAGATGGTATCATGCCAGGCTACTTCGGATATGAAGCTGGACAGTGCTGTGTAGGCGATCATTTCGCCTGGTTCACAGATAACTGCGTACCGGAAAGCTATGAGCAGGAAGCCCGCTCCCGTGGCATCTCCATCCATCAGCTTCTCACAGAGAAATTATCTGGTTACAAGGCCGGACAGAGTGGATTATTAGCACTCGACTGGTTCAACGGTGTTCGTTCCCCATTAATGGACTTTAACTTAAATGGTCTGATCATGGGTATGAACCTCCTTACAAAACCAGAGGAAATTTACCTTTCTTTAATCGAAGCAACTGCTTACGGTACCCGTATGATCATCGAACAGTTTGAAAATGCAGGCGTTCCGGTAAACGCACTTGTATTAAGTGGCGGTATTCCAGCTAAAAACAAGATGCTTGTTCAGGTTTATGCAGATGTATGTAACAAAGAAATCCGCATTTCCGGAACAGATCAGGCAAGCGCTCTCGGTGCTGCAATCCTTGGTATCGCTGCTGCTCCTGAACGCATTACAGGCTTTAAAAATGCAAACGAAGCCGCTGAAAAACTTGGAAAAGTCCGCGATGAAGTATACAAACCAAATCCGGACAACGTAGCAGTTTATGATAAACTGTATCAAGAATACGAAACATTACATAAGTACTTCGGAACAGGAGAAAACGATGTAATGAAGAGACTGAACAAAATCCGCGAAGACAGATTAAGTGAATAAGTTCTGATCTGTAGATTTCGTATAGACGAAAAAAGAAAAAATGATATATCCCATCTGCTCTGTAGTCGCTGTATTTAAAGATGTTCATCCGTATCTTAAATACGCTCCGAAGACGCATCTGGGATATATCATTTTTTCTTTTTTCCCCCTGTCCCCATCCCCAAATCTTTTTCCGCTGATTTGCAGGCTTGGAATACACAGAACCCTCCCCACCTGTAATATATAAAAATGCGCCTTTGAGCAAGTTCAAGCTGCGAACGAGGAGCTTGGACGCAGGGAAACAAAGCATTTTTATATATTACAGGTGGGGAGGGTTCGTCTGTTTCACAGCCTCACAAATCTATATTTATTGTTTTTACCTCTTCTATTGCTTCTTCTTTGAAATTCTGTTTTTGTACTTCGTCAATATCAGGAAGTTCTTCGATAGATGATACTCCGAAACAACGAAGAAATTCTTCTGTCGTTCCAAATACAATGGGATGTCCTATCGTATCGAGTCTTCCCAGTTCTTTTATTAATTGATACTCCAGCAATTTATTGACTGCAAAGTCACTTTTTACACCTCGGATAGCTTCGATTTCCTGTTTGGTTACTGGCTGCTTATAGGCAACAATCGAAAGGGTTTCTAACATAACATCGGTAAGTGAACGCTTTTTTGGCTGACTTACCAGCTTTTTCACATACTCATACGTTTCAATCTTCGTACAAATCTGATATGCTCCATCTAATTCGATCAGACAGATTCCTCTGTCTTTACCTGCATAATCGCCTTTCATTTCCTCTAATAAATCTTTCAGGGCTTCTTCTTCTACTTCAAGAACTTCTGCCAGGCGGGAAAGTGCAACGGATTCTCCCATCGTAAATAAAATCGCCTCAACGATTCCTTTTATTCTTTCTTTATCCTTCACAAACAAAATCCTTTCATTCTTGTTTCGTACATATTTTTATTGTTTTTTTATTGCTTTTTCATTCTTGTTCATCAGTTTCTTTTCTTATTCACAGGAATCCAGATAAATTTCTGCAAAGTTGTGTTCCTGAACTACCTTGACTTCTCCCACTTTCATCAATTCAAGCACCGCAAGAAATGTCACAATAACCATTTCTTTCACTGGCTGTATATCAAGTAAGGTACGGAAGTTAATTCTTTTCAGTCCCCGAATCTGACATCGTATATCGTCCATACGGTCTTCTACTTTATATTTCTCTTTTTGAATCTTTCCAAAATGGCTTCGTACCGGGTCTTCTCTATCTTTTTTCCGGCGCATGACCATTCGAAAAATCTGGTTTAATTTTTCTAAGGTAACATCTCCAACAATTTCACCCGGCCGGATTGGTTCTTCATAATGCTTGATTTCTTCCGGCACAGTTTCAGGTTTAAAAAATACTTTCTGTGCATCCACACTTAAATCTTTTAGCTCTTCTGCTGCATATTTATAAATCTTATATTCTGTAAGCCGACGTACCAGTTCTTCTCTTGGATCTTCTTCCTCTTCTTTTTCCGGTTGCGGAAGCAGCATCTTTGACTTTATCTTTAATAACGTCGCTGCCATAACAAGAAACTCACTCATAGATTCCATAGAATAACTCTTCTCCATCTCGCGAATATACTCCATGTACTGGTTCGTAATCTCCACAATCGGAATATCATATATACTTACTTTATTTTTCTCTATTAAATGTAAAAGAAGATCCAAAGGACCTTCAAATACATCCAATTTAATATCAATTTTCATGCTCTGCTCTAATTTCATGCTCTGTTCTAAATCTCTTTCGATCAATATCTAACGATGCCTCATCTAGCATCGGTAAAGGTATTTCTTTTGGTTCCGGAAGAAATTCTACTTTATAAATAATCGCTGCTAATGCCGGAATCGTAATCTTGAACTTTCTCTTCCACCACTTATATCCTGTTAATTCTGCCAGGATATCTGCCTTTGACCCATCAAAATATCCGCCGTATTCCTTTCTCTCACCAGATAGCACCTCATGGAGTACAGCATAATGATCATATCCAAATTCAAAGTCATTATACTGTTCATCACTCATATTCAATACAATAATAAAATGATCTTCCCCACACATTCTCTCATAAATGTAAACTCGTTCTTCTACCGCTTCCACTTCAATCCAGCGGAAGTTCGCAGAATTATAATCTCCATTAAAAAATGCCGGTTCATTAATATAAATCTGATTTAAATCTTTTATAAAACGATGGAAATCCTGATGCTTTGGATAATCTAACAGCATCCAGTCACATTCTTTTTCTTCATCCCACTCTCTGAATTGTCCAATTTCGTTACCCATGAAATTAAGCTTCTTTCCAGGATGCGTATACATATAAGTATAGAGAGTCTTTGCCTGCTGGAACTTCAGATCATACTCTCCCCACATCTTCTGTAAAATCGTTGCCTTTCCATGTACTACTTCATCATGTGAAAATGGAAGCAAATAGTGTTCATTATAAAAATACATCATAGAAAAAGATAATTTATGATAATGGAACTTTCTATCATATGGATGAATCTTAAAATAATCTAATGTATCATTCATCCATCCCATATCCCATTTATAATCAAAGCCCAGACCATCGTACTCAACCGGTGCCGTTACTTTTGGAAAGTTTGTAGAATCTTCCGCAATAAGCATAACAGAAGGATGCAATTTTTGCAAACCTGAATTCATGCATTTGATAAAATCAAGTGCCCCTTCATTAATTCCCTTTGAAGAATCCCCCTGCCAGTAAATCGCATTACTGATCGCATCCATACGGATTCCGTCAAAGTGAAACTTCTCCATCCAGAAATTCGCAGATGACTGTAAAAAGCTGCGCACTTCTCCCCGGTAATAATTAAAATTGCAGGTTCCCCATTCACTGTAGCCTTTATCCTCATCCGCATACTCATAAAGAGCAGTTCCATCAAACTTATTAAGCGCATAAGTATCTGAAATAAAATGTACCGGAACAAAGTCCATAATCACTCCGATTCCTTCTTTATGGAAAAGATCCACCATCTCCATTAACTCCCCTGCTGTTCCATAACGGGAAGTTGGACAGAAATATCCACTCGCCTGATATCCCCAGGAGCAATCTGCCGGATGCTCCGTAAGCGGAAGAAATTCAACGTGCGTATAGCCCATTTCCTTTATATAAGGAATAAGCTGTCTTGCAAGTTCATTATAATGATACCAGCCGTTCTCCTCATCTGCTTCATTCTTTCTCCACGAACCAGCATGCACCTCATAAATATTCACCGGAAGATCATAATTCTTACATCTCTTCTTTATCCATGCACTATCAGAAAAATGATACTGGTCAAGATCTACAATAATTGATGCGGTATCTGGCCGCACCTGTGAACCAAAACTATACGGATCAAAACGGTCAAGTACAATCCCATCCTTCTGATAAATTCGATACTTGTACATCATTCCCGGTTCTGCATCTTCCTGTACACATTCAAATACACCGCTTTGTGCATCCTGAATCATCTCATCCTCGCTGCCATCCCAGTCATTAAACTCTCCAATCAGTTCAATCTTTTCCGCACAAGGTGCGTAAACTCGAAACAGCACGCCATCTTTCGTTATGTGTGCTCCAAAATATTCATACGCATCAAATGCTTTTCCAATATAAAATTCATGTAAATTCATACTCGTATCCCCTTATTTTATTTCACCCAGATATTTACTTCTATTTTAAGCAATTTTCTTCAGAATGGCAACAAGGAAATGCATATTTTTAGTCCCCAGCCATAAAATGTACTAATTCTTATTTGGAGTATCATATGCAAAAATATTTTTCCAGAAAAATTACACGAAAATTCTTTTATTCCTTTGCATTTTTTCTGATAACAAGTTTTCTGACGGGGACTATTCTTTTTCCTGTGAAAATAGTTTCTTTGGATTCTTCTGGTAATTCTATGGAAAACTCTTTAAATCCACTTTCTGACAATTCAGAAATCAACGAGCTTTCTAATCGTTTAAAAAATATTACTACTTCTAATAATATTTCTGTTCAAGCTGCCACTGATAGTACTTCTAATGTTTCTTACCAGACTAACTCTGAAAGTTCCAGTGCATCTTCTGCAAACACTGGATTTCAATCCGCTGCACCTAATGCCATTTTAATGGAAGCCACTACTGGTACAATTCTTTATGAAAAAGATGCAGACAAAGAAAA
>OLQX01001747.1_pt1 | contig 17013 bp, 19 predicted proteins | sample 1672581 | NCBI WGS metagenome assembly OLQX01 (sample SAMEA3136701, study PRJEB25190) | human gut metagenome | reverse complement strand
ATTGGTGTATTGCAAGCATCCTAAACAAGGACCCAAAATAGTAATCAGGGGGGAAATACCATTATGAAAAGAAGACATTTTATATCATTTGTATTCGTACTAATTTTATGTATTGGTATGATCGGATGTGGGAAAGAAAAGAAAACTATGTAAAAGTATTAAAGCCTGATGCCCCTAAAGAGGCTCAAGAAAGTTACAAACATTATTTAGAACAAACATCCGGAGAACAAGGAAAATCATTATGATGAAATAAGAAGATAATTGGGGATAACGTATATGATGCAAAAAAATGAGTCGGAACAAAATAGACGGAAAATGAGACGTGGCGATAAAGAGGCTATATTAAAAGGACTAAAAGGCGGACTTTGTGATAATTATTACGGCATTTGTTGTGCGGTTAAATATAATATGAAAGATGATGACATTATAGCGGCGTTGAAAGAACTTCAAAAAGATACATATGTATCTATGGGTATGTCCAATGCTCAATTCGCTTCTGTTGCATTAGATGTTTTGAAAATTGAACCTTATACAGGTTCGGATAAAAGAGTAAAGGATATGATTGACGCTAAATTTAGCTTTTTCGATGAATAGGAGGAGTTCGAAAAATGGCAGAAGATTGGGCAAGAGGAACGATTGAAGAAACGCCGTTTTGGCGTGATGGAATGTCTGTTGAAGAATACGAAGAAGAAAGAAATTATCTTATGGAGCATTGGCGAGAATTGAGGCAAGGTACATATACCCCTTTATGGAAACAACGCGAAAAATAAATGTAAGAGGTTTTGTTATGGCAAGTTTACCAAAGTGCGCAGGATGTGAATATAACGATTTTATGAAAGTCACATGTAAACTATATCCAAATGGTATACCAGATGATATTTTTGTGGAGATAAAGAAATGCGATTACTATAAAAAAAGAAAAGAAAAATATACAAAATTTATAATAAGCAGAAAATTGGATACAAAAACATTTTCATAAAGATTTAAATAATGGATACAAATACTCTGTGAATATAAATAGCAAGAAATATATAATTGAATCAAATATACATTTCTTGCTATGAATTGTTTCCCTTATATTCAACTCAAAACATCAAGATGAACACTAATGTATCCATAATTTCAGTAAAGTTTGATCCGACTGATAAAATCCATTCCATTTCCGGGAATTTCTTTCTGAATCTCGTTGACGATCTGTGTGCTGCTGATATCTGCCGGTTTCAGATGGTTCTGTTCTATGTAGACAAAGCTTAAAAAGAGAAAGACTGCCAGCATCAGCCTGGCAAAGAAAGAACCTGAATGGTGTTCGCCTTCCCCGGAATCAGGGGTATCATAAAGTTCGTGATAGATATGGCCGTAGCGTGGATGAACGGCGGGTATGGCAGCAGAATCCTGATAGAGTCTGCGGGTCTGCTTTAAGAGTTCACGGCGACGAAGTTCGGAATCATTCATAGTCTGTCCTCCTGCTGATAGAATCCAGTGGCTCGTTGTGCATGTAAACTAAAAAGATCCACGGAATCTTTTGGGTGTATGCACGGCAATAAAAAGACACAGGATACTGAAGTTACAATATCCTATGTCTGTCTTTCTTTTTTCAGAACTTTTCAAATCTGAAATGTATTTCCGATTCAAGTTATCTTATCAGATTTCAGTCTCAATTTATCTTACTGGATTCCAGACTTAATTTATTCCTACCGGTCTGCCAGTTCCTTGGTGATGTCATCCCAGGTAATTCCTTTTTCTGCCATAAGTACCATTGCATGATACAGAAAATCGGAAAGCTCATATTTCACTTCTTCCGGGTTGGGATTCTTGGCGGCAATGACAACTTCTGTTGCCTCCTCTCCCACTTTTTTGAGGATCTTGTCTAATCCCTTATCGAACAGGTAATTGGTATAAGAACCTTCCTTTGGATGCTCTTTACGGTCTAAGATCATATTGTATACGGATTCAAAAATCTGAAGCGGATTTTTCGCATCATAGTCAGCTCCGACGATGGTTGTATAAAAGCAGGATCTGTTGCCGGTATGGCAGGCAGCTCCGATCTGTTCTACTTTTGCGAGAAGGGTATCCTTATCGCAGTCGATGGCAAGAGATTTTACATACTGGAAGTGTCCCGAAGTTTCTCCCTTGATCCACTGACTCTGTCTACTGCGACTGAAATAAGTCATGCGGCCGGTTTTGACGGTATGTTCAAAGGCTTCTTCATCCATATAGGCTACCATGAGGACTTCATTTGTCTTGTAGTCCTGCGTTACCACCGGGATCAGTCCATCTGAGTTCAATTTAAATTCGCCGAAATCCATCAGACTTTCAAAGGTTGTCATGCGGATTCCATTTTCCACGCAGATATCTTTGAATGCATTAAAATCCATATTCAACCGGCTGATAAAGCGTCCTGAAACGCCTTTAACACCGTCGCTTTTAAGAATATTGAGGATCTCACTCTCTTCCATGGTATCGGTTACGACTACGCACTGGATTTCAGTGACATTTACAACAGAATTAAGATCCAGTCGATGCATAAAGATCATTTCTGTACTGTACTCCTCGATCAGATGTTGCTGCTTGAACAGTGCGTCAAAATCATTCAGTGAAACTGCGATTCGTTCTTTGCCGAATCTCTGGGAAACTTCTTTGATCAGTTCAATCGAAAGCGGTTTTGAAAAATTCAGCATGGCACGTTTGGCACCTGCATAGAGGATCTTTTTTACATCTTCAGCACGACGGATATTACCGCCTGCGATCATCGGGATACTGATCACGCGGTTGATCTGCTTGATCAGTTCGATGGATTCATCATGTTCTTCATCCGAGTCAGACAGATCAAATACGATCAGTTCATCTGCTCCTTTTTCGTTGTAGTGTTTTGCAAGGGCAATGACATCATCTGACAGAACAGAACGGTCGTCAAACCATGTAACTGCCTTTCCTTTATCTATAAAAATACATGGGGTTAATCTCTTATAACTCATGTCCGGGTTACTCCTTTATCTCCTTTTAAGGGGCGGCTTTCAAAAAATCAGCCTACAAACTGCCTTTTGTGGACCATACTTCAGTAATCCGTGGCTCTTCGGATACTGCCAGATCCAAAGCCTTTCCAAATGCCTTGAAAAGGGCTTCTGCCATGTGATGGTTATTTCCGGCATCCAGGATCTTCAGGTGAAGATTCATAGCGGCACTGTACGATACGGCATAGAAAAATTCACGAACCATTTCGGTATCCATTGTTCCGAGAGAAGGTACGGTAAATTCAGCCTGGAAGTTCAGGTAAGGTCTTCCTGAGAGATCGACAGCTCCGAGTGCAAGTGTCTCATCCATCGGGAGTATAAAATAGCCGTAACGTTTCATGCCGGCTTTATCGCCCAAAGCTTCTGCGATGGCGTGACCAAGCACGATTCCGGTATCTTCGATCGTATGGTGGGAATCTACTTCTGTATCGCCCTTGACGCTGACGGTCAGGTCAAAAAGTCCATGACGGGCAAAGCCGTCCAGCATATGATCGAAAAAAGGAATCCCGGTGTCAATCTGATTTTTTCCCTGACCATCCAGGTTGATCGTCAGTTCGATATCGGTTTCTTTTGTCGTTCTTTTGCAGCTTGCAATGCGGTTCTTTTTCATATCCTGCCAACTCCTTTTATTCAAATCTTACTTTAATGGAATTTGCATGTGCAGTTAAATGCTCTGCTTCAGCAAATTTTTCAATATCTGTATGGATCTTTTCCAGTGCATCCTTTGAATAGGAAATGATGCTGGATTTCTTGATAAAATCATCTACAGATAACGGGGAGAAGAACTTGGCAGTTCCGTTGGTAGGCAGAACATGGTTCGGACCTGCAAAATAGTCTCCCAGCGGCTCACTGGAGTATTCTCCGATAAAGATCGCTCCTGCGTTGCGGATCTTTGTCATTACTTCAAACGGGTTGGCTGTGACGATCTCAAGATGCTCGGATGCAATCGAATTTGCCGCATCAATGGCATCTTCCAGGGTGTCTGCAACAAGGATATGTCCGTAATGATCCAGAGATTTCTGAATGATCTCTCCCCTGGAAAGCTCTTTGATAAATGCATCTGTCTGTGCGGAAACCTTCTCTGCAAGCTCCATACTTGTTGTTACCAGAATAGCAGAAGCCAGTTCATCATGCTCTGCCTGGGAGAGAAGGTCTGCTGCCACAAACCGCGGATTGGCTGTCTCATCTGCCAGGACGAGGATCTCACTTGGTCCGGCAATGGAATCAATGCTTACATGACCATAAACGGATTTTTTCGCCAGTGCAACGTAGATATTTCCCGGTCCTACGATCTTATCAACTTTCGGAATACTTTCTGTTCCGTATGCCAAAGCTCCGATGGCCTGTGCTCCACCGACTTTATAGACTTTATCTGCTCCGGCTTCTTTTGCCGCAACTAATGTGGTAGGAGTTACTTTCCCATCTTTTCCCGGAGGAGTTACCATGATGATCTCATCAACTCCGGCTACTTTTGCAGGCATGATATTCATCAGTACGGAAGATGGATAAGCCGCTTTTCCACCCGGAACATAGACACCGACTCTCTGGAGTGCAGTTACTTTCTGACCAAGGATCGTTCCATCTGGCTTGCTGTCGAACCAACTATATTGCATCTGCTTTTCATGATAAGTACGGATATTGACGAGAGCTTTCCGGATGATACCGAGCAGTTCTTCTCCTACTTCTGTATAGGCCTCCTCAATTTCAGTATCTGTGACAAGGATCTGGGAAGCATCCAGTTTTACTCCGTCAAATTTTTCTGTATAACCAAAGAGAGCTTCGTCTCCTTTTTCCTTTACATCGTTGAGGATCTGCTGGACACTGGCTTCGTATTTTCCGTAGCTGTTGGGACTTCTTTTCAGAAGGTCTTCCAGCAGATTTTTCTTTGTACTTTCTGTTAATTTTTCAATACGCATTTTTATTCCTCCCTGAGCAGGTTTCTGAGATTTGTGATGAGTTCCTTAATGCGGTCATTCTCCATACGCATACTGACCGGATTGACGATCATACGGGCGGACAGAGGGCATACTTCTTCTAATACGACCAGTCCGTTTTCTTTCAGTGTAGAACCGGTTTCAACGATATCTACAATGACTTCGGAAAGCCCTACGATCGGAGCAAGCTCGATAGATCCGTTTAACTTTACAATCTCAACTGTCTGATGCTTTTTATTATAAAAATAGTCTTTCGCGATATTCGGGTATTTTGTGGCAACACGGATCAGTTCATGATGCTGCAGTTTTTCTGCTGTCTCTTCACGACCGCAGACACACATCCGGCATTTCCCGAATCCCAGGTCAAGTACTTCATGGACTTTTCGCCCTTCTTCAATGATGGTATCCTTTCCGACTACACCGATATCTGCGGCACCGTATTCTACATAGGTCGGTACATCCGGACCTTTTGCAAGGAAGAACCGGAGTCCCAGTTCCTCATTGGTGAAGATCAGTTTGCGTGAGTTTTTATCTTTCATCTCGTCGCAGGTAATTCCGAGCTTTTCCAGCATATCAAGAGTCTTACTGGCAAGACGCCCTTTGGTCAGTGCAAATGTTAAATATCTCATAGGTTCTGCTCCTTTACTTCTGCTTTTTCGTGTCCATGATCTTCTTTTCGCCTGTGCGGAAATTGATCATCTCAATCTTCAGGTCATCCCGGAGATACAGCATGGTCATGACGGAAGATCGCTTTCCGTATTCCTCGTATACCTGACGGTCATCCTCAGTATTACGCTTGAGCATTTCAATATTTTTCCCTTTACTGCGGAATGTTCTTGCAAGGGAGATGGCCCACTTTTCAGTATCCTGTGTATAGACGAGGAGATTGCGGCTGCCGGTCTCTACCTGGATGTTCTGCCGGTTCAGGGCATTCATCAGTTCATCTAAAATGATGGCGAAACCGATGGACGGTGTATTCTTACCGAATTTTTCAAGCAGATGATCGTAACGGCCTCCACGGACGACAGCATCTCCTGTTCCGTAAGTATAAGCACGGAAAATGATACCGGTATAGTATCCGTAGCTTCCGCTCATGCTCAGATCAAATGTGACATGGTCTTCCACTCCGTAAAGGTGGAGAAGCTCATCAATCTGCTTTAAGCGATGAATTGCCTGACTGGCTTTTTCTTCCGGGGCAACAGAAAGTGCCTGATCCAGGATCTCTGCTCCTCCGGTCAGTTCAGGCAGAAGATGAAATGCTTCTTTGACAGAGTCAGCAACATCCATATGATCCAGTACTTCCTCTACTCCAAAGAAGTTACGGTTGGCGATGAGGGTACGGAGCTCTTCTGCTTCATCCTCCTCAAGACCTGCTGCCAGGAACAGACTCTGGATAAAGTCCACATGTCCGATACTGACCTGAAATTCTTTCAGTCCGGTTTTCTTCAGTCCGTCCACCACCATGGCGAGCATTTCTGCATCTGCCTCGATGGAATCAACACCGATCAGCTCTGCACCAAGCTGGGTGTTCTCTTTCAGCCGTCCCTGATAACTGGAATGGTTGATAAAAGTATTGCCGGCATAGCACAGGCGGATTGGAAAATCCTCCGTCTCAAAAAGCGTTGCAACTGCCCTGGCAATGGAAGGAGTGATATCCGGGCGTAATGCAAGGATATTTCCCTCCCGGTCAAAAAATTTGTACATTTCTCTTGCAGAAGTAGAACCGATCTCTTTACGAAATACGTCAAAATATTCAAATGTCGGAGTCTGAATATCCTGATAACCATAGGAATGAAGTACGGTGCCAAGTTTCTTCTGCAATGTCAGTTTAATTTCACATTCTTTATTATAAATATCCCGGACGCCTTCCGGTGTATGCAGTTTCTGTTCCATATAGATTCACCTTTCTTAAACACTTTAGTCTGCTAATACGTTAAAACCTGTTTGTAATTATACGGATTTTCTCTGCTTCTGTCAATCCCTCGTGTCCAAATCCTTCTGGATGGAATCAAGATAAGGAATAAAAAAGCCATTCTGAAGTTTCATAAACCAGTCCGGTTCCAGTTCATCCAGCCGGAAGCTTTTTCTTCCACCTGCCTCTGCCCTGTCCCAGAATCGGCGGATCTGCCGGTATTGCATATAGTAGAGCTCCTCACGGGCTGTATAATAGATCAGGAGAAATGCGATTCCTCCCTGCTGCTCAAATTTTTCCATAAAACGGATCTGATGTTCATGGACATTCTGAAGTGGAAATGTATCAGCATTACATTCTTTTGCATCAAAGCAGACCGGAATGCCCTGCACGGCACCGATATAATCTACGGTACTGATCTTATCAAAATAGGCAAGGGTAATATGCCGATGCTCTTTATCAATCCTTACCGGAGTGATGGGGGTTGGAATCTTCTGGATCAGTGCAAGCCCCATTTCACTGTAGCGGGTATTGGTATGATTGATAAATTCTTCCAGAGTCGAACCACGAAGTCCTCTCGAATTCCAGGTTGCCATTTTATATCACACCCTTTTCCTGACAGATTTTCTGAAAAAGAGGAGGCAGTGGTGCCTGAAGTTCTTTTCCCGAAAGGAGGGAAAGATCTCCGCCACACTTCGGAAAATTAAGACGGTATGCGTGGAGAAACTGTGAGGAAAGACCATATTCTTTTTTCAGAGTGTCATTGAAAGCCCGGTTCCCATATTTATAATCTCCTGCAATGGGATGACCGATGGATGCAAGATGGGCACGGATCTGATGCGTCTTTCCAGTGATCAGATGAACCTCTAAGAGCGTGACATCTTCTTCTTGCTTTATTATATGATATTCTGTCTCAATCGGGGAGGCTGATCCGGAGGGAGTCCGGCTGACCGTGACCCGGTTCGTCCGGGGATCTTTTTTCAGATAGCCGCTGATATGACTGTCGGAAGAAACTTTTCCACGGACAAGACAGAGATAATATTTTTTCAGGCTGCGGTCACGGAACATTTCACTTAACTGCTGGAGTGCCTGCAGGGTCTTGCCGGCAGCGATCAGTCCGCTGGTATTGCGGTCAAGACGGTTGCAGACAGAAGGATGAAATGTCCGCAGTTCTTCTTTGGAAATCTGACCGCTGTTCAGCAGATAAGCGATCAGGTGTTCCACCATGGAGATGTCGTCCGGTTTTGCCTTCTGGGACAACATCCCTGCGGGCTTGTTCAGGAAAATGGTGGATTCATCCTCATAAATAATGGAAAGCTCTTTTCCGGCATGAGCCAGGATCCAGTCGGGATCTCCGGGGGACTGCTGTATGGTGCCTGAAAATTTCTGAATGGTCTCGTCGGAAAGGAACAGACGGACGGTATCATTCAATTTGAGAATTTCATTTCCTGCTGCTTTTTTCCCGTTCAGGGTGATATTTTTCTTGCGGAGCATTTTATAAAAAAAGCTTTTGGGAGCCTGGTTCATATATTTCGCAAGAAATTTGTCAAACCGTTGTCCGGCTTCATTTTTTTGAATCGTGATTTCTTTCATTGTATCTTCTCCAAAATTCAGAACCGGTTTACATGGAGATATTCAGCAGAAGCTGCCGGATCTCCTGTTCGGTCTGCTTTGTATCTTCTTGTTCTACTGCTGCAATATTATCAAGCCCCTCTACTCTTGCAAGAAAAGGTGCATACTGGTTTAAAATCTTGACTGTCAGTCCGGTGTAACCGTTCTGGGAAAGAATCGAGCGGATGTGCTTTGCAAGTTCCTCAGGATTCACTTTCTCATAGTGGGTATAGCCGTAAAGATTATGCCCGGAAATAACAAAGCAGTCTGCCGGCATGATCTTTTCCCGGCTGGTGATAACTGTATCGTAGCAGACCGTCAGGTGGCGGGAAATTTTTGCAATCTCCTTTGCCCTGTCAGGATCAATGGACGGGTACGGAAAGCGGGCGATGACACCAACCAGTGCTTTGGATGCCGGGAGGCAGCCGAGAACTGCCACGACCGTCATCAGATTGAGCCGGGTATGCGTCTGGGTGTATCCAAGCAGAAAGATGGCTGCGACAATGGCAAAATAAATGACTGTACGGAGAATCTCTGCTTTCTTTTTATAATTTAAATAACCGGGTTTCCCCTTTTCAACTTTCTTCATATGATTGATTTCCTTTTCATTTAAAAGATCGATTATCTACAGGTTCTGTATACGCAGGAGCAATTTATGTGGCAGCAGCTTCGTGCCGGCATAGGTCAGTTTCATCGGAAGTCCGTAAATAGACAGCTCCTTCCTTTTCCGGCTGTCTTTCAGTGCCTGATGTACCACCGGTCCTGGCTGTGCCATAGTCAGTTCTTTCAAGAAGTTCTGAGGCTTTCCACTGACATCAAAAAAGGGAGTGTCAACCGGACCGGGGCAGACCGCCGTGACGGTGATACCGCGGGTCTTAAGCTCTTCTCCGAGCGAACGGGAAAAACTCAGTACATAGGATTTTGTTGCCGCGTAGACCGCAAAATACGGTTGTGGACAAAAGGCTGCCGCCGAAGCCAGATTGATGATCCGGCTTCCGGGATGCATGTAAGGAAGGCAGAGAAGGGTCATTCTTGTTAAAGCTTGGCAATTTAAGCCAACCATGTCTGTCTGGATCCGTCTCCGCTGCATATTGATCTCTTCTACAGAACCGGATCTTCCGAATCCGGCTGCGTTGACAAGCATACGGATATCAGGAGTGTCTTCACAGAGTGCCTCGCAAAAAGCTTTATAGACAGGCTTTTTCAGAAGATCTCCGTCAAAGATACGCAAAGGCAGACGGGACTGCTCTGCCACTCTCTCTAAATTTCCTTTTCTCCTTGCGATCACCCAGATTTCGTCCAGGTTTTTATATAAAGCTCCGATCTGAAGGACGAATTCACGTCCCATACCGGAAGATGCTCCGGTGACAATCGCTACTCTCATTCTGACCTCATTTCTTTCGGTGTACATTCCGAATGGATTTTTTCTTCTGACTGCTGTTCTTTTCTCTTTCATTTTTCTTCTGATCGGCAAATTTCCGTGGCCGGATCAGACACTTTGGACCGAAACCGATGAGATCGGTTCTTCCTGCCTTGTGGAGTGCTTCTGATACAAGATCGTACAGTTCCGGGTTGCGATACTGGATCAATGCACGCTGCATGGCCTTCTCATGTGGACTCTTCGGTACATAGACCGGCTTCATGGTACGGGGGTCAACACCGGTATAATACATACAGGTGGAAAGTGTGGACGGAGTCGGATAAAAATCCTGCACCTGCTCCGGCATATAACCGAGATCCCTGCAATATTCTGCCAGTTCTACTGCTTCTTTCAGCGTTGAACCGGGATGGGATGACATCAGGTACGGAACAAGATACTGTTCTTTTCCGATCTTTTTGTTCATTTTATAAAATTCTTCGGTAAACTGCTCATATACTTTATGTTCTGGTTTTCCCATCAGGGAGAGAACCGGTGCTGCAACATGTTCCGGTGCAACCTTCAACTGCCCGCTGACATGATATTCACAAAGTTCCCGTAAAAAAGTTCTGTCCTCTTCTTTTAAAAGATAATCGAATCGGATTCCCGAGCGGATAAAGACTTTTTTAACTTTCGGAATCGCACGTAGTTCTTTTAAAAGCCGGACATAATCACTGTGGTCTGCATTCAGATTTTTACAGGGTGCCGGGAACAGACACTGGCGGTTCTTGCAGACACCGTACTTTAACTGCTTTTTACAGGAAGGATGCCGGAAATTGGCAGTCGGTCCTCCTACGTCATGAATGTATCCTTTAAAATCTTTTTCTTGTGTGATCTGTCTGGCTTCATCTAAAAGTGACTGGTGGCTGCGGGTCTGGATGATCCGTCCCTGATGAAAGGTCAATGCACAGAAACTGCATCCGCCAAAACAGCCCCGGTTGCTGATGAGGCTGAATCGGATCTCGGAGATAGCAGGAACTCCGCCAAGTGCCTCGTAGGAAGGATGATAAGTTCTCATATAAGGCAGAGAATAGATATCATCCATTTCCATCTCAGTCAGTGGAAGTGCAGGTGGATTCTGTACCACATAGAGGTGGTCAGAATAAGGCTCTACCAGCCGTTTCCCATTGAAAGCATCTGTATTAAGATACTGAGTATAAAAGCTTCTGGCATAAGTCAGCCTGTCTGCTTTCAATTCTTCAAATGAAGGAAGGATCTCTGCGTCGTAGACGCTGTCAAGATTCTTTTCCTTGACGACAGTTCCATTGATATAGGTGATCTCTTCCACCGGGATTCCGGCATCCAGTGCCTCTGCGATCTCGATGATCGAGTGTTCTCCCATTCCGTAAGAAAGAATATCCGCACCGGAATCTAAAAGAATGGAACGCTTTAATTTGTCGGACCAGTAATCATAATGTGCCATCCTTCGCAGACTGGCTTCGATGCCGCCCAGAATGACCGGGGTTTTCTTATAAGTCTGCCGGATCAGATTCCCGTAGACAACGCAGGCATAATCCGGCCGCTTACCCATAACACCTCCGGGTGTGTAAGCATCTGTCTTCCGTCGCTTTTTGGATACAGAATAATGGTTGACCATAGAGTCCATATTTCCTGCGGATACAAGAAATCCAAGACGTGGTTCTCCAAAAACCGTGACGCTGTCAGGTGACTTCCAGTCCGGCTGTGCAATGATTCCCACTCTGTAGCCACGGGATTCCAGCAGCCTTGTGATGATGGCATGACCAAAAGAAGGATGGTCTACATAAGCATCCCCGGAAATATAGACGAAATCAACCTGATCCCACCCACGTTCATTCATTTCTTTTCTGCTGACAGGTAAAAATCCATCATTCATTCTCTATCTCCTGTTTCTTTTTTGATATTGTCTGTAAACTGCCGATTTCTTCTGCAGTCAGTGTCCGGTAAGCTCCCGGTGGCAGTGAACTGTCCAGAACGAGCGTTCCCATGGAAAGCCTTTTCAGATACAGGACTTTTTTGCCAACTGACTCGAACATCCGTTTGACCTGATGAAACTTTCCCTCGCGGATCGTCAGCCGGATTTCGGAGATGGTATCACTGCTTAAGATTTCAAGTCGTGCGGGAAGTGTAAGTGCCGGTTCTCCGATGTCTACACCTTTCTGAAAAAGAAGCACATCTTCTGCGGTAACCTTTCCCTCAACCCGGGCAAAGTAAACTTTGTCGACGTGGCTCTTAGGAGAAAGAAGCCGGTGAGCCAACGCACCATCATTCGTGATGAGCAGAAGCCCCTCGGTATCTTTGTCCAGTCTTCCGACCGGGAAAAGATCCTTCCGCTGCTTTGTATCGATGAGGTCTAAAACGGTCCGGTCATGCCGGTCTTCTGTCGCAGAAACAACACCTGCCGGTTTGTTCAGCATATAGTATTCATACTCTGCATAGGTAACAGCCTGTCCAAGATAAGAGACCTGATCCTTTTCTGTATCAATCCTGGTTCCGGCATCTTTGCTGACAGTTCCGTTGACAAGCACCTGTCCTTTGGAGATGTCTTTTTTAATCTGAGATCTTGTACCAAGTCCCATATCCGCAAGATATTTATCCAGTCTTAATTTCATCCGTTCCACCGCCATCCGGGAAGATATTTATTTTTCAGTATCTGATTGATCAGTTTACCGAAACCGAGCGGGTATCCGTCTACACAGACAAGATACCAGCCTTTCTCTTTCAGAGATACCAGATCTTCCACATCGAGAGTATCACCTTTGAGATATTTGATCACTCGCTCATCACTGACAGGAAGATTGAGGATCTGATCGTACTCTTCCATTTTCAGATTCATGGCAAAAGCCTGACTCGGTTCAAAACGGTTCTTTTTCAGTTCTCCAAGCAGCAGTCCGGTACGTAGAAAACGGATTCCCCGGATGGAAGGAAGATCGGCCGGCATATAGTATACTTTATCGCCACGCAGTTCCATTCTGGAAGGAAGAAACTCCCGGTGTACATGACTTAAAAATGAAGTAAATTCTTCGGGCAGCTTTTTGGGCTTGCCGGTATCGGTCCCGGAAGGAAGAGCCGGATGTGCTTCTCCCTTCTGAAGAAGGGCAAGGAAATGGCCCTCTCCTTTCATCCGGTGAGGGAAAATACGGACGGTCTTTTTCAGCTCTTCATTTCTGCTTTCGGTCACCTGCGGCATTCCATTGACAAAGCCTTCATACCCCTCCATTTCACAGATCTGAAATTCAGGATATTCCTGGAGCAGATATTCAATCGTCTGCTCATTCTCTTCCGGTGAAAAAGTGCAGGTTGAATAAAGCAGCATGCCTCCCGGGCGGAGCATCTGTGCAGCCTGGGTGATGATGCTTTCCTGAATTTTGGAAAAGAAAGACGGTCCATGCTCTTCCCATGCTTTTACCATTTTCTTATCCTTACGGAACATTCCCTCACCGGAGCAGGGAGCATCAATCAGGATCTTGTCAAAATAACCTTCAAAATAAGAAACTAATTTGCCGGGTTCTTCGCTTAATACGAGAACATTGCCAATACCGAAAAGCTCCAGATTCTTTAAAAGCCCTTTGGCACGGGAACTGCTTAAGTCGTTGGCTGCAAGGACACCTGTCCCCTGTAATTTTGCTCCCAGTTCCGTCGCTTTTCCACCCGGTGCGGCACAGACATCCAGTACCCGGTCCCCCGGCTCCACCGGCAGACGGCTGGCAGGGGTCATGGCACTTGGTTCCTGCAGATAGTAAAGTCCTGCAAAATAATATGGGTGCTTAGAAGGCTGGATATGATCTCCGTCATAGTAAAATCCATTCTCAATCCACGGAACCGGCTCCAGCGGCCAGGGTGCGATCTTTAAAAAATCTTCAACAGAAATCTTGGCTGTATTGACACGCAGACCATAATGCCTTGGCTCATCATAGCAGGCGGTATATTCTTCATATTCAGACCCGAGCAGAGTCTTCATTTTTTCTTCAAATTCTTTTGGTAAGTTCATTGTAACTCCTTTACAAAGTAAATTTTCCATAACATTCAGTATACCACGAAACCGATATTCAGAAAAGAGTTATTCATAGACTGCATTCACTTTCCATTGTTCTGTCAGACGAAGTGCCGGATAGGAATTAACACTGACTTCTCTTCCATTAACGGTCAGGTAAATCCCGAGGTGTAAATGGACCGGAAACCTGCCGGTTGTTCCTTCAGTTTTACTGTATCCGGTATCGCCCATATACCCAAGGAGATCTCCGGCATGAACCTGCTGCCCTTCTGTAAGAGGAGCATAGGAATCAAGATGTGCATAATAAAAATAAGCACCTCCGGGAGCAAGGATTCCAATCCGGTAACCGCCAAGTTCCAGCCATCCAAGATTCTGAATCGTTCCATCGGTCATACTTACGATGGGATAGATACCTCTTTGGTTAACGGAGGCTATGATGTCGATACCTTCATGACGGCGTTTCCCTCCATAGGTTCTTTCGTATTGCCAGGAATTTTCAAAGGTGACGGTGTAGTCAGGACAATCGGAGGATGTAGCAACCGGAAAATACCGGAGATCATTCCATATGGCACGGCAGAGTTTCAGGTATTCGTTCCAGTCAGGAAGGTTTTCCCAGTGTGGTTCGTATTTCTTTACAGAAAAATCGGTCGGTTCATCCGAATGATTCAAAGCGGTAAGACAGGTACGAAGAGCGTGAGGATCTGCCTGAAACCGAGTCTCAAGCCAGTAGAGACCAAGAAACCTGCCGGGATCATCAGAGGATGCGAGGATCGGAAAAAGTTCTTCAGATACCGGCTGACTTCGAAATTCATTGCTTTCAACGGTAGTCGGGTTTAAAAGATTCTTTCTGGCGAGAAATGAAAGTCTGGGAATCAACAGTCCACAGAAAAATACAACAGAACAGAGGAGGATCCATGGCCTTTTCAGAAAATGTGACCGAAAAGAAGAAAGAACAGCAGTCATTGGTTCAATTCCTTTGCAGTGAAGAAGTTAATAATGCATATGCCAAAGAAGCCGGATAACTGCATACTTTTTCAGGAAAATCATAAAATAGTGAAAGAAGAACAGGAATGACAGAATGGGTGGAGTATGAAGCAGAAACTTTCCAAAAAGAGCCTGGCAGGAATTGGTATGATCGGAGTTTTTCTGCTGATGCTCTGCTGCCCGAAAGAAGTATTCAACGGGGCAAGTGAAGGACTCCTTTTATGGTTTCAGATCTTATTCCCGACACTGTTCCCGTTCCTGCTGATCACAGATCTTCTGATGGCAACCGGCGGGATCAGGATGATCTCGAAAGTACTGTCTGTTCCTTTCGGAATTTTATTCCGAGTTTCCGGGGAAGGCTCGTTTGCAGTGGTTGCAGGATTTCTCTGCGGGTATCCCATGGGAGCAAAAATAACGGCAGATCTAATCAGAAATCAGTCCATAAGTGTCGAAGAAGGAACCTATCTTCTTTCTTTCTGCAATAATACAAGTCCGATTTTCATCATGAATTTTCTTGTATGGAAAACGCTGGACAGAAAAGAGCTTCTGCTTCCGAGCCTGGTGATTCTTTTAGGAACACCGGTTGTTATGAGCTTCCCTTTCAGGAAAATTTACAAAAGTGGCAGAAAAAGAGGTGGGGGCAGAAATACATTGGGAATGCAGAGAAACTATATTATGAAAAAGAAAAGTGTAGAAAGTTGTATGATGGACAGCTTTGAGACAATCGTGAAAGTCGGGGGATATTTGATTATTTTTTCTGTATTACTGGAACTGGCAGAGCAGACCGGGCAGAAAAATATCGCTGCAACTCTCCTGCTTTCAACACTGGAAGTTACGAATGGGATTCTTATGATTGCGAAAAGATTCCCGGAAATAAGCACAGCCTATCCGTTGCTGATCGGGCTGACTTCTATGGGAGGCATCTGTTCTATGGCACAGACGCAGTCGATGATCCGTGGAACAGGACTGAAACTTTCAGATCATACAAAAACTGGCTACCGCAATGGCAGCCAGTGGATTCGCAATACTGTATGCGAAATTCAATTTTTAAATTCATTTCATCAGATGTCAATAGATCCCTGTTTCCTATTGGTCTGAGCCATTCTGAGAATCATAATTATAATCAGAAGAGTCAGCCTCAGGAACATCCAGTTCTGCACGATTGGAGCGGACTGTATCATAACACTCCTGCAGGGAATTGATCAGACCGTCATACTTGGTTGTATAGCTGTCCAGTGTATGACCGATGATGCTTTCCGCATTTGCAAGAAGGTCATCTGTATACTGGATCGCACCAATCCGGATTTCATTGGCATCCATGGTTGCATTGTCGACGATTTCCTGTGCCTGGGCAGTTGCCTGAGTAACAATCTCATTTGCCTGTGCATAAGCCTGCTGCATGATCTCATGCTCACTGACCAGTTCGGTGGTCTGTACCTGTGCTTCTTCAATCATAGCATCTGCTTTTGCTTTTGCATCTGCCAAAATCGCATCCCGGTTCGCGATGATCTTCTGATAACGCTTGATCTCATCAGGAGTCTTCATGCGAAGCTCACGGAGCAACTCATCCATATGCTCTTTATTTACAATGATCTTGGTCTGGGACAGGGGCTGAAATTTACAGTCTCTGTCAATATATTCTTCAATCTCTTCAATGATCTGTTCAATGCGGCTACTCATCAGTTACACTCTCCTTTTTCTTTCATCTTCTTTTCAAGCTCAACTGCAACGGCCTGTGGTACGAACTGAGTAACATCTCCGCCAAAGGCTGCAATCTCCCGTACAGTAGTTGAACTAAGGTAAGAATATTCAATACTGGTCGTCAGAAACATGGTTTCAACATTCGGACTGAGTTTATGATTCGTCTGAGACATCTGAAGTTCATACTCAAAATCCGTAATTGCACGAAGTCCCCTTATTACCATGTCTGCGTCCATTCGTTCGGCAAAATCCACCAGAAGTCCGTCAAACGGAATGATCCTGACATTTGGCAGATCCTTTGTCACTTCCTTTAACATTTTAACACGTTCTTCAACAGAAAACAACGGCATTTTCGCTTTATTATTCAATACTCCGACAATGAGTTCGTCCACGATTTTACAGGATCTGCAGATGATATCATAATGTCCGTATGTAACCGGGTCAAAGCTTCCCGGATAAATCGCTCTTAA
>OLQX01001710.1_pt1 | contig 17354 bp, 15 predicted proteins | sample 1672581 | NCBI WGS metagenome assembly OLQX01 (sample SAMEA3136701, study PRJEB25190) | human gut metagenome | reverse complement strand
GCAGCGCCGGATGTTCCGAATGTTCGGAGTGGAGGGGACAAGCTCCCTCCACTTCGCTACCAACGCTAAGATGATCGGCGGTGGCCTGGATGAACAGCTGGAAAAGTTCGTCCGGGAACACAGTGACACCAAACTTGTTATTGTGGATACCCTGCAAAAAGTTCGGGAAGCGGTGAGCGACAGCTACAGCTACTCCAGCGACTATGAGGTGATCGGCAAGCTGAAGCAATTTGCTGACCGATATGGCGTCTGCGTCCTGATCGTCCACCATACTAGAAAGCAACCTGCAGGAGATAGTTTTGAAATGATTTCCGGCACCACGGGCTTGCTGGGCTGTGCGGATGGTGCGCTCCTGATGCAGAAGGAGAAACGGACGGATAGCAAGGCCACTCTGGAGGTGGTGGGCAGAGACCAGCCGGATCAGCGGCTGTATCTGAGCAAAGACCAAGAGAACCTGGTTTGGGGTCTCGACCATGCAGAGAATGAGCTTTGGAAGCAGCCTCCAGACCCGATACTGGAAGCTGTAGCGAAGATCGTGTCTGCTGACAACCGGGAATGGGAAGGCAGTCCTACCGAGCTGGCCCAGGCGATCCAGACGGATATGGCAGTAAACCGGCTCACCAAACATTTGAATGTGAATGCCAGCCGCTTGCTGGAAGAACATCAGGTAAAGTACGAGAACAGAACCAAACACGCCGGGCGGCGTATCCGGCTGACCTACATGGTAGTGGAAGCACCTGCGTTTGAAGTAATCGAGTAAAGCGCGACGCTCGCAACGGTCGCGACGGTGTTTTAAGGGGTACTCCCAGCACTGTTGCGACCGTCGCAACCGTCGCAGAAAGGAAAAGCCGGGGTGGTATTTTGCCACCACAGCTTCCAAGGAAAGTTCTATTTTAGGGCATACCATATTAACAAAAGGGGTGAGCGATTCACACACACTTATGCTCCGAAATGGGGCACCGAGTACAGACAAAAAAGCGTTCGGAGAACGCGCAGCCACAGAATGAAATTCTGTGTTCAAAAGGGGCTTGGGGGCGTTGCCCTCAACAAGCAGTTTGTGGTAAATGGATAGCCACAAGCATTGCTTGCCTGTATCTAAAACAACCGAAACGGCCCTTGTGCCGCTGCGGAAAATCAACTGAAATTCAAGTATTGGGAGGTAACGAGTATGAGAAAGATTTTGTACTGTGAGTTCAACCCGGACACTGCCTGCGTGGAGCTGTGCATGGAAGATGGAACCCTGTTGTCCATCGACTGCACCGCCGTGGAGAACGAGGTAGCGAACAGTATGTACCAGCGGTCAGAACTGGACTGGCTGATCTACAACGACCCACTGGCCTATGCCGAACTGATTTTGAATGGGGACCCTGAATTGTATCTAAAAGCAGTAACAAAGAAAACTCCGTTAGATTGATGGCAAAGAAAATCCGCCAGAAGCAACACTCTAAAGGGTGCGCCTCTGACGGATTTTTTACATCTTATCAATCAAAGCAAATACAACAGCTTGCTGTTCTTCGCTCAATCTTGACCAGCGTTCTAGAAGCTTTTTCTGCGCCTCAGTCAAGGAAACAGGTGCATCTTCTTCGGCAAATAGTTGAGATAGCGTAATGCCAAAGGCTGCGCAGATTTTCTCCAGGGATGGAATGGTCGGAACCATGTTCTTGCGATACCATGAGGAGATCGTGGATTGCGGCAAACCGGAGCGTTCTGCAAGCTGATACTCTGTCCAGCCCCGCTCCTCTCGATACGCGGTTATAATCGAGAGAATATCCTTCACCTGCATCACTCCTTTGCTTGTGTTCTTCGTAAATTATACTTTGATAAATCGTTGTGATTTAATCATTTATATCGTATAATTTTAACGATAAACACAACTATAAAGGAGGGGAGAACTTTGAACGGAAAAAGCTGTTTTTTCATCGGGCACAGGGAAACATCGGAGGCAATTTACCCGGCATTGTATGCGGTTGTGGAGCAGCACATTTTGGAATATGGCGTTACAGAATTTATCGTTGGCCACTACGGCGGATTTGACCGTCTTGCAGCGTCAGCAGTCAAAGAAGCAAAGCGTTTCTACCCAGAAGTGAAGCTCACTTTGCTATTGCCATATCATCCGGCAGAGCGGCCCATCCCAACACCCGATGGATTTGACGGAACATTCTATCCACCGGGGATGGAAAGCGTCCCGCGCAAAATCGCAATCGTGAGAGCAAATCGCTATGTTGTAGATCATGTAGACTATCTTATCGCCTATGCCAGGCACCCTGCCAGCAATGCACGGGAGCTGGTGGAGTATGCAAGAAGCCAAAAGCAAAAAGTACCTATTTTTATAACGATACTAAAGTCCAGTAATCAGGAAAGAGATTTTCTTTAGAATCGTGTCGTTTTATTGATGATTTGAGAGTTCCATAGTATAATGATACATGTTTGAATATGGCCGACAGTGGAAGGGGATAAAATGGCAGTCAGCTACAAAAAACTATGGAAACTTCTCATTGATTTAGATATGAAGAAGAAGGACTTACAACAAGCGGCGGGAATTAGCTCTGCATTGATTGCAAAAATGGGACGCAATGAAAATGTATCAACGGATTCATTAGCGAAGATCTGCATGGCATTACATTGTGATATCGGAGATATTATGGAAGTTGTTCTGACTTCTGATGAAGAATGTCGGGAAGAAGGTGTGTAATTGTGACTGCAAGGATCATAAATGGAGAAACTAAAGGAACTCTGACCAAGCAGGAAAAAGTGGTTTCTCTTTTCAATTTCATTAAAGAATTAAATAAGCTAAAGCAGAAGGTAGTGCTCAATGTTTCGGATTATCCTTGGTGGCGTTCGATAGCATCTTTTCCTAATGATGAGGAAAATATCAGAACCTATTATCGAGATCGCGTAGAAGATGATGAGGTGGAGAATGCTAGCAATATCCTGTTGTCTGTGCATAAGCCTGAATTCCAACGCTGTCCGGAGCCTGATGCTTTGCTTAAGGAATGGTTGGAACCGGGATGGGACAACTATCGAGATGAAGCGAAGACAAAGGAGTTTATTCTTCGTCCCTTCGATCAAACGGAATTTTCAACCCAAGCTATGGAGGATCTTCCGCGACGCATCGGTGAGGAGGACAGAACTTATAAAGAACTTTTTTCTGACAACGCAGAACGGGTGAGCACATATACAACATGGGCAGACAAGCGTAATGCTTGGGCTGAACATCAGAAGGTATTGGCTCGAACAAGAGATTTTTTCTCAGAACTTTATAAAATTTGCATCGATCTGGAGCGAGACTCAGAGACATTAGAGTTGGTAGTAGCAGATGGTTTTATGCGTGAGCGGACAATTTCGGAGTTAGAACATCCGATTTTGACTCGGCGTGTTAAAATTCGCCATGATGCTATTGAGAATACCATTTACATAGAAGATACCGATGTCGAAACGGAACTCTATACAGTTATGTTCCAAGGCATGGACGGCATCAATTTAGCATCTATCAACCATCTGCGCGATGACCTCCACCAGAATGATTACCACCCCTTAGATCGAAATGACCTGCCCGTATTTTTTAAAATGTTTGTCCATCAACTTTCATCAGAAAGCCTTTATTCTGAAGACGGCGTTATAGATGGTTGGCAGAAAAAAGAGCGAATGCTACTTTACCGGAATCCTTGTTACATCCTGCGCAAACGTATGGATGGCACCTTAAAGGCGATTGAGCAGATTATAGAGCATGTTGGTGAAACTGGTGAAGTTCCTGCTCCTATTGGAGATATTGTGGAAGGTGGAAAAATTGATATCCCAGAAGATGCTGGGACACCGTCCATTGAGGAGCAGTTGGCTGCTGTCGGTGGTGAAAGTGTAGATGTTTTGCTGTCAAAAGAGGCAAATAAGGAACAGTTGGAAATTGCGCGTCGCATTGAGAGATACAATGCAGTTTTGGTACAAGGGCCTCCTGGAACGGGTAAAACTCATACCATAGCGAACTTGATGGGGCATTTTCTGGCTCAGGGAAAGAGTGTTCTTGTTACCAGTCAAACGCAGAAAGCCTTGAGCGTTTTGAAGGAGAAGGTAGCTCCTGGTTTGCAAAGCCTGTGCGTTTCCGTGCTGGATGACTCCAATGTAGATATGGAAAAGTCCATTGACGGGATTACCAGTTATATGGCACACACCACATCCTTTGAAGTCAAAAGAGAAATGGAAGCTCTGGGTCAGGAACGAAAGGAAATTATTAGTGAACTTGCTGCGGTGCGCAAAAAGCTGTTTACTATAATCAACCAAGAATGCAATTGCATTGTTTACAACGGAGAGGAGATATCTCCTTCTGCCGCAGCTGCTTATGTGCAAGAGAACAGTGAAAGCCTTTCTTATATTCCTGGATCTGTACAGCTCTATGAGCCGTTGCCGCTCAGTTTTACAGAATTAACAGAGCTATATCGAAGCAACAACACCATCAGTGCGCAGGATGAAGCGGAGTTTGAACATGATATTCCTGATCCGGCAGAACTGATGAGTCCAGAAGAGTTTGAGCAAAAGTGCAATGCCTTGGATTTTGCAAGAGCTCGCTTGAATACTATTTCTGAGAATAACCATTGGCAGATTCAGAATTTGGTAGCAGAACATAAAATTCTGGTGAACGGCTCATTCGGACAGTTTGTGGTAGAGTACCCATCTGCACAGGCTGTAGAACAGCTGAAACAATATGTTTCTACATTTTCAAGGATAGAGCCCTGGATGCAGCATTGTGCTGTTGATGGTAGAAAAGGTGGCACATACAAAGAACTCTGGACCCGTTTGATTGAGCAAATTGAGACAACCTGCGCCTATGCGGAGAAACTGGTTGCTAAGAAATTTGGTAAAGAGATCGTCATTCTCAATACAGAACCGGAGTTTTATAATGCTATGCAGCAGCTTCAGGATAAGTATAGTCAAGGAGGGAAGATTGGAAAACTCGCACTTTTTCTGAACAAGCAGTTGGAGGTTGCTCTAAACGGGGCTACCGCAAAATGCAGAGGATTGTAATTTAATTCTCTGTGTCTTGGAAATGAAGTCTATGCGAGAGCAGTGCGCTTCTTACTGGAACGATTTGATTGCCAAACATGGGGTACCAATGTTTCAGGAACTTGATCGGGATGATCCAGAGCGTGTTGCTGCAAACTATATTCCTTTGATTCAGCGTTACTTGGAATGGTTTAGCAATGAATACGAAGTCCTGACAATGCGTATGGCGGAGGTAGGGCTTCCCTTTGATACCATCTTCCAGCATAACCCTCTTGATTCAGAGATTACGTCAGCTGAGAAGATTTTGTTGGCATTGGAACATGAAATTCCGGAGCTTTGTGGGGTTTTCGAAGTAGTAAAGTCTATGTCTGACATTCAGACTGCTCTGCAAAACAATCGGAATATTCTTCAAACCGGCAAGCGAGTATATTCGGATGAATGCAGGGCGATCCTTTCTGCCGCAGAAGCATATGATATTATGGCATATAGAAATGGCTATGCAGTTCTGGAAAATACATATGCTAAAACCATCCTGAAACAAAAGCGAGAAGAATATCTAAGTAAATTGACTCCGGTTGCACCGCAGTGGGCTGAAGCTATTCGGAAACGGGATGGCATTCATGGCGATGCTACACTCCCCGGAAACATTGAGGACGCTTGGCGGTGGAAGCAGTACTATGGGATTATTGAAAAAATCATAGAAGAACCTTTTTCGGATCTGCAAAAACGGAGTCTTTCTCTCAGCAAAGAATACCGTGAGGTTACAGCAAAGTTTGCGGAGAAATCGGCTTGGTATCACTTATTGCGCAAAACAGAACATGATATCAGCATGAAGCAGGCGTTGCAGGGATGGAAATTGACCGTTAAGAAAATCGGAAAGGGCACCGGAAAAAATGCTCCGATGTACCGTGCAGAAGCTCGTAAACTGATGGTGAAGTGCCAGGAGGCTGTCCCTGCATGGATCATGCCTATCGGCAAAGCATTGGAAAGTCTGAACCCTCGTACCAACAAATTTGACATCATTATTATCGATGAGGCAAGCCAATCGGATATCTCTTCTCTGGCCATTTTGTATATGGGCAAAAAACTGGTCATTGTAGGTGATGATAAACAGGTCAGTCCTATGGCTGTTGGCGTTCAAGTTGATAAAATGAATGTTTTGAAGGAAATGTACATTGCCGATAAAATTCCAAATGCCCACCTGTATGATGCAAAAACATCCATTTACGACATTGCGGCCACAACCTTCCAACCGTTGATGCTGCATGAACATTTTCGATGTGTTCCAGAGATTATTGAATTTTCCAACTGGCTTTCGTATGATTTCAAGATCAAGCCTTTGCGGGATTGTAGTAACAGTATTCTTCTGCCTGCTGTGGTCAACTACCGTGTGGCAAATGGCGAACGAATTGGAAAAACGAATCCCAATGAAGCAAAAGCAATTGTTGCTTTGCTGAAAGCATGTATGGAACAGCCGGAGTATGCAGGAAAATCCTTTGGTGTCATTTCGCTGCTGGGTGATGAACAGGTTAAAAAGCTGCAAGAAGAAATTTTCAGACAAATTGATGCCAAAGAATGCAGTGAGCGCAGAATCTTGTGCGGCAATGCATCTCACTTCCAGGGAGATGAAAGAGATGTAATCTTCCTGAGTGTGGTGGATTGTGCAAACGGTCAGGGCCCCGTTGCAAAACAGAGTTTCGGTGTAGATGATGCTTATCGCAAACGCTACAATGTCGCAGCCAGCCGTGCGAAGGACCAGCTTTGGGTTGTAGACTCACTTGATTCTGCAAACGACCTGAAACCTGGCGATATTCGCAAGATGTTGATTGATTTTTCATTAAATCCAGAATCAATCCATATGCTGAATGCTAAAATCGAAGAGAAAGCAGAATCTCCATTTGAAGCTGCTGTTGCCAAATATCTTGCGGTCAGGGGGTATCATCTGGTGCAGCAGTGGGAGGTCGGTGCTTATCGCTTGGATATGGTTGCCGTATGCGGGAGAAAGAAGATTGTGATCGAATGCGATGGTGAGCGTTATCATAGCGGAGAGGATAAGATTCGCGAAGATATGGAACGTCAAACAATCTTGGAGCGTTTGGGCTGGCGGTTTATCCGAATTCGCGGCAGCGAATACTATCAAAATCCCCAAAAGACCATGGAGCGGGTTGTAACAGCACTGACTGATGCAGGGATTGAGCCAGAGGATGCTGGAACTTCCCAGCAGATAGATGGACGAGATACAGAACTGTTGAAGCGCGTAAAACAGCGAGCATACTCCATCCTTCATGAGGACGGTGAAGTATCTGAAGTTGAGATGGGGACAATTGCAGCTGCATTGGACCCCAAAAACGATATAATCGGTGCAGTCCCAGAAACTCCAGATAATGCGAGTACCATACTGCTTCAAGGGAGGCTCCAAAGAGAGCAAGATTCAAATGGATTAGAGCAGCTATCCCTCTTGGAAAAGCAACCGACAGGGGCAACAGAACCCAAACAGTGTGAAAGTATTTCTTCTTTTCCGTCGTATCAAGCGGTTGATATTGATGTCTATATCCAAAAATATCTGCCAAACGGTTTTAAGGAGATGGTAAAGGCAATCTTGGAGGTAGAAGCTCCACTTTCTGAAGCGTTATTGCTGAGCCGTATTGTTCAGTGCTTTGACCGCAAAAGAGTTACAAGTAGCGTATGGAATGACTACGAGTTGAAAATGCGAGGTTGTCAAAAATATGGGATTATTCGCAAAAAAGGATTTTTGTACTTAGATAGCAGCCGAGATATTCAATTCCGAGTACCAGGGGATATTGCCCGGCCGATTGAACATATTGCTCCTGAAGAATTGGCTGCAGGAATGTTTGAAATCCTTAAGTGCAATGGACCGATGGAGAAAAAAGATTTGTATCGTGCTTTGGCGGGACAATGTGGCGTACATCGACTTGGAAAAGAAATTGAAAAAACATTGGACAAGGCATTGCACACTCTTGAAAACTCTATTATAAGGAACGGAGAACAGCTGTTACTGAAATAGGTTTGCTTAGACAGTTGCATTTCATCTCTAAATCCTCTATACTCAATACATACTCTTGGCAACACCATGGCAACAAAAAATCAGATGGCCCCTACTATCTGAATAATAAAAATAATGCCAATACCCTGAGCTAAATCCCATAAGCAAATCTGTTTAGAAAACTTCTGACAGGAGCGAGTGGGAATAAGAAATTGCACCCGCAGGCTCCTGTTATCGGGGCCTGCAGGTTTCCTACTCTCTGTTGGTCTCAGTGGGACAAACAGCATTTTGAAAGGAGGATATGTAAAGCTTATCATGAAAATAAAACAAATCGAGAAGAACCATACCCTGTGCGCTGTGGTCCAAAGTGACGATGTGGTAATCACTGACACGCAAAGCGCATTGGACCTGTTGATGACAGCAAACTATGAAATCGGAACGAAAAATATTGCAATTGACAAGATGTTAATTATGGAAGATTTCTTTGTTCTTCGCACGGGACTTGCAGGGGAAATCCTGCAAAAATACATCAATTATGGTGGCCGCATTGCGATCTATGGTGATTACGCATGCTATACAAGCAAGTCTCTTCACGATTTTATTTACGAAAGCAATCAGGGAAATAATGTGTTCTTTGTTGCAACAGAAGAGGATGCTATCAACGTACTTACGCGCTAAAAAAGCACCCCAATCGGTTTCATCCACGATCCCTCTTCCCCAAATGGGAATGCTCTTAAAAAAACATCCCCTTTGGAACGCCGTTTCTGTAGCGTTCCAAGGGGATGTTCTGTTTCTTTCTGCAAAACGCGGGCCTTTTCAAAAATAACTGGCCAGACGCTCTCCCGTCTCTGCTGCCACCGTAAACGGCAGGGAGAGGTCCAAGATCTCTAAGGTCAGGCAGTGTTGCGAGTAGAGGGTGATCCGGCAGAGTTCGGTCCAGCCGTCGGGCTCGGTCTGGCCCAGCTGGATGGTATTCTCCTGGAAGAGCACAAAGGATCCCAGCGGCTGTACCTCCTCGGGAAGTGCCTGGTAGGTCCAATGCGCCAACTCCAGGTTTTCCACGAATGCCGTGAGGTCTTCCTGGGTAGAGAGGGTGTTGACCGTTTGGCCTGCAGAGTCCAACACCTGGACGGTTTGGGCCTTGGCGATGGTCTCCCCGTAGGACGCAGCATCCTGGGTTCCCTGGTCTGTGTTCCCCTGGCAGCTGCAGAGGAGAAGGGCGCACAACAGCACCCCCAAGCAGAGTTTCTTCATTCCGGTTCCTCCTGGTACACGCGTGGTTACCCTGTAAGGGGTATCCCCCTTAGTCCACATGGCTGCTGGCCCGCATGGCCTGGATGGTCTGGTCGATGAGGTGATCCAGATCCCAGCCCAGCATCTCCGCCCCCTGGAGGATGACCTCCCGGGAGCAGCCGGCGGCAAACTTCTTGTCCTTGAACTTTTTCTTCACCGATTTGACCTCCAGATCGGACACACTCTTGGACGGCCGCATGATGGCCGCCGCCCCGATGAGGCCGGTGAGCTCGTCGGTGGCAAAGAGGACCTTCTCCATCTGGTGTTCGGGTTGAATGTCCACGGTGATGCCATAGCCATGGCTGGCGGTGGCGTGGATGATGGCCTCATCCACCCCCCGCGCCCGCATGATCTCCTGGGATTTGATGCAGTGCTGGTCGGGGTATTGCTCAAAGTCCAGGTCGTGAAGCAGGCCCACGATGGACCAGAATTCCTTCTCCTCCCCGTAGCCCAATTGCTCGGCAAACCAGCCCATCACGTCAGAGACAATATAGGCATGTTTTAAGTGAAACTCTCCCTGGTTGTACTCCTTCAGCAGGGCCAGGGCTTCGTCGTATGAAATCATGTTACGATTCTCCTCTCCTGTGTTGTTCTTACCAGGTCCCTTCCCGGAAGGCCTGGATCATATGGTTGGTCAAGCTATAGCCGTCTGGGGCCAGGTCAATTTCCTCCCGGCGGTACCAGCCTGCCTGGGAGAGCTCTTGCCGGTCCATGTGGATCTCCCCTGTTCCGTCCAGCTGGGCAAAGAATCCCAGGAGAAGGTTGGAGTCCACCCCCCAGGGCTGGCTGCCGTAGTAGCGGATGTTTTTGATCTGGAGGCCGACCTCCTCCATCACCTCCCGGCGGACGGTGTCCTCTGCGGTCTCTCCGATCTCCGTAAACCCTGCAATCAGGGCATAGCCTTTGTAGGCCCGGCCCTGGTAACGGGTCATAAGGATACGGTCCCCGTCCGTCACGGCCACAATGACCGCCGGCGCAATCTTGGGATAGATCAGGTTGCCGCAGCGGGGGCAGCGGAGCATCCGCTCCCTATCGTCGGGCTGGGTCTCCCCGCCGCAGCGGCCGCAGAACTGGTTGTCCCGATACCAAAGGGACAGGTGGTAGGCCGTGGACTCGGCAAAGCGGAGGAGGCGGGGCTTCTTGGCCCGGTGCTCCCGGAGATTGTACCAGGCATACCCCAGGGGCAGGGGATCTTTCCCCCCTTCCGTGCACAGATAGTAATCCGTCTCGTCGATCCGGAAGAGCCAACGGCTCTCCCCCAGGGCTGCCCCCAGCTCCCCCCAAGTGGGAAGGGCGAGCTGGCCATCCACCTCCCGCTCCAAAATTTCCCGGCCGCGAAACAGGAAACAACGGCTACTCTCTTGGGGCGGGCAGGGAGCATATGCCACCTGATAGCGGTGAGGGGCAATGTCCTGGATCATCGGCAGGCGGGCAGAAGGCTGCCTATCCACGGATCTCCCCTCCTTCCCCTTTGGGCCGGCGGAGGTCCCGCCAGAACTCGTACTCTGGGTCCACCATCTCCATCTGCTCCGGAGTCAGCCCCATGGGGCCGTCCCGGAAGAGGCGGGGATCCATATACCGAATGTATTCAGGAATCACCGGTTGGAACTCCATCTGGTCCAGGATGTCCCGCTGAAGGTCCACCCCGTGGGCGATCTCCACCAGGGTGATGCCCTCTTTCTCTAGGCGGAACACCGCCCGCTCGGTGATATAGAGGACTTCCTGCCCCTTCCGCACCGCTTCCCGGCCGGAGAAGGTGATGGACTCCACCTCCGCCAAAAACTTCTTCTGGGGACCCTGGGTGTGGATCACCAGGCCATTGTCCCGCAGGCCCACGTCCTGCTTGCCTGCGGTGAACGTGCCGATGAAGCAGAGTTTTTGGGCGTTCTGGGTGATGTCGATAAAGCCCCCCGGGCCCACCATCCGCCCGTGGAAGCTGGAGGCGTTCACGTTGCCGTACCGGTCCACCTCGGCAAAGCCCAGCACCGCCATGTCCAAGGCGCCGCCATCGTAGAGCTGGAGGGTATCCGACATCCGGTACATGGCCTCTGGATTCACCGAAGCGCCAAACTCCATCCCCCCCAAGGGGATGCCCCCAATGGGGCCACACTCTACCGAGACGGTGAAAAGGTCTGACAGCCCCTCTTCCGCAGCCACAGAGCCAATGCCGCCGGGCATCCCTATGCCCAGGTTGATGAGGGAATCTGGGCGCAGCTCCATTACGGCCCGGCGGCAGCAAATCTTCCGGGGCCCCATGGCCAGGGGGGGCACCTCCTCCGTGGGGATCTGGGCCAAACCGGCAATCTCCGGGCGGAACCGGTCGTTGGCAAAACTCTGGTGGCTGTACTCCGGGCGGCCCTCCACCAGGTAATCCACCATGAACCCGTGGATGAGGACCTCTTTGGCCGGAATGGTGCCCCGTTTGACAATTTGATCCACCTGGGCAATGACAATGCCGCCGGCGTTGTGGACGGCGGCCGCCACCTCAAACTGCTCCACGTTCATGGCCTCATTGCGGATGGAGAGGTTGCCTGCCTCGTCCCCATAGGTGGCGCGGAGGAAGCAGACATCCAGGGGAAAGGCCGGATAGAACAGGCACTCCCTTCCCCCCAGCTCGATGAGGGAGACCACTTCCCTGCCCGTGTCTTTGGCCCGTTGGTTGATCTTGCCGCCGCCGTTGCGGGGATCGGCAAAGGTGCCCAAGCCAGTGGTGGCAATGGCACCGGGCAGCCCCCCTGCAATGGCCTGGAAGAGTTTCATCAAATTCCCCAGGGGGAGCATGTAGCAAGCCGCCTGTTCCTCCTGGACCAATTTCCGTAGGCCTGGGTCATAGCCCATATGGGAGAGGATCAATTCCCGGAACATTCCGGGTTTCTCGGCCAGGCGGCTGATGCCCCGGCCCTTTCCATCCCCTTGGCTGGTGCACTTGACCAGGGTCAGATCCCTGGGGTGGCCTGTCTTATCATAGTGCTCTGCCAGAGCCATCATCAGATCCTCTGGGCAGCCAAAACCGTTGAACCCTGTGGTGGCAAGGGTACAACCATCTTTCACCAACGCCGCTGCTTGGGCGGCGGTGAGTCGCTTTTCCATGGGCATTGCTCTCCTTGTTGTCTCGCGCTGCGGGGGCACTCCCTGCCTCAGCGCTGCCATTTCCATGGGATATTATACCATGGAAATGGCAGCGGACAAGCAGGCAGCTCCCCTTTCTCATCATTTTTCTAAGATTTCCTTGCATCTTGCCCGGCAACTGCCTATACTGGGAACAGAGAATTTCCCTTTGCCGTTAGGAAGTGTTTCTATGCAGGATACCCTCCCCATGCACGTCATCGCCACCATGCACAGCGCCTTTCCCGCCAAGTTCGGCATCCCCCGACAGAGCGGGCTGGTGGACACCCTGCGTTCCACCATCGTATTTCAGCCAGAATACCGGAATCCAGACGCCCTGCGGGGGTTGGAGGGGTTCTCCCACCTCTGGGTGGTGTGGGTGTTTTCCCAAGCGGTTCGGAACACCTGGTCCCCCACGGTCCGCCCGCCTCGGCTGGGCGGGAACACCCGCATGGGGGTGTTTGCCACCCGGTCCCCCTTCCGGCCCAACCCCATCGGCCTGTCCTGCGTGAAGATTGACCGTGTGGAGCAGCACCCGGAACTGGGGCCGGTGATCCATGTGCTGGGGGCCGATCTCCTGGACGGCACCCCCATTCTGGACCTGAAACCCTACCTCCCCTATGCCGATGCCCACCCGGAAGCGGCCGGGGGATTCACCGACGGGTACCAAGGGTACCGGTTGGAGGTGAACTTTCCACCGGAGCTCTTGGCTGCCGTTCCCTTGGAGAACCGGGAGGCCCTCCAGGGGGTGCTGGCCCAGGACCCTCGTCCCTCCTACCAAGCCGATCCCCAACGGGTCTATGGCATGGCCTTCGGCGGACAGAACATCCGCTTTACCGTGGCGGAGGGCGTCCTCACGGTGGTGGCGGTGGAATAATCTCCGGGTAACAGAAGCGGACCGTTCCCAAGGGAACGGTCCGCTTTCTCTCTTGTTTGATTGTGTACGGTTGCTCAGAAGCAGTATGCCACGGGGTTCACCCGGCTGCTGCTGGAACTGTTGAGCCAAATCTCAAAGTGGAGATGGTTCCCGGTGGAACTACCAGTGGTACCCACATAGCCAATGACCTGGCCCTGGGACACCGTCTGACCCACGGAAACAGCCCGCTGAGACTGGTGCGCATAGAGGGACCGGGAGCCGTCGCTGTGGGCGATGACCACATAGTTACCATAGGAGGAACCATAGGTAGAGACCACGACTACGCCGCTCTTGGTGGCCATGATGGGCGTTCCGCTGGGAGCGGGCACGTCACAGCCGCCGTGGAGCTCCTGCCCGTGGAAGGGGCAGTTCCGGTAACCGAAAGGAGACGAGACCCGGGTGTACCCGGACAGCGGCCACAGGAACCCGCTGGAGCTGGCACTGCCGCCACCGCTGGGGGTGTTCGTGCTGCCGCTGTTACTGCTACTAGACTGGCCTTTCGAGGCCTCTTCCTGGGCCTTTTTGGCTTCCTCGGCCTTCCGCTGGGCTTCAAGCTGCGCTTGATAGTCCTTCTCCGCCTGGGCAATCTGGCTGGCGATGGTAGCGGAGTCATCCTCCAGCTCGTCCATCTTCTGGGCATACACGCTAGACTGGCTTTCGATCTCAGAGATCACCGCGTCTACGTTGGCCTGCTCCGTTTCCAGTTCCGCCTTCTGGCTTTCCAGATCCGCCTTAGCAGCCTCCTCGGCAGCCTTGTTCTCCTCCAGATCTGCCTTGGCATCTGCCACAGCCTGACGGGCGGCAGCCAAGTTGTCCATCACCTGGTTGTCATAGTCCATGACTTCCGAAATGGCGTTGATCTGGTCCAGCAAGTCCGAAAAGCTGTTGGCATTGAAGAGAACGGACCAATAGGACACATTCCCCCGCTCCTCCATGCTGCGGACTCTCTGGTTGAACTCCTCCTGGTACTTGGCTTCTTCCTCTTGGGCTTCTGCCAGTTCCACTTCCTTCTGGTCGATCATCTCGCCGTAATCCTGGATGGCTTGCTCAGAGAGAGCAATCTGCTCCTGGAGTACGTTGATCTTCTCTTCCAGCAGGAACTTCTGGTCTAAGGCAGCGTTCTGGGAGTTTTCCAGCTCGTCCAGTTTACTCTGGAGATCTGCTTGCTGCTCTTTCAGACTGGAGGCCTGGGACTTCATATCATCAATTTCGTCCTGGGTCACCGCCTGGGCTGCCGGCAGAGCCGAAGCCATGACAAACAGCAACATGATCGCCGTCATAAGCCATGCGACGAACCGCTTCCCCCGCTCCTTAGAGCATAGGATGTGCTGCATAGTAGATTCACCTCGTAACGTTTTCTTCTCGTAAGTTGATCCTACTAACAGGGGCAGTATAACACACTCTGGAAAGAATTGCAAGAAGAAAACAAAAGTTTAACAAAAGTGTAACAGTGCCAGCTGTATTTTCCGATAGAATTTCCTGGTATCTACAAGAGGCCCATTTCGTTTTATTATACTGTTTTCCCCCTGAAATTGCAACCAAATTCCTCACATTTTCTCCAGGTTTTCCGTACCTCTCCCTTGCAAAAATGCCACCGCAAGGGAGAGTACTTGCTCCAATTCTCCCGGCCCCATCAGGTTGTGTTCCCCCTGGGAAAGGATGGTAAGCCGGGCACCAAATCGGGTGGCAAACCGCTGTGCCGCCTTCACTGGTGCCACCTGGTCCTGCCCTCCGTGAACCATGGCCACCTGGGCACTGCCCTGCCGGTACCGGGTAAAGAGATTGTACTCCGCCAGATCATCCAAAAAGGCCGGCGTGATCCGCATTTCTCGGACGTAGTCGTACTGCGGGACAAAGTAGCCCTGCCGGGCCAGGTCCTCCTGGGCCCGCTGGTTCAGAAGCCACCCAGCTGCCAAGGCCGGCATGGTCACGGCTGCCGAGCGCAGGAAGGCCTTCCTTTGCCGGTGCGGGTGCTGTGCCAGGTAGAGCAGCGTGATATACGCCCCAAAACTAGAGGCAAAGTAGGAGATCTCCGCCTGGGGATTTCTGGCCAGGAGATGGGCCTCCACCTCTGCCAGATCGTCTATGCAGAAGGGCACCCGGAGGCCCTCCTCCCCCACCGGGCTTTCTCCGTGGGCGGGAAAATCAAAACTGTATACCCCGATCCCATGGGCTGGCAAGGTTTGGTCCAGGGCCTGTACCATGGGGCTGTTCTTACTGCTGCCGAACCCATGGCAGACTATGGCTACCTGGTTCTGCCCATCCCAGTTGTTCCGGCAGGCAATCCGGTAGCCGTGCCGGCTGACCACCCATTCTCGTTGCATGGTGTTCCCTCCTCCTTCTTCCTGGAAGTATGGTTACCCCCATTGTGGCATAGTTTTCTCAGGCCGTCAAGGGATCCCCTTTGGCAAGAATTGACACTGTCCCCCGGTTATGATATGATCATTCCGGATAAACTCCCTATGGTTTCTCTGGGTTTTCTGTGACTGCAGTTGCCCACTGGATACAATGGCCAATCCCAACCAATTCTAACAAAGAAAGGATGTTTTCTATGCTGAAGAAAGAAGTCGCCGCTCTGCTGGAGCAGCAGATCAACAAGGAGTTCTACTCCGCCTATCTGTACCTGGACATGTCCAACTATTACTATGGCAAGAACCTGGACGGGTTCGGCAACTGGTTTAAAATTCAGGCCCAGGAGGAGCGGGACCACGCCATGCTCTTCCTGACCTACCTGCAGAACAACGGCGAGTGCCCCAAGCTCAGCGCCATTGAGGCCCCCGACAAGGTGTATGAGTCCTTCCGGGATCCCCTGGCCGCCTCCCTGGCTCACGAGGAGTATGTCACCTCCCTGATCAACGCCATCTATGCCGAGGCCATGAAGGCCAACGACTTCCGCACCCTCCAATTCCTGGATTGGTTCGTGAAGGAGCAGGGCGAGGAGGAGAAGAACGCCAACGATCTGCTGGGCCGGTTCGATCTGTTCGCCTCTGACATCAAGGGTCTGTATGCACTGGACTCTGAAATGGGCGCGCGGACTTACAGCGCACCTTCCCTGACCCTGTAAGAGCCGCCCTCTTCTCTGTACGCAAGCCCCCCTCGAGGCAGGTTTCTGGCCTCGAGGGGGGCTTGCTCTGTAACACTACTCTGTTGGTTGGGGAAAAATGTATGACACGCCGTTGATCCGCAGGCCGCGGTAGTCCTCCAAATCCAGGACACGGACGGCCAGAGGGCTGCCGGCACACCAGTAGCCGGAGAACCACTGCGTGTCCCCGCCGGAATACCCTGCCATATGGCAGCCCAAGTCCTCTCCCATCTCCACCACGGTTCCGTCGGTTCGAAGGAGCTCTAGGGTGACCTCCCCTTCCCCTGGCACCGTGCACTGAAACCCAATGGGGGACAGATAGCACACCGTTTCCGCCCCTTCCGCAGGATGTTCCGGGACCAGCAGGTATCCGGGCAAAAGATACTGCGAAACGTCTACCTCCAAGGTAAGCCCTTCGTACGTGAAGCAGACGTTCTCAATCTCCTGCAGCGAGAGGTCCTCCGGGAAGGTCACTGTAACCAGCGCGGTGAGATCTGCCCCCGCAAAGGGGGTGCTTGCGACGCTGCGGAACCCTCTCTGCTCGGTGTATACCCCGCTGGTCCATTGGGTGCTATTCACTGGGGTCCCATTCTCGGCGGTAGCATAGAGCTGGAAGCCACTCTGCGTCTCCGAGTTGTGCTTGGTCAGTTGCTCTTTGACCGCTTGGGTTTGCCCCACAAAGGAGACCAGAAGATGGCAGAGGTGTTCGTCTGCAACGGCCCCCTCCAACCGAAGCTCCACGGCGTCGTTGGCCACCGAGGTCGAGGCTGAGAGGAAACGGTCCCAATCCGCCTCTGTCCGCCCTTGAAAATACTGCGACAGCGGGTCAAACACCCCAGCTGCAAAGGCCACCGACAGGGAGAGTAGGAGAGCCACCGCTAGGCAAGCGGCCCAGCGCAGAAGCTTTCTGGGGGGGCGCCGGACCGGGGTGGTGAGACACCGCTGTTCCGCTTCCTCTA
>OLQX01001704.1_pt1 | contig 17439 bp, 11 predicted proteins | sample 1672581 | NCBI WGS metagenome assembly OLQX01 (sample SAMEA3136701, study PRJEB25190) | human gut metagenome | reverse complement strand
TTCAGCAGAGTCTTTCGGACCAGGGGCTCACGCCAGAAACCTTTACGGATGAGAGAGCGATCACTGCGACAGTGCTGCGGCATCAGAACCGATTTTACGCGCCGGATGAAAACACGGCTGTTACAGAGTTGAGAAACAGCGAAGGTATTTATATTCTGACGGCGGATGATTATCAGATCTGGACAGGAGAAAGTCTGCCAGTGGAAAAAGGAACCGCCGTGGTCATCCCGGAAAAGAAAGATGATACATTTGCATATGAGACAGTTGAGATTGGTGAGAAGGTTTGGAAAGCACAGGCAATGACCAGTGATGTGCTTCAGAAAGAGGAAGGGGGTGTGATTGTTACAACATACTTGATTTTTTCCGATCAGGAGGAGGTGCAGACGGTTCTGGAAGCACTTGGCGTCACAGAGTATGTTGGGACAAGCTGGAGCTGTGATATGGATTTTCATCTGTCGGAAGAGGAACAGATAACCGTCGGTCACCGGATTGACGAAGCATTGGCAGCGTCTCAGGCGGATAGTGCCGGTGTATGGGTGGAGATCCGGGAAGAACAACGTCCGGGGATGGAAGCTCTCTATGGAGCGGTCTTGTTTTTTGGAATTTTTGTAGGTCTTCTGTTCCTGATGGGAACTGTGATGATCATTTATTACAAACAGGTATCGGAAGGCTATGATGACAGAGAACGGTTCCAGATTATGCAGAAAGTCGGCATGAGCCGGAGAGAAGTGAAGAAATGTATCCATTCCCAGGTGCTGACGGTATTTTTCCTCCCGCTGGTGACTGCAATGATCCATACAGTGGTTGCATTCCCGTTTATGACCAAGATCATGCGTCTGTTGAATTTCAGTAATGTCCATGCGTTCATGATTGCCACAGGAATCACCATTGCTGTATTCGCGGTTGTGTATGTGATCGTATATGCGGTTACCGCAAGAACTTATTACAATATTGTGGAGGAATAATTCTCTGAAGTGTGTTTGAAACTTAAAGAAACGAATGTTCATACACACACCAGAGAAGCAAAGAAAGCTGTAAAATTTGGCGTTGAATTTTACAGCTTTCTTTCATATAATGATATCGTTATATCACCCGGTGAAAGCAGTTCGCTTTGGCCGGTTTTTTGAATGATGTTTCTATTTTCAGCGAGAAGAGAAAAAAGGAGAGCGAAATGAACTATAAAATGGTGATCCAGTATGACGGCACCCGCTACGACGGATGGCAGAAACAGGGAAATACAGACCGGACCATTCAGGGCAGGCTGGAGCAAGTGCTGTCCAGAATGGAAGGAGAAGAGATTGAGATACACGGGGCAGGACGGACCGACGCAGGCGTGCACGCAAAGGGACAGACGGCTAACGTGAAACTTCGCACAGAGTATTTGCCGCAGGAACTGCAGGAGACGCTGAACCGGTATCTTCCGGAAGATATCGAAGTGACGGAAGTGACTGTGGTTCCGGAGCGGTTTCACAGCCGCCTGAATGCGGTGGGAAAGACATACTCCTACCGTCTGTCGGTGGATCGCCGGAAACATGTGTTTGAGCGGAAATTTCTGTATCAGTACGGCAGGCCGCTGAATCTGGATGCCATGCGGGAGGCGGCAGGATATTTTATGGGAACCCATGATTTCAGAAGTTTCTGCGCGAACCGCAGGATGAAAAAATCCACGGTCCGGACGATCAGCAGCATCAACATGAAAGAAGAGGATGGGATCCTTACGATTATCTTTCAGGGAGATGGTTTCCTGTACCATATGATTCGGATTCTGGTGGGAACACTGGTGGAAGTGGGGGAAGGAAAAAGAAGCCCAGACGACATGGAGGGAATACTGGAAGCCAGAGACAGGCAGGCGGCAGGACCGTTGGCTCCTGCGGAGGGACTGACTCTGGAGGAAGTTTATTATCAGAAGATATGACAGGCTGTCACGGTTCCTGACTCTGTTGCGGGCAGGTGGAAACAATCTATTATGACGGGATGGATTATCAGCCAGGCACCCGGGCGGCTGGCTTGACGGGCAGTTTTATCAATGATAAACTGATAGCAGAAAGAGGGGGAATACAGACAGAAAGGCAGGGTGAAGCAGTTATGACGATGAATGAACTGATCAAAGTGCTTGAAATGCAGGAGGAAATTCTGCAGTTTTCTCATTTTACAAACGCAGACGCATGGGAGCTTGGAAGTATGATTCTTCTGGAGGCCAGAAGACGGGGTGTTTCAGTGGCAGTGAGTATCCGGCTGAATAACGGACTTACCGTGTTCCAGTACTGTGACGACGGTATGACGAAATACAACCAGGAACTGATGCGTAAAAAATGCAACACGGTACAGCTGACGGAACACAGTTCCCTGCATCTGTATATGATGGGCACGCAGAGTGAGGAGAGCCTGAATCAGATGGCTCTGGATCCGGCGGAATATATTGCCCTTGGCGGCGCGTTCCCGATCCGTGTGGAAGAGGTCGGAGTGATCGGCGCGGTCGTGGTTTCCGGACTTGGACAGGTTTCGGATCATGACCTCCTGATAAAATGCATCGGAAAATATCTTCATGTGGATGAAGTGCCGAGAATCCGCCAGATGTAAGAAATGCGGACGAAAGCGGTCAGGACCAGTACGTGTGTACGGCGGGTCCTGACCGCTTTCGTTTCACTTTCAAATGTGTTTTCAAATGGATTCCAGAAGGGTTTTCATGTCCTCAGGAAGCGGGGAGGTGAAGTGCAGCGGCTCGCCGGTGATCGGGTGAAGGAATTTCAGTTCCGCGGAGTGCAGCGCCTGGCGTCCGATCGGATGGACCGCGTCCGGAGCATAGAGCGTATCGCCGAGAAGCGGGTGACCGATGGAAGTCATATGCACCCGGATTTGATGGGTACGTCCGGTTTCCAGTTTCAGGCGGACATGGGAGAAGGCTTTGCCGGCATGCAGCGTTTCAAAATGCGTGACAGCGGGATCGCCGTGAATGGGATCAGGTACCCGTTCGATGGTGGAACCCTCCTTTCTTCCGATGGGGACATCAATGGTTCCGGAGGGAGCGGCTGTACCGAACACAAGTGCTTCGTAGGTACGTGAAATCTCCCGGCGGCTCATCTGCGCCGACAGGATGGCTCCGCTCAGGGCGTGTTTTGCAATGATGAGCAGACCGGTGGTATCACGGTCCAGACGATTGATACACCGGAAAGTGAACGGCTGGTTTTTTTGCTGGAAATACCACACCACTCCGTTTGCCAGTGTGTTTTCGTAATTCCCCTGGGAGGGATGCACCGGTGTATCCGCCGGTTTGTCCGCGACCAGCAGGTCTTCATCTTCGTAGACAATACGAAAAGGAACGGGAGCCGCGGGAATCGCGTCGGAGCCCTCTTCCGTGAGAAGAATGGTCAGAAGGTCTCCCGGTTCTGGTTTCTGATTGGTGTATGCCCAGGTGTGGTTCAGGCAGATACCGTTGACCGTGCGTTTCAGATGGGTGAGGATGTGATGGGAATATCCCCGGTTTCGCAGGTACTGTTCGATGGTCTGCTTTTCGTCACCTGGCTGGATGGTATATTTAAAAATTCTTTCCATATGTGCTCTTTTCTGCGCGTTCTGCCCGGGATATCCAGGAGCGGATCCAATGGTGTTTTCAGAAGAAAACAGGTATGAGCGCGCTGGTGTACTTCAGAAACAGTATATTCGCAAACCGAAGAGAATGCAAGGGATGGAAAGGTTTTAAGAAAAAGGAGGGCAGCCATTCGGCAGGATCCGTTCATTTGCTGCGTGGATTGTCTAAAAATGCTATGCTGTAAGTATTAAAATTTCATGAATTGTCAGATAGTTATTGATTTTGAGGAAAAGTAACGTATAATAAAAAGAAGAATACGTTGCTGTGCCGCCGAAAGTGGAAGACGAACGGCAGAGCCGTATGGAAAATACAGCGGTCTGTATAGTCCGAGTTTCAGGTAAAACCGGGAAACAAGATGCAGGCTGCCGAAATGGAGGTGCAAATGGATGAAAGAGGTAAAAAAGCCTAAGAAATTTATGATATCTTATTATGCGATTGCGCTGATCGTACTTTTGATCCTCAACTTTTTCCTGTTTCCCCGTCTGATGTCTCCGAGAGTCACAGAGGTAGACTACGGAGAGTTTCTGCAGATGGTAGAGAACGGCGAGGTCAAAGAGGTTCAGATCGAAAGCAATCAGATTATTTTTGGCGATAAGTCGGAGCCGGAAAACTATTACAAAACTGGAATTATGAACGATTATCGTCTGATCGACCGTCTGTACGATGCGGGGATCACAGAGTTCGGAAGCCCGATCATCGAACAGATGTCACCGATCCTCAGCATGCTGATCAGCCTTGTGCTGCCCATCGTGCTGATCGTAGCAGCGGGTCAGTTTCTGATGAACCGTATGGCAAAAAAGATGGGCGGCGGCATGGGAAATGCCATGAGTTTTGGAAAGAGCAACGCAAAAGTCTATGTGCAGTCTGAGACGGGAATCAAATTTTCCGATGTGGCGGGTGAGGACGAAGCAAAAGAGATTCTTTCGGAAATTGTGGATTTCCTTCATAACCCGCAGAAATATACGGAAATCGGAGCAAAAATGCCAAAGGGCGCCCTGCTGGTAGGACCGCCGGGTACCGGTAAAACCCTGCTGGCAAAGGCGGTCGCAGGAGAAGCGGATGTGCCGTTTTTCTCCATTTCGGGTTCCGAGTTTGTTGAGATGTTCGTCGGAATGGGAGCGGCAAAGGTCCGCGACCTGTTTCAGCAGGCAAATGAGAAAGCGCCGTGTATCGTCTTCATCGATGAGATCGATACCATCGGCAAAAAGCGTGACGGCGGCGGATTCTCCGGAAATGATGAGCGCGAGCAGACGCTGAACCAGCTGCTGTCCGAGATGGACGGTTTCGACGGACGAAAGGGCGTTGTTATTCTGGCAGCCACCAACCGTCCGGATTCCCTGGATCCTGCCCTTCTGCGTCCCGGCCGTTTCGACCGCCGTGTTCCGGTAGAACTTCCGGATCTGAAAGGCCGTGAAGAGATCCTGAAGGTACACGCAAAAAATATCCGCATCGGCGACAACGTGGATTACAACGCCATCGCCCGAATGGCGTCCGGCGCATCCGGCGCGGAACTTGCCAATATGATCAACGAGGCTGCGCTGCGTGCCGTACGCGACGGAAGAAAATACGTCACTCAGGCGGATCTGGAGGAAAGTGTGGAGGTTGTTATTGCCGGATATCAGAAGAAGAACAAGATCATGTCCGACAAAGAGAAGCTGATCGTAGCCTACCATGAGATCGGACATGCCCTGGTAGCGGCGCTCCAGAGCCATTCCGCTCCGGTTACCAAGATTACGATCATCCCAAGAACCTCCGGTGCACTGGGATACACGATGCAGGTGGACGAAGATGAACACAACCTGATGAGCAAAGACGAGCTGCAGAACAAGATCGCCACACTGACCGGCGGCCGGGTGGCAGAGGATCTGATCTTCCATTCCATCACCACCGGGGCTTCCAATGATATTGAGCAGGCGACAAAACTTGCCCGTGCGATGGTGACGAGATTCGGTATGAACGATGAATTCGGAATGGTAGCTTTTGAGACGGTAACCAACCAGTATCTTGGCGGCGATACGTCTCTGATGTGCTCCGACAAGACCTCCGCAACCATCGACGGAAAAGTGGTGGAGATTGTAAAGCAGCAGTACGCAAAAGCAGAAGAACTGCTTCGCACCAATATCCAGAAACTTCACCAGCTGGCGAAATACCTGTATGAACGGGAGACGATCACCGGCGACGAGTTTATGGAGATACTGAACGCAGAACTGCCGCAGATAGAGACTTATCAGACGTCAGAAGATGATGAATGATATTCTCTTTGATAAAATAAGTTTACGGACAGGCTTCCGGATCGATCAAAGCAAGGATCGGTCCGGGAGCCTGTCTTTTTTTGTAGTGTACGCTGTAAACAGCAACAGCAGAAATAAGCCCACTGACCGTTCCGCGGGATGAACAGTTTTCGGGTCGGGATTTCTGTGAAACTTGCCGTATTGAAGAGCAATCCTGACCAGTATATAATGAAACTAAAGAAGTCTGACAATTATGATTTTAAACAAAGAAAAGTAAAAACTAAATAATGTTAATTTTATGATTTTTGAAAACAAAGAAAATATATAAAATTTATCAATATATGATTGACAAAAAAACTCTATAAGTGTAGTATATAAGTATACTACAGGAGTAGAAAAATAAACCTCAAAAAGACGCAGGAAGCAACAAAACGTATCATCGGAATTGTCAGGAAGCACTGACAATTCCCCGTACAAAGGAGGTGCGGAATATGCAGAAAAACTGGAGAAAGAAAATCCTGACTGGAATAGGAATTCTGGCAGGCGCGTTTGTGCTGTCGACAGCAGTGGATCCCACAAGTGTTTCTGCGGAACCGGATGCCATGGAAGAGATCATCGGACACGGAGAATGGAAGCAGGACGGAGACCAATGGTATTATTATCAGGACGGAGAAATGCTGAAGAACTGTTGGGTAAAAGACGGGATCAACTGGTTTATTCTGAACAAGGACGGAAGCATGAAAGCGGATGAACTGCTCGTCATCGACGGCGATCTGTATTACTTCCGGAGCTGGGGAGCGATGCTGTACAACAGCTGGCATATGGATGCAGCTGGGAATCTGTATTATTTCCGGGACTGGGGCGCTGCACTGAATATCGGCTGGAGGCAGATGGACGGCGAATGGTATTATTTCGACCAAGAGACCTGCGCCGCTTATGCAGACACGATCCGGAAAATCGACAACGATGTTTACGGATTTGATGCAGACGGCAAAATGCTCCATGACTGCTGGGCAGAAGCAGACGGAAGCCATTACTACTTCCGCGGCTGGGGCGGTGCATTCCACGACCAGACCGTTACCATTGACGGAAAAGAATATGTATTCGATAGCAGCTGCAACGGAGTCTTAAAAGAAGAAGAACCGGAAGAAATCAAAGTGACTGAGATCACAGTATCCGGACAAACAGAAATGTATGTGGGAGATACCCAGAAGCTGGAGGCGGCAGTCCTTCCGGAAAATGCATCCGACAAAAAGGTAACCTGGACCTCCGACAATGAAGAAATCATCACAACAACAGAAGACGGATCAGGCGTAAAAGGAACTATTCAGATCGCAGTGGAAGAGACAATCGTTGAAGCGGAGAGCCTGACTATCACAGGCATTGAAGGGGACACCCTGCATCTGACAGAAGCAGGTCAGACCGTACAGCTCGGTGCAGAAATCCTGCCGGAAAACACAACAGACAAAACCATAACATGGGAAACAGACCAGCCGGAGGTAATAACCATCGATGAAACCGGCCTGGTAACAGCCAAAACAAATGGAACCGCGAAAATCACCGCGAAAACCACCAACGGCATAAAAGCAGAACTCACCGTAACGGTAGAAATCACATCGGAAGAAACGACGCCTCCAGAAGAGACATCTCCAGAAGTGACACCTCCGGAGACAACACCTCCGGAAACAACACTCACAGAAGAATAGACTAAAACACAACAAATGATCAAAAGCAAAATAATCTAAGGTAAAATAATACGAAAGAAGCCCTCATCCACCGCATTCATCCACCAGAACACGGCAGAAGGCTGCGGACGCCCTTATTTTGACTTTTTTCAGGGTTTTCCATTGATTTTTTTTATGTTATAATATATGCTATATGCAGAAAACTCCATAAGTGCATGCCTGAAAACAAAAGCAAAACCGTAACAGTTCAGTGGACTGAACGATTACGAAAAACTTTCAGACATACATATGAGCATCAAAGTGATAAGGAGCACAAGGATGAAAAGAAAGCAAGCGTTAAAAGTAATGGGAATGGTATTGGCAGGTTCCCTGGTGCTTTCCGAAGCGTCTCCGGTTCCTGTGCGCGCAGCGTCTGCGGCTGTTCAGAGCAGTCAGGAGCAGGACGTTTCTGACGAACAGGAAACCTCGGAAAACGCCGCAGTCTGCTACATAGATACAAAGAATGGCAATGACAAGAACGACGGTTCTTCGCCGGAAAACGCGGTGAAATCTCTGAAACAGGCGAGAAAGCTGTATCAGGAAATGCAACAGAGTTCCGAAGAACAGTCCGAAAATGAGAAAAAAGGTGAATCCGGCAAAGAGCAGCCGGAAGCGACAGAAGAAGCGAAAGGATATTTTGTTGTCTGTGGAATGACGGAAAAGGAGCTGGAAAAATATCTGGCAGAAGAAGAGAAAGCCCTGAAAAAAGGGGAAACGCTCATTCCTTCTGAGACGGAAATTCTGACAGAGACCGCTTATGAAGCGATGATCGCGGAACAGCAGGCGAAACCCACCGCATCACCGGACGATGGAGAAGGAAATACTGTTCCAACACCGGGAAGCACACCGATACCGGATCAGCCGGAAAATGAAGAGACCGAGGATCCGGAGAATGGAACAGAGATAACGCCGACTCCAACAGAGACGCCGGAATCGCCAGAAACGACACCGACGCCGGAAGCAACGCCAACGCCGGAGGTAACCCCGACGCCGACAGCAGCGCCGGAACCGACAATGACGCCGGAAGCAACCCCGACTCCGACGGAGACGCCGGAGGCAACCCCGACTCCGACAGCGGCACCGGAAGCAACGCCGATGCCGGAACCAACGGAGACTCCGGAGGCAACGCCGACGCCGACAGAAACCCCAGAGGCGACACCGACACCGGAACCGACAGAGACACCAGAGGCAACTCCAGCCCCGGAGGCGACCCCGAAGCCTGGAACCGATGAAAAGCCAACGGAAACACCGGAAAATCCTGGTGAGGACGGAGAAGAGACGGACAATGGTGAAGACCAGGATTCCGAAGACCAGGAAGATCCTTCCGGTGAGACAAAGCCGGAGGATGGAAAAGAGGAAGAGACTCTTCCGGAAGATCCGGACGGCGGAAGCCTGCTGGACGGAAAACTGCAGAAGGAAGAACCGTCGGAAGGAGATGCCCTGCTGAAGCAGGAATTCCCGATGCAGAAAATCTCAATGCTGGATAAAATCATGCTTCTGGACGAAACTGCCGGGGAAACTGAGACAGCTGGAACAGAAGAGGCAGCGGCAGAAGAAACGAAAGAAACAGAGGAATCCGGCGAAGACCTTTCAGAGGAAGAACCTCGTCTTCTGGCGGAGACCGGAAATAACGCTCCTTCCGCATCGGAGATGGCTGCCAATGCACAGGCTTCGGGAATTGCGCTGCTGCGTGCTCCGGGAACGATCATCGTAGGGCCGGATAATTATGATAAGAAACCTACGACGACACCGGCACCGGAGAACCAGAATTCCGACGGGGATTCTTCCAAGAAAACACCGGCAGTCACAGAAGCGCCTGTGGTTACGGAAAGACCGTCCGGAAACCGGACCAATACGTCCACAAGGACACCTCAGAAAAAGACGGATACCAACACCAGTATTAAAACCTATCCGGTACAGACCGGGGATACGGCGATGATCCTGCCACTTTCCATCAGTACCGTCCTGTCCGGAATGGTGCTGGCAATGCTGTCCGCGCTTCATATTCAGAACAAGCGAAGAGAAAAGGATCTTGCATGGCTGAAATTCCGCCAGGAAAATCCGCTGAACCGCGACGAAGAATAATGGAATAAACCGCAAAACCCTTCCATATGATAACGTATGGGAGGGTTTTTTATGGACCAGAGTAAAAGCCGGATACAAACGATAAAAAATCTCCTGGGAGCGCTCCTTTGCTCCTGGGTGGTTACGGCAGTTCTGCTTCTGGTGCTTGCGCTCCTTCTGTGGAAGCTGAATCTGAAAGAGGGACAGATCTCGGTGGGAATCACTGTGACGTATCTCCTGTCCTGTTTCGCTGGCGGCTGGGTGCTGGGGCGCAGAACGCAAAAGCGGAAGTTCCTGTTTGGGCTTCTTCTTGGAGTCTGCTATTTTTTGCTGCTGCTTGCAATCTCCATGATCGCGCATCCGGGAGGGCTGCCTCAGCTTCGGGAAATCCTGACTTCTCTGGCACTCTGCGCGGCGGGAGGAATGGCGGGAGGAATGCTTTCGTAAAAAAATACTTTAAAAATGAAAGCCGATGTGATATAATATCGACAATCAAGTACTATAAAGGAGGAGTGTGCCATGAAACACATCAAAACTTTAAATACAAAAAGCTTACAGAATACAATGAAAAAAGGCGGATGCGGCGAGTGCCAGACATCCTGTCAGTCTGCATGCAAGACATCCTGTACAGTAGGAAATCAGAGCTGCGAACATACAAAATAAAATGTGTACAGCATTGTTCTGCCGTTTCCGGAGAAATCCGGCGGCTGGCTGCTGTGCGCAGCGAAAAGCAATGTTCCCGGATACCGGCAGTGTCGGATTTGGGAACATTCTTTGTTGAGCGAAGAGTAATCGTTCAAGCGGCTGAACGGTTACAACAGAAGAGAATTATGAGGCCGGGGAGTCTGATTTATCAGGCTCTTTGCTTTGTGTCCATAGATAAGGAAATGAAATACATTACATAGAGAAAGGAACAAGAACTGTGATCCATCAGTATAAAAACAATGGCTACAACATGGTGCTGGATGTGAACAGCGGCTCCGTACATGTGGTCGACGATGTTACCTATGACGTGCTTTCCCTGCTGGATCAGGGAAAACAGGAGGAAGAGATCCAGGAAGCGCTCAAAGACCGGTATCCTGCGCAGGAGATCCATGATGCTGCACAGGAATGTCAGGAGCTGAAGGAAGCGGGAATGCTCTTCACGGATGATGTTTATGAAGGAGCGATTGAAATGTTCGCGGAGCGTCCGACGGTGGTCAAAGCGCTGTGCCTGCATATCGCCCATGACTGTAACCTTGCCTGTCGCTACTGCTTTGCGGAGGAAGGCGAGTACCATGGACGCCGTGCCCTGATGTCTCTGGAAGTTGGAAAAAAGGCACTGGATTTCCTGATCGCCAACTCCGGATCGAGAAGAAACCTGGAAGTGGATTTCTTCGGCGGAGAACCACTGATGAACTGGCAGGTGGTCAAAGATCTTGTAGCGTATGGAAGGGAACAGGAAAAGATCCACAATAAAAATTTCCGTTTTACCCTGACGACCAACGGTGTTCTGCTGGACGACGAGGTGATGGAATTCTGTAACAAAGAGATGGGAAATGTGGTTCTGAGCATCGACGGAAGAAAAGAAGTTCATGATTTCATGCGCCCATTCCGGAAAGGGGCCGGCAGTTATGATCTGATCGTGCCGAAATTCCAGAAATTTGCCGAGAGCAGAAATCAGGATAACTATTATGTCCGTGGAACCTTTACCCATTATAACCTGGATTTTGCGGCGGATGTGCTTCATCTGGCGGATCTCGGCTTCAAACAGATCTCAGTGGAACCGGTAGTTGCGCCTCCTACGGAGGATTATGCCATCCGTGAGGAGGATCTTCCGATCATCTTTGAGCAGTATGATATTCTGGCAAAAGAGATGATCAAACGCCATAAAGAGGGAAGAGGCTTTAACTTCTTCCATTTCATGATCGACCTGACCGGGGGACCGTGTGTGTATAAGCGTCTGTCCGGATGTGGTTCCGGAACGGAATATCTGGCGGTGACACCGTGGGGAGATTTTTATCCCTGCCATCAGTTTGTAGGAAACGAAGAGTTCCTGCTTGGAAATGTGGACGAAGGCATTGTGCGCACGGATCTCACCTGCGATTTCAAGAAATGCAATGTTTACTCCAAAAAAGAATGCTCCTCCTGCTTTGCGAGATTTTACTGCAGCGGCGGATGTGCAGCCAATTCTTACAATTTTACAGGTAAAATCAATGACGTATACGAAATCGGCTGTAAAATGCAGCAGAAACGTATCGAATGCGCCTTGATGATAAAAGCCGCGCTGGCGGAAGAAGAATAAGCAGAAAAGAGGAAACAGACATGATGAAGAAGAAACAGAGTATCGCTGTCCTCGTCATCGCCGTACTTGTGACGGTCCTGCTTGGCTGGACGACGATCGTGGGCTGGGGTCCGACAGGCACCGGCGCCATGAAGAACATCAACCTGGGGCTGGATCTCTCCGGAGGTGTCAGCATTACTTACAAGGCCGTGGATGAGAATTCTTCCGCGGAGGATATGAGCGATACCAGGTACAAGCTGGAACAGCGTGCTTACCAGTACAGCACCGAGGCTCAGGTTTATCAGCAGGGAGACAACCGGATCACCATCGATATTCCGGGTGCGACCAATGCCAATGATATCCTTCAGGAACTGGGACAGCCGGGAAGTCTGTACTTTATCGCCCAGACGGATGCGGATGGAAACCAGAACTACACCTATGATGCCACCGTTGGGAATTATGTGCTGAACGGCAAGACCATTGAAGAGCTGGAAGAAGACGGTTCTGTGGTCCTGACCGGAAGGGATGTGGAGTCGGCAGAGGCCACACATATCCAGGCACAGACCACACAGGCGACAGAGAGCGCTGTGGAGCTGCATCTGACCGATGAAGGAACGGAGAAATTTGCGGAAGCTACAGAAGCAGCTGTTTCCGCAGGGGAATCCATCGGTATTTACTATGACGGTGAATTTGTCAGTGTTCCGACGGTGCAGACTGCGATCACCGACGGTGTCGCATCCATCACCGGAATGACCAACTGGGAGGAAGCGTCCAATCTGGCGGCTACGATTCGTATCGGTGGACTTTCTCTGGAGCTGGAAGAACTGAATTCACAGGTAGTCGGTGCACAGCTTGGCTCTGAGGCGATCAGTACCAGCCTTATGGCGGGAGTGATCGGTCTGATCCTGATCATCCTGTTTTTGATGGTTGTTTACCGTATTCCGGGCGCGGCAGCCGGATGGGCGCTGGTTCTGTATGTGGAACTGACGCTGGTCTGCCTGAATGCCTTTGATATTACCCTGACTCTGCCGGGTATTGCAGGTATCATCCTGTCCATCGGTATGGCAGTGGACGCGAACGTCATCATCTACGCGCGTATGCGTGAAGAGATGGCCGCAGGAAAATCCATCAGCTCTTCCATCCGGGAAGGTTTCCAGAAGGCATTTTCCGCGATCTTTGACGGAAATATCACCACTCTGATCGCAGCGGCGATCCTGTATATTTTCGGCAGCGGAAGTGTCCGCGGCTTTGCGATAACGCTGGCGCTGGGTATTGTGCTATCCATGTTTACCGCTCTGGTGATTTCACGTCTGCTGGTCAACAGCCTGTACGGTGTGGGAATCCGTGATATCAAGTGGTATGGACGTCATAAAGAACGCAAGCTGATCCGTTTTGTGGAACACAGAAAGGTTTATTTTATTATTTCTGCCGTTCTGCTTCTGGCGGTTCCGGTGGGAATGATCTTTTTCCATGTGACACAGGGCAGTGTTCTGAATTATAGTATGGAGTTCCGTGGAGGTACTTCCGTCACAGTTCCGTTCAATGAAGATTACACCATCGAGGAACTGGACGCTCAGGTGCAGCCGGTCATCGAAGAGGTGACAGGGGATTCCAATATCCAGATGACAAAGATTATGGATTCCAACAATGTCATGATCCGTACACGTTCGCTCAGCCTGGAAGAAAGGGAGGAAGTGTACGCGAGTCTGGAGGAAAACTTCGGTGTGGACAGTTCTCAGATTACCTTTGAGAATATTTCCGCAACGATCAGTGAGGAGATGAGCCGGAATGCAGCCATGGCGGTGGTGATTTCTATTCTCTGTATGCTGGTTTATATCTGGTTCCGGTTCAAGGACATCCGCTTCGCATCCAGCGCAATCCTGGCACTGATCCATGATATCATTGTGGTGTTCGGTGTTTACGTGTTTGCACGGATTTCTGTCGGCAATACTTTTATCGCATGTATGCTGACGATTCTTGGATATTCAATCAATGCGACGATTGTTATTTTCGACCGTATCCGTGAGAATATGACGCTGGCGAAGAAAGAACCCCTGGAACTGCTGGTGAGCAAGAGTGTCACCCAGACACTGACCAGAAGTATCTACAGTACTCTGACCACGTTTGTTATGGTGTTCATTCTGTTTCTGATAGGCGTATCCTCCATCCGTGATTTTGCGGCACCCCTGATGGTCGGCATCGCGATCGGCGGATATACCTCCGTCTGCCTGACGGGTTCCATGTGGTTCCTGTTCAAGCATATCGGAAAGAACAAGTATGTTCCGGCGCAGGCAGCTGCTGCGGAAGGGATGACAGCGGAAGTGTCTGCTATGGATGGCAGCGGAGCCGTTGTGCAGAAGAAGAAAAAGAAGAAAAAAAGAAAACAGTAATTCTTTTTGAAAAAGAAAACAGGAGGCCGCCCGTCAAAAGACGGGTGATTTCCTGTTTTTGAATTTTTAAGGAAAGGATATAAGGATGGAACGTTGGGTTGTTTCCGCGAAGAAAGCGGATTTTCATGGAATTGCGCAAGAGTTTCAGATCGACCCGGTGATTGCCCGGCTGATCCGGAACCGGGATGTGGTCGGAGAGAAGCAGATCAGGGAGTATTTGTTCGGAGGACTGGAGGATCTCCACGATCCGCTGCTGATGAAGGATATGGAGAAAGCCGTCGGTATTTTGGAAAGGAAGATCCGGGAGGGGAAGCAGATCCGGATCATAGGAGATTACGATATCGATGGAGTGATGTCCACCTACATTTTGCTGACGGGGCTTCGAGAGCTTGGGGCAAAGGTGGATATCAGGATTCCCGACCGGATCGCGGACGGCTATGGGCTCAATGAGAATCTGGTGCGGCAGGCGAAGGAGGACGGAGCGGATACGGTCCTTACCTGTGACAACGGGATTTCAGCGCTGGATCAGATCTGTCTGGCAAAAGAACTGGGAATGACGGTGGTTGTTACGGATCATCATGAAGTTCCCTATGAGGATCTGGAAGATGGTACGCGGGTATTCCGGGTGCCGGAGGCGGATGCGGTGGTAAATCCCAAACAGAAAGATTGTGCCTATCCGTTCAAGGGACTGTGTGGAGGCGCTGTGGCATGGAAGCTGATGCAGGCGGTGTTGAAGCGGTTCGGACATCCGGAGGATGAGATTTATGAATGGCTGGAATTTGCGGCGATCGCTACGGTGGGAGACGTGATGAATCTCCAGGGTGAAAACCGGATCCTGGTCAAGGAAGGATTGAAACGGCTGCATCGTACCAGAAATCTTGGCCTTCAGGAACTGATCCGCGTCCAGGGGCTGGAACCGGAGCAGGTGACTGCCTATCATATCGGTTTTGTGATCGGTCCATGCCTGAATGCTTCCGGACGCCTGGATACGGCGGAACGTTCACTGGCTCTTCTGCTGGCGGAAGACCGGGAGGAAGCGGCGCGTCTTGCCGGAGACCTGAAGGCGCTCAATGAGAGCCGAAAGGAAATGACCCGCCAGGGCGAGGAAAAGGCGGTCCGGATGGTCGAGGAGTCGGAATTGAAACAGGATAAAGTGCTGGTCGTCTATCTGCCGGAATGCCACGAGAGCCTGGCTGGGATCATTGCCGGGCGTCTGCGGGAGCATTTTCATAAACCGGCGTTTGTCCTCACGAAAAGCGAGGATGGGGTGAAAGGCTCCGGCCGCTCCATTGAGGCATATTCCATGTACGAGGAAATGTGCAAATGCAGAGAATTGTTTACAAAGTTCGGTGGTCATCCCATGGCGGCGGGGCTTTCCCTTGCCAATGAGGAGATGGTGGAGGTGTTCCGGGAAAAGATTAACCGCCTGTCGACGCTGACGGAGGATGATTTTGTGGAGAAGGTGACCATCGACGTGCCGATGCCGGTTTCCTATATTACGAAGCGCCTGATCTCCCAGATGGAGCTTCTGGAACCGTTCGGAAAGGGAAATACCAAGCCTTTGTTTGCCCAGAAAGACTTGAAAGTTTTAAGCTGCAGGATTTTTGGGAAGAATAGGAATGTGGCAAAGCTGCAGATTCAGGACGGCGCCGGTTATCGGATGGACGCGGTGTATTTCGGGGAGGCGGAATCGTTTGCTAAGTATGTTTCGGAGCATCCGGTGCTCTCTCTGACCTACTATCCAACGGTCAATGTGTGGAACGGAAGGGAAAACCTGCAGATCACGATACAGAATTACATGTAGCAGGCATGGTTCCGTCAGCTGCCGCCTTGATTCTGAGAGGGAATGATGATATACTATATGTTATATTGTCGGGTTTTGTAGCTTGGGGAGCATCTGCCGCCTGAAACACCGCCAAAACCAGAGGTGTTTGGAAGACGGCAGAACTGTAACAGAATACGGATGCCGGGATCAGGATCCCGGTGTAGGGAAAGTGGAGGAGATTAGTTATGAAAAAGCTTGAAGATTATGTGAGAAGTATTCCGGATTTTCCGGAAGAGGGTGTTATTTTCCGTGATGTGACCAGTGTGCTTCAGGACGCTGACGGACTGAGACTTTCCATCGACGCCATGCAGAAGCTGGTGGAAGAGGTGGAGTGCGATGTGATCTGCGGAACAGAATCCCGTGGATTTATCTTCGGCATGCCGATTGCCTACAACCTGCACAAAGCGTTTGTTCCGATCCGGAAGAAGGGAAAACTCCCCTGTGAGACAATCTCGGAGAGTTACGATCTGGAATACGGAAGCGCCGAGGTGGAAATTCATAAAGACGCGATCAAGCCGGGACAGAAGGTAGTGCTTGTGGATGACCTGATTGCCACGGGAGGCACGATTGAAGCCTGCGCGAAAATGATCGAGCGGCTGGGCGCGGAAGTGACCAGGATCGTATTTCTGATGGAACTCGCTGGACTGAAAGGCAGAGAAAAGCTGGAAAAATATGACGTGAAATCTGTTATCTGCTACGATGGTAAATAGAAATGTAGGAGATACATATGGAAGAAGATAAGAAAATTGTTGAAGAAAAGATGAAACAGAATGTGGCTGATGTGGAGGCGAGCGTCAAAAAGATGGAAGACTTCACAAGTCCGACGGAATTGTACCGGACGCTGGTGGAGGGAGTCAAACGGTATCACCCTTCCGATGACCTGACACTGATCGACAAAGCCTACCGGGTTGCCGACGAGGCGCACCGGGGGCAGAAACGAAAGAGCGGCGAGCCGTATATCATCCACCCGCTGTGTGTGGCGATCATCCTTGCCGATCTGGAGCTGGACAAGGAAACCATTATTTCCGGCCTTCTCCACGATGTGGTGGAGGACACGATCATGACCACGGAGGAGCTGGAACAGGAATTCGGCTCCGAGGTGGCGCTGATCGTGGACGGGGTTACCAAGCTGGGACGGCTGAGTTATTCCAAGGATAAGGTGGAAGAACAGGCGGAGAACCTGAGAAAGATGTTCCTGGCGATGGCAAAGGATATCCGTGTCATCCTCGTCAAGCTGGCGGACCGGCTGCACAATATGCGGACCGCCAAATACTGGTCGCCGGAGAAACAGAAAGAGAAGGCGCGGGAGACGATGGATATCTACGCACCCATCGCCCAGCGGCTTGGGATTTC
>OLQX01001699.1_pt1 | contig 17484 bp, 16 predicted proteins | sample 1672581 | NCBI WGS metagenome assembly OLQX01 (sample SAMEA3136701, study PRJEB25190) | human gut metagenome | reverse complement strand
AAACAACTGGCGGTAAAACTTCCGGTACCCCGGACGCCATTTCGCTATAAAGGCTTCCCTTTATGATCTCGCTAGCCATTTTGTTGTCTGACGAATATGTGACAACAGAATTCCACATACCAATGCTTCGTCCAACTTTAAGGCGTTCCACCATAGACTCAGCCATTTTCATCAACTCAACAGCAAAGCCATTTTGTATATCAGCTGATATAGATTCACTGCTACTTATTGTCTCCGTCACAGCGTCGCTATAACCCTGAGAAATACTATGGGTGGTTCCTTTGGTTTTGCTTGAATTAAAGCCCAGCTGCTTACCAACAAATAGTCCAATCAAGCCACCGCCAATCGCCCCAACTAACGTTCCAACTCCAGGAACTACCGATCCAATAGCCGCTCCCGCGGCAGCAAGGGGAAGTGCTCCAGATACATTCACGCCTTTTTGTTTACTTGTGTTTTCTCCATTAGTTTCATTAAAGGTATCTGTGTGTGTATTTCCCTCCGATCGTCCCTTTTGAAGAGACACTGTCCTCTTTGAAATCGCAAAACATTTATCCTGAATATCGATTGCCTTATTGATTTTTTCTTGTATTTCAAGCTCGTCAATGGACTTACACAAAACCATAATTGTGTAGTTTTGGCCATTGAGACTTCTCATAAGCGATGACAAATCTTTGGGCTGATATTCGCCATCTATTTTTAGCGCAGGTACACCACTGATACAACCGACATATCTATTATTATCATTTCCTTCTTTATCAGTAGAATTAATGAATCGTTCTTCGTATTTGCAAATTTTCACGCCTGGTAACAAGCCTTCTATTATAACTTTTATAGTCTCATCAGAAGACTTTGGCTGAACCCCTAACACTAAGGATGTTTTTCCTGAATAACTGACTATCCCATAGCACACTTCTTGCTTTATGGCATACGCTGTAGTAAACAGTTTTTTCAGTTTTTCGGAGAAGTATATAAATTGGTTCTCGACATCATAGGTGGTTACTTCACATATCCTGTAAAATGTAAAAGTATTTAGTAGATCCAATGATTTCTCCATTGGAGTAGCTACCGCCATCTCATTAGTAACACCATAAGCGGGGAAATAACTTGTTATAAAATCGGCAGCATAAAGACCGATATTCTTCGAATCTTCCTTGAACTGCGCCATTAAATCTTTTCCTTTTTCCTGCTCAGCCGGTAAATTTGCCATTAAATCATCCCTTTCTCCAATTCCTTTACCTCTCCATCGTAATAAGCTGATATCTCATCCACCCACGACATCAATGTTGCCTTAACATTTTTCAAATATTCTTTTATCAAAACACTAATGTCCTGCTTATTTCCAGTAGCCGGTTTATCTCGTAACAAATACAGCATGACACCTGCTATAATTACTGCTATTACAATGGGGATAGCGTTTTTCATAGTAATGCTTACAACTCCACCGCCAACACAAATAGCTCCGGCAGCTGTCCATTTATTAATAAGCGATTTACTTTCTTCATAATCTATATGAGCTGGAACCTCAAAAGAAAACTTTGTATTCAAGTCCTTTAAAATATCCCTTGAATAGAATGCCGCTTTGTTTTGCGCATTCTGATATAAAGGTTTCGCCAATGTTTTTTCCATCAGCATGTTGTAAACGCTCGATAAAATCATTTTGCTTTCCGGAGTCAGTTTGTTTACAGTTAAATTAACTGCGCTATCAATCACATCTTGATTAGACATACCGCTTTCGATATTCTTCTTAACGCTGGAATAAATTGATTTAAGAATCTTTTCTACATATTCTTGGATTTTTTCCCTATCGTTATTCTCCAACATAATTTCTCAACTCCTCCTTAAGACCTATAATGCCCTTCAATTGCATTTCTACCGTAGCTACTTTATCCTTCAGTTCTTCAACATTTGCCCTTCTCTTTTCATTGCTATCACGATCTTCCAATAGTTTCTGATACTCTGCTTCCAACTCAACCTTATGCTCAGTCAACTTTTCAGTATAAGTCTCTCTACACTTTGTAACATAGTTTACGACATTGTCTGTCATTTTAGGGATAATATCATCATTAAGGCGCTTATGAATACTATTAGCCACAAGCTTAACGTGTTCTTTTAGATGATGATATGGTACTCTTGCGACAGATTTGAAGGTCAAACCATGCTCAACTTCATCGTATCCAGATGTCTTTTCCCTGGCATCATCATCAATGGAGTCAAAATCAGACTCCGTAAAATTAGGCGTATATGCCTCTGCAGGAATCTTGGATGGGTCATCAGTATATTGAATCAGTTTCTGATTGCACTCTTCAATTACTCTGTTGGCCATCTCCCGACGAAAATCCTTTGTATCATCTATGGCATCTAATGTCATTTTTTTCATAGAACTGAGTGTTGTATCAGTTATTTGACTTTCCGGGAGCTGGCGAAAATTTTCTAGCTGTTCCTCATACTCTTCCTGCTTTTTTTGTGCCTCATTCATGATAACGCCTTCGCCATTGATGTTATCAGTGTACTTTTTGTATATCTCCATGATCCCCTGAGTTATTTTTGAATACACCTCATCAATCTCGTTTTTCTTCTCACGAATACGGTCTTCAAGCGCAACCGGATCATCTACATTTTCCTCAGCAACTTTTAAAGCCTCTGAATAAATCCCCCTATATCTGATGCATTCCTTCTCTAAATTTTCCAAAAACTCTATAAGCTGTAAGTAGTTGGCAACTCTTGCGAATTTTTCGATAGCGGCTTGAACACTATTAAAATTCGACAATTCCTCCATTGACTCTTCAAATTTAGCAATATCCCCCTTGGACTTTAACCATCTCTTACTTGCAGGATCAAAATCATCACCTGCTTCATCTAACTTGTCGAAGAACTCATCAATCTTTTCTTCAGTTCCAAGCTCTCTGCACTTGTTCAAAAACAACTGTATCTTACTATCTACGCAAATGATTTTTTCTGGCTTAATATCATTTTTGTACATTTCTATTGCCTGTTCTCTCAGACTGGCAAATTCTGAACCTTGCAGATTTGATTTTCCCGTCAAAACCAAAAACAATGATTCTTTTTTTCTATTGGTACAGTTATTGCGTAGGAAATTCATGAAGGAAGAAGATTCAAGAGCCTGTCCACTCAATGATTTCACAAAGATAATAGCATTAGCATGAGAAATATAATCCTCTGCTATTCTTCCAACATTTCCCCCAGCTCCTACACCAGGACTATCTATTATCGTTATCCCCTGCATTTCTTCAGGAAGTGGATATATAATATCAATCTCTGTGATAATCTTTCCCCAGTTAGCAGCATTTTCAGCAACATACTCACGAATAAGCTTGTTGTACTCATCGATATTCATGTTGAAAATGTTGTCCTTAGCTTCTTCTTCAAGGAACGAAGACATAATCTGACCTGGAATCTTCTTTCCCTTATACTTTATCAAAAGCTCATTGTTTATTGTCGTAATAGGTATATTTCTATATTTGTCAGAAATAGCTGCATGACTCTTTAAGAAATCTCTTATTTCTTCAAATCCAGTTATAACAGTTTTCCCACCTGCCGCGGATTTAGCAACCAATTCAAACTTATTTCCCCGACGGATCTTGATTATAGCGCTCGTACACTGCCTCACATCCATCGGAACAACTTCTTTTCCCAGGTAGGCGTTAATAAATGTAGATTTACCGCTCTTTGCCTCACCTAGAATCATGAGGTTAAAAATCTCATTGCGAATTCTCTCCGCCTGTTCTCGGATGCTATCATCAATTTTCTTACCAGCAGCTTCACTTGCTTTGACGTACTCATCGTACAGAGCTAATACTTGCTTTTTGTTTTGTTTGTAGTCTTTTGAAATCATTGATTAACACCTCCAACACTATAGAGCGGTCTCGGAAACTCAATATAGCCCGTATTTCCGCCCCTTTTTCTTGTTCTTCATTTCTGTTTCCCTCTATATTTCGGGAAACAATTTCATAAAATTTTTAAACAACTATTGACATTGCCTCTGAATTGTGCGGCGCATTTGATAACTGGGACAGTTATCAAATGCGCCCTTGTAATTAAGAATGATATTGTCTAGTTGACACATTTTTCTCAAGGATATCACTGACTATGCCACCAGCTCCAAAGTCTCATAATACTGCCTACGTTTTACCATGGGAGGAACCCCTCCATTGGCAGAGCAGATCCTCCGGTTATTCCAGTAGCTGAGGAAGTATCTCCAAATGAGTACCTTTAATTCCTCTACCGTCATCTGCTTTGTATCATAACGGTCATAAAGGAGCTCTGTCTTCATTCTGGCCCACATACTCTCGCAGCGTGCATTATCATGGCAGCGCCCTCCCGCACTGTTCATGCTTTGATGGATATGGTATTTCTGGATAGCTTGACGATAGACTTCGCTGGTATACTGTGTCCCACGGTCACTGTGGATAACAGCACCTTCCAGCGTGGGATAAGCAGTCAGGGCGTTTTCCAGTGTTCGGATACACAAATCTGCTTTCATGTTTGTTTCCATTGCCAGACCGAGGACGCTAAGATCAAAGCAATCGAAAATCGCAGATACATACAGTTTTCCATTGGAAGCCGGGATCTCTGTGATATCTGTAATGCACTTTTCTAATGGGGCATCGGAATGGAAATCCCGCTTCAGCAGATCATCCGATTTCATGGCTTCCCGGTCTGCCTTTGTGAGTCCATTCGGTTTTCTCCTTGGCCGATGACTCAGACCGATTTGATCCATAACCCGGTATACAGTCCGCTCACTTGGGATATGGACTCCCTCCGGCTGTTTCAGCAACAGTGCCTGATACATCCGGATCCGTCCGTAAGTATCGTTACATTCGTCCTCGTTGATGATTTCTTTCATGGCATCCGCCAAGTCCTGGTACTTCCAAGGACGGTCTTTATTCGCAAGATATTTATAGAAACCTTGCCGGCTGATACCAAGCATCCGGCAATAAAATGAGATTTTTCCGGTAATCCTGCCGTCCTCTGTTTTCAAAGCCAGAAATATCATTCTCTGGTTTTTGCTGACTTCCGACGGCTGGCGGCGAAAAAAGCGCTGGCTTCCTCCAGAAATTCGTTTTCTTCCTTCAAGCGGCGAATTTCTTTATCCTGCTCCTTCACCCGCTTACGCAGCATAGTAATCTCTTCTGACAGGCTCATTGCACTGGCAGGGGTCTGGGAACCTTCCCCGATATCTAACTTACCGGCCCTTACAGCTTTCAGCCAAGTATGGATGGTTCCTTCAGGGATTCCTAATTCTTTAGCAGCCTTAGCACCACCGATTTCTTTGGCAAGCTTTGCTGCCTGTACTTTGTATTCATGGTCATATTTACGTGCCACTTTGAATACCTCCTTATTCTCATGATTCTATTATGAAATCCTTGAGAATAAACTGTCAACTTTTTTTATACCACACCACGGCGGGGCTTGGACTCTAACATCATAAGCTGCGTATAAGAGAAGGGAGGTGCGCTGGATGAGAAGAGTTTTAGCTTTGATATTGGCGGTCATGTTGAGTCTCTGTCTGGCCGCCTGCCAGCAGGAAGATAGCGGGCATTTCACCTTGACCGATGGCAATCCTAGGTCCGAGACGGAGGACGAAGATGACAACCCCCAGGTATCCGGTTTAGCCCAGGGAAATTCTAATATCCTGATTGCATACGATCCCGCGCAACAGTCGGTGGTTCAGGCGGCGGAAATCCTGGCGGACACACTCTCTGGCGACTTGCTGGAAGTAGAACAGGATGACAGCCTCCTGGCGGACGCCTATGAATATGTACTGCTGGGGTTTGCACCCGATGGGGATGCGCTCCCACAGACAATCGAGGAATTTCTGGGACGCCACGATTTTGGGGCGCGCACCATTTATACCTTTGTGTTGGGTGATGGCGATGCAATTGATTCCGCAAGTTTGTATTCCGCTATCTCCCAGATTCAGCCGGGAGCCTTGATGGGAGGGGATGTCTTGATCCTATCGGCGGATATGACGGAGGATTCGATTCGCGCTTGGGCACAGGGCCTTGGGCTGAACAGTGCAGACGCTGTTCCAGAAGGCATCGCCGGCAACACAGTGGCCACCGCCGCAGTTACCCCTGGAAAACAGCAGGTGCTGTATCTCTGGGAGGAGGGAAACGCTCCGGCACAGACGGAGTACATCGTCAATAACAGCGGCTATTCGGATGATCCGGACTTCCGGCCTTACATTACCAGCTTTCCTGTCCCGGAGGGAATCGAGATTAAGGGCGCAGTGCTTATCTGCCCCGGCGGGGCCTTCCAGTTCCGCAGCGATCAGCCGGAAGGTGTGGATGTGGCAGAAGCACTCAGCGCCCTGGGCTATCAGAGCTTTGTAGTGGATTACCGGCTGCGTCCCTACACCCAGCAGGAGGGAGCGCTGGATCTGGCGCGGGCAGTGCGGTTCGTCCGTGCCCATGCGGAGGAATACGGCATCGATCCCCAAGATATCGCCGTCATGGGATTTTCGGCGGGCGGCATTTTAAGCGGTGAAATGCTCTTAAACTTTGACGGAAACACGCTGCCCACAGCCCTCGACCCGGACTATCAGCCTGATGAACTGGACGAAGTCTCAGCTGACGCGGCGGCCTGCGGCATGATTTATTCTTTCTATGGACGCCTGAGTGTGGGCACCACGAATGTGGAACTGCTGCGTTCCGGAGATCTGCCGCCTACTTTCTACTGCTATGGCACCCGCGATCCGTTCTATGAACAGTTTTTAGCCAATGCAGATGCAGCGGAGGAAGCGGGCGTGGGAGTGGAGCGGCTACAGCTTGACGGAATGCCGCACGGCTTTGGAGCCAGCGGCGATTGGATTCCTGCTTATGACCAGTGGCTTGGCGCTGTGTTCGCAGAAAACTGACAAACCAGAGCACTTTATCTTGCTTGTTATCATACCTGCAGGCTCCGACCTTTTTGGGCGGGGTCTGCCTATTTCTTTTGAAAGGAAGCGATGGACGCAATGGAAGAAGATGCGGAAAAATATTTGTTTGAAAAAATGCCGGTACCCAAAGCAGTAGCGACTTTGGCGCTCCCAACCATCATCAGTCAGATCGTCACCATGATCTACAACCTGGCGGATACCTTTTTTGTAGGACAAATCGGTGACCCACTGATGGTGGCCGCCGTCTCGCTGGTGTCGCCCTGGTTTAATCTGCTCACGGCACTGGGGAACCTGTTCGGCTTGGGCGGCAGCAGCCTGATCTCCCGGATGATGGGGGCGCAAAACCACAAGGACATCAAATATGTGTCCGTGTTCAGTATTTGGGGCGGTGCAGCGGTGACGCTTCTCTTTTCTCTGGGCACCTGGTCAGCCCGCGTCCCCCTGCTGAATTTTTTGGGAGCCAGCCCAGATACCTATGGCTATGCAGAGGATTATCTGTTGTGGGTAGTCGTATTGGGCGGTATGCCAACCATGTTGAGCCTGGCGCTGGGCCATCTGCTACGGAGCGAGGGCCACGCGAAACAGGCCAGCGCCGGCATGATGTTCGGCGGTATCCTCAATGTGGTGCTGGACCCTGTTTTTATTTTTATCTTCCATCTGGATGTGGCGGGAGCCGCTATCGCCACAGCGTTGTCCAATACTGCTTCGGTGGTGTTCTTTGTCGTCCAGTACATACGGCTGAAGGACAAAACGGCGGTTTCCCTGAATCCCCGGCACTTTACTTTCCGTTTTGTACGCCCCATCTTCTCGGTCGGCTTGGCGTCTGCCTTGGCTACCGCCCTGGGAAACGCCTCGAATATGGTGATGGTCCATCTGGCCTCCGGCTATGGCGACATCCCCGTGGCGGCCTACGGCGTGGTGAAACGTATCGACCAGTTCCCACTGAATGTTTCCATGGGGCTGTGCCAGGGCTTCATGCCCCTGGTAGGCTATAACTTTGCTGCGAAAAATTATGGGCGGATGCGCAAGATATCCACCTTTTCCTGGAAGGTTGCCCTGATGATGTCTGCCTGTTTTATAGCCTTCTTCGCCGCCTTTGCGCCGCAGATCCTGCACCTGTTTATCCCGGAGACGCAGACCAGTACCCTGGGTGCTTCCTTCCTGCGGATCGCCTGCCTTGCGGTGCCGCTGACCAGCGTCAACTTCCTCATCAGCTATACGCTGCAAGCCATGGGAAAAGGCTTACAGTCCGCGATCCTTACTTCCTGCCGTCAAGGGGCGCTCAACATCCCGCTGCTGATCGTGATGAACCTGATTTTCGGCTTGTACGGCATGATCTGGACTCAACTCGCTGTGGAGATCGTTATGCTGCCGGTTTCACTTGGGTTATACTTCTATACTTTCCGAAGGTTGAAGAAAAAAGGAGCATAAACCTTTGAGTTTCAACTGCATAACAAACCGAGACTTCTGTTTTTCTCTGTGCTGAATTAGAATATAGATAAAGGAAAGAAAGCTTCCTGTATACTATAAATTAAGGAGTTGACCAAAGAAAATACCTCAAGTAAATTTAGATTATTACTGACCTGGCGAGTTGGTAAAATCTAAAAACACAAGAGGTATCTGAAATGAATAGTAAAACAAAAAGAGCAAACAATCAAGTTAATTCTGTGATGAATATACAGGAACAGAGGGAGATGGTAGAAAAAGCGAACCGTATACTCAGTGAAATGAGATCATTTACCTGGAGAGATCTCGAAACTCAGGGGAAATTCAGCAAGAATGAGAAACTCTCCTTCATCAGCGATGACATGCTGATCGTTGGATGTGACATCGGCAGTGAGACACATTATGTCAGGGCAATCGATACAAGGGGCAGGGAACTGAGCAAGAAGGCGCTCGCATTCGAAAATGATGCTGAGGGATTCCAAAAGGCCCGTGACTGGGCGGTACAGCTTGCGGCTGCAAATGATAAGAAACAGATCGTCTTAGGGCTTGAACCCACCGGCCATTACTGGTTCTGCCTTGCGGCATGGATGATCTCAAACGGGATCAGCGTAGTCCAGGTAAACCCCTACGCCGTGAAACAGACGAAGGAACTGGAGGATAACAGCCAGCAGAAGGATGACCGGAAAGACCCGAAGCTGATCGCAAACCTTGTGAAAGACGGGAATTACGGAATGCCGTATCTGCCGGAAAAAGTATACGCAGAATTGCGCAGGCTCTCGATGTTCCGGGAACAGCTTATGGAAGACCGGAACCGGCACATGAACCGGCTGCACAGGGAGATGAATATCTACTTCCCAGAATATAAGGACGCATTCGGGAAGATAGACGGTGCATTCTGTATTGCGGTCCTGAAAGAAGCGCCGTTCCCGGAGGATATCCTCCGGCTGGGAGCAGAAGGGCTGCGGGATATCTGGCATAAAGCAAAGCTGAGAGGACGCGGCTACAGCAGGGCTGAGGAGATTGTAAAGTACGCAGAAACAAGCATAGGCCTGGAAGAAGGCACAGCAGCCGGAAAGGAAGCAGTGCGGTGGTTTGCGGAGAAGATCACGGAGCTGGACGAAGAGCTTGCAGAAATAGAAAATAAGCTGGAGGGGAAATGCGGGGAGATCCCCATGCGGAAAACGTATTGGAAATTCCCGGGATTGGCGGGAAGATCCTTGCCGAGATCCTTGCGGAAATGGGCGATATCACCCGGTTTGACGATGTGAAAGAGATCCAGAAATTAAGCGGACTCGGGCTGGTGTCCTGCAGTTCCGGGAAACATAAAGGGGAGACCCGGATCAGCCACAGAGGGCGTAAAAGGCTGAGATACTGGCTGTTTCAGGCGGCGCGGTCAGCGGTGGCGCATGGAGAAGAATACAAATGGATCCATGCTCATGATACAACAAGAGCAGGGAATCCCCTCCAGAAGAAGCAGTCGCTGGTCGTGATTGCGTGCAAGCTCTTACGGGTGATCTATACGATGCTGAAGACAGGGAAAAAGTATGACCCGGAGAAACTGCTGAAAGATATCCGGTATCCGGAGAGCGTGCAGAGTGCGGCAGCATAAACAGCCGGAAAGAGAGAGTCCAGGATCCTGCTGAGTTCCAGAAACATCTGGAGTTGTGCAGGGTTCTGGAAAGGAACCCGAAGGAGACAGGGGGAAAATCCCTGTCAGCAGAAGACCAACCAAGGAGAGGCACAGCGTAGCGTCCACTGAATCGTGCTGTGCGGAACCAGTCAGGTCAGTAAGTAATCAAAGATAAACAAGAGCTGTAGCCGGCAGGAGTTTACTCCATAGGGCATAGACCCTGTTAGAAAGCTTAGCTGGCACTCGGTGTATGAACAGGTGGGACGAAGGAAGTTGGTACGTGATACCATTAGACACGGAAGGTTCACCATCATAGCGGAACAGAGGGGAAATAGCCTTTATAATCATCGATCAAAGGATGCTTTATGAAGTGCACCCATCTATAGCTATTCAGTACAAGATACTATGACTGTTCATCACTTTTGGCTCTGTTTATATGAGGTAACAAGTTAGAAAAAGCCTGAAAAATCAACGATTTTAGGCTTGACATTATAGGAAGGAAGTCATGGATCATGGAATATGTAACATTGCGTAATGGAGTCAAAATGCCGAAGCTGGGATATGGTGTTTTCCAGGTTTCAAACGAAGAATGTGAACGCTGTGTATTGGATGCCATTTCGGTGGGTTACCGCTCCATCGATACGGCGCAGTCCTATGGAAATGAGGAGGCAGTGGGCAGTGCCGTTCAGAAATCCGGCGTGCCCCGCGAGGAACTGTTCCTCACCAGTAAAATCTGGATGTCCAACGCCGGCTATGAAAAAGCGAAAGCCTCTATCGACAAGTCCCTGCAAAGGATGAAAACGGATTATCTGGACCTGATGCTGATCCATCAGCCCTTTGGGGATTACTACGGCGCTTACCGGGCGATGGAGGAAGCCTACAAGGCCGGGAAGCTCCGGGCTATTGGGGTGTCCAACTTCTACCCGGACCGGCTCATTGACCTGTGCCAGTTTGCGGAGGTTTCCCCCATGGTCAACCAGGTGGAGACCCATGTATTCCAGCAGCAAAAAGTTGCACATGAATATATGAAAAAGTACGGCGTACAGCACGAAGCCTGGGGGCCCTTTGCAGAGGGCAAAAAGAGCTGCTTTACCAACCCCGTGCTGGTGGAGATCGGCCAGAATTACGGCAAAACAGCCGCCCAAACTGTCCTGCGGTTCCTCATCCAGTCCGATGTGGTGGTGATTCCCAAATCCACTCACAAGGAGCGGATGGAGCAGAACCTGGATGTATTCGATTTTGCCCTGAGCGATGCTGAAATGGACGCTATCCGCGCACTGGACGAGGGTAAGAGCTTGTTCTTCGACCATTACGACCCCGCCACGGTGGAGATGCTCACAAATATGGGAAAGACGAGAATTGTATAAGGAGGAAAGAGAGATGAGCAGAATGTTGATTGTATACTACTCTGTCTCAAATGGAAATACCAGAGGGATTGCCCGTCAGATGGCAGAGTATACGGGAGCGGATCTGGCCGAAATTCAAACAGTACAGCCCTATGTTGGTTCCTATCAGGAAATTGTGGAACAAGGGAAACAGGAAGTGGATCAAGGCTATCACCCGCCCATTCGTCCGCTGCCCTTTCGCCCGGAAGATTATGACATCATTGCGGTGGGAACACCTACCTGGTGGTATACCATGGCCCCGGCTGTAGCTACATTTTTGACATCTTATGATTGGACGGGAAAAATGGTTATTCCTTTTCAGACGCATGGAGGATGGCCCGGTCATACGCTAAAAGATATGAAGACAGCTTGTACAGGTGCAAAGATCTGCTGTGAAGGAAAAATCCAATTTGATTCCAGCGGCGGGAGCCAAATGGTTACTGACAAAAAAGAAGTGCAGCATTGGTTGCGGCAAATCGAGAAAGAGGTTGAAATCAAATGAGTGACATTTTGAAAAAACGGATTCTTTCTTTGCTTCTGGCAGGTATCCTGACACTTTCCCTTGCAGCTTGTGGAAACACGGATTCCACAAGCGGAACAGAGGACGTTTCCAAAACATCCGAGCAAGGCGGTGAAATTCAGCCAAATACTTCCGCGACGGGAGAAAGTGGCAGCACCGAATTGGATGGCAATAACATCCTGATTGCCTATTTCACGGCGGCGGAAAACAGTGGCGTTGATGCCATCGCTTCCGCCAGCTACACCACCATTGACGGGCAGGCCGTGGGCCGGGTCCGCGCGGTGGCGGATATGATTCAGGAAAACGTGGGAGGAGATTTATTTTCCATCCGGACTTCCGTGGTATATCCAACCGATGGCGGGGAATTGATCGACTATGCTGCTCAGGAGCAGGACGAAAATGCCCGTCCGGAACTCACTTCCCACATTGAAAATCTGGATCAGTACGACACGATTTTCATCGGCTATCCCAACTGGTGGGCCGACTTGCCTATGGCGGTGTACAGCTTCTTCGATGAATATGATTTTTCCGGTAAGACCATCATCCCGTTTAATGTCCATAACGGAAGCCGGTTCTCCCGCACCATCCAGACCATTGAGGAGTTGGAGCCGGATGCTACGGTCATCGAGGATGGTTTTACGGTCAGCGAGCAGACGGTGGCCGAGGCTGCCCCGGATGTGGCTGATTGGCTGGCTGGGCTGGGATATTAAGGAAAATGAGCAATATGCAGAAAAAGAAAACCGCTCCGTTTCTTTCGCTTCTGTTATGCTGCACCTTGCTTCTCACTGCCCTTGCTGGATGTGCGGCTTCCAGCCCGGTTGCACAGTCCCAAGCAACAGAATCCTTTGAAGCGCCGGAATCAGCCAATCAGGCGTCCGATAGGGACAGCATCCTTCCCTCTGGTGCAGAGCCACCAGACATAGAGACAGGGTTGATTCCTGAACAGGTTTTGGAGGGAGAAACCGGGACAATTCATTACAGCTACTATCTCCCGGAAAACTATGACCCGCAAAAGAATTACCCGCTGATGATGGTTATGCCGGGATATGACATGATGTGGTTCGGAGAAGAATCCTCTGGCTCCAATTTGAGCTGGGATGGGTTCCTGTGCTGGACAAAGCTCCCAGAGGAGATGATTGTGGTCTCTGCCCAGCTCACCGACTGGCATGAAACATCGGCCAGGCAGGCCATTGAGCTGACAGAATACTTTATCGACCATTTCTCTGTAGATCAGGCCCGCGTTTATGCGGCCGGTTATTCCGCCGGCGGGGAGACCATGTCCCAGGCTGTGTCCATGCGCCCGGATCTTTATGCAGCCTATCTGCACGGCGCATCCCAGTGGGATGGGGATTATGCGCCTATCGCGGAAAACGGCGTAGCAGTTTATATCTTTATGGCTGAGCATGATGAGTATTACGGTTCCGAACGGGCATGGGACGCATACAACAGCCTCCGTGATGCCTATATCGAGGCCGGATGGAGCGAAGAACAGATCAGTGAAGTTTTACAAATCCAGACGCCGGATGATGAATGGTTTGCCCAGCGCGGCATTACCGGAAACTACCATGGAGGCGGCAATGCGGTGTTTGGAGAAAAAGATGTTCTGAACTGGGTTTTATCTCATTCTAAGGAGAGTGATATTTTTTGAAGGTATTGTTGGTAAACGGCAGCCCGCACAGGGAAGGCTGCACATATACGGCGCTTTGTACGGTGTCGGAGGCGCTGAATCAGAATGGAATTGACACGGATATTTTCTGGATTGGGAATAAACCCCTTTCCGGGTGTATCGCCTGCCACAAGTGCAGTGATCTCAACCACTGCGTATTTCAGGATACTGTGAACGAATTCCTATCACTGGCAGAGGACTATGATGGCTTTATATTCGGCACACCAGTCCATTGGGCCGGAGCCACCGGTGCAATTACTTCCTTTTTGGACCGTGCTTTTTATGCAGACCTGAACGGGGGCGGCGGACGCTTCTATTTGAAGCCTGCGGCAGTAGTCCTATCAGCCCGGCGGGCCGGAACGACAACCACCTGGGATCAGGTCAACAAGTATTTTGGCCTGATGCAGATGCCCATTATCACCTCCCGCTATTGGAATATGGTTCACGGAACCACTCCGGAGGAGGTGCAGCAAGATCGGGAAGGGATTTACACCCTGCGGACCCTTGGACACAATATGGCTTATTTTCTGAAATGTAAGGAGGTCGGCAGCAAGCTGGTGCCGCTGCCCCCGCTGGAAACGCCAGAACGAACTAATTTCATCCGATAGAACAAAATTGGAGAACAGGAGGCCACACCAATGAAGCCCAAAATGATTGGAAAAATCACAGTGGATCTTGGCATGACCATCCTTCTGATGCTGCTTATGGCCTTTGAACTGATCGGTAGAACGGCCCATGAGTGGATCGGGGCCGGGATGTTCGTGCTGTTTATTTTTCACCACATCCTAAATAGAAAATGGACGGGCAATCTGCTCCATGGACGGTATACTCCCTATCGCGTCTTACAGACGGTGAGCGCCGTTCTGGTTTTCCTGGCGATGCTGGGGTCCATGGTCAGCGCTGTGCTGATTTCCCGTGAGGTGTTTGCGTTTCTTCCCATTAGCGGAGGGCGCAGCTTTGGACGGACTCTGCACATGCTCTGTGCCTATTGGGGCTTTGTTCTTTTATTCTTTCACCTGGGGATTCACTGGAATATGATCTTGGGCATGGTTGGAAAGCTGTGCGGGAAGCCATCTAAAATGAGGGCAGGACTGATCCGTGTGGCAGGGGTTCTGGTCGCAGCTTATGGCATATATGCTCTGATTCGCCGAAACATCCTGGCCTACCTGTTTTTACGGACTCAATTTGTATTTTTCGACTTTGAAGAACCGCTCATCTTTTTCTTTCTGGATTATCTGGCTGTCATGGGACTGTTTGTGTTCGTAGGGCACTATGCGGGAAAAGCAGTTCGATTTTTACCGAAAAGTCAGGAGAGGTGGATGCCATGAAGCGGCTTCTATCCAGCCTTCTGGCGATATGCCTGCTTGCCGGGCTGGCCGGCTGTGCTATGGAAAGCCCGCAAGGCAATGAGAGCGGCCTGTCTGCATCCTCCCATGATTTCTTTGCCATGAATACTTATATCCGCCTGGAAGCGTATGGGGATGGGGCCGAAGATGCGCTTGCTCTGGCGCAGGCACGGATCGAGGAACTGGAAGGGCTTTGGTCCGTCACAGACGAAACCAGTGACATCTATGCGGTCAACCACAGCGGCGGGCAGCCGGTTTCCGTCAGTGAGGATTCAGTGGAGCTTGTTTCCTTTGCGCTGGAAATGGCCGAAGAAACAGGCGGCGCATTAGAGCCCACCGTTTACCTGGTGCTGACTGCCTGGGGCTTTACCACCGATGAACACCGTGTGCCAAGCCAGGAAGAAATCGACGGGCTGCTTGCATCGGTGGATTACCGCAGAGTTTCCGTGGATGGAACTACCGTTCAGTTGGAACCGGGCATGATGCTGGATTTGGGCGCGGTAGGCAAAGGGTATGCCAGCGATGAGGTCGCGGCGCTTCTTCGGGAAGAAGGGATTACGTCCGCCCTGCTCGACCTTGGCGGCAATATTGTGATGATCGGCTCCCGCCCCGATGGCAGCGACTGGAGGCTGGGACTGCAAAGCCCGTTTGAGAACGACACCGTAGGGGTGTTGACCGCTTCCGACTGTGCGGTGGTGACCTCCGGCAATTATGAGAACTTCTTTACGGCGGATGACGGCACGATTTATGACCATATCATAGACCCTGCCACCGGTTACCCTGTGAATAATGACCTTGCTTCTGTGACAGTTGTGGCCCCTGACGGAAAGTTGTGCGACGCCCTTTCCACCTCCCTCTTCGTGATGGGTGCAGACGGTGCAATCGAATACTGGCGGGAGCATTCAGGCTTTGAGATGATTCTTATTATGCAGGATCGTCAGATTCTTATTACTGAAGGACTGGACGATCAATTTTCTTTGGATGAGGCGCACTTGGATATGGAATTACGGATCGTTGAAAAGTAAAATTTGCTATGCTGTGGAGCCTGGTAACGAATTTCATGTTAAAGAACCAGTCATTGAATGCAGTGTCATAATATGAAATAGGGTATATAAAATGGAAAAGAAAAAAGGATCATTATGGATACACTGCCCGATCTGCGGCGGTAAAACAAGAACAAAGGTGTATGAGGATACCGTCCTGATAAAGTTCCCACTCTACTGCCCAAAGTGCAAGAGAGAAATCTTGATTGACGTAGTAAAACTGAAAATGGTGCCCAGCAAAGAGCCAGACGCTTAAAGCGCAGAGCCTGCTGCCCGATGATCGGGAGCAGGCTCTGTTTTCGCTTATGTGGCTTATTCAATTTGAACCCCTTTGTGGGAACGCAAGGCGGTCAGAACCGCCTCAATCACGGGAAGTAAGGTTGCCACCTCGTTCTCGCTGCACTCGTTGATAAGGGACTTTACCTGACGCACCATGGAACTTTCGTTTCCCGGATCATCATCGAATAGGAGACGCGCATCCATTTTGAGCGCGCGAATGACGGCATACAAGGTCTTTAATTTTGGATTTCCGCGCCCCATTTCCATGTTGATAATGGTACGCACATCGGTTCCGCTTCTTTCGGCCACTTCCTCTTGCGTCAGGCCGAGTTCCAAACGGGTATTTTTAATGGCTTCAGCCAATCGCTGGGAATATTCTGGCATTCTGTTTCACCTCAGATATATTCTACAATACACCTCGTTCTGTTTTAATTCACTGTGTTTCATCCTTAAACTGTATTGTATTTCAGCTTATATATGAAAGGAGAAGCATTTGAAGGAGAGCATGAGGAATCGCATTGACGCTCTGAATATGAATTTCAAGGTTTCGAGCGGGAGCGGTATGCTTATGCACCTGTATTCCAATACAGGTTAAGAAAAAACGGCAGTTTTCCAGGCTGCCGTTCTCCGCCTCCATTCGGTTCGCACGTTCACAACATACGAATCGAAATGGAGGTCTATCATGAAAACAATCAATTTGCGGGATCTGTATCCCGATGTGTATAAAATCGATACTTATGTGGAAGTAAGCGAGGAAGTGTTGAATGCCATCCAGGCAGCCCAGCGGATGGAGGCGGCTTATGATCGCCGTATGTACCGCCACAAGGCCCACTATTCCCTGGACTACGGTAATGGTATCGAGAAGGCGACGGTATCCCATGCGCCGACCCCGGAAGATATTTTTGAGGCGAAACAGCAGCAGGAGCGGCTGTATGCTGCGGTGATGACCTTGCCGGAAAAGCAGGCCAAGCGGCTATATGCCCACTTCTATCTTGGCATGACGCCGGTGGAGATTGCGCACGCTGAGGGTGTTGATCCCAGCAGCGTCCGCCGCAGCATCCGCAATGGATTGAAGCGGTTGGCAAAAAAATTCTGCTAAATTTCTTTGCCTATACCCGTTTGCGCCGGTTTTTGTCAGTACCTATAAGAAGGTTATTTTTCCTTCACGGGTACATTGACAACCGAATACACGGCAGAACAGGTACATAACCCGCGTATGAGCGAGTGCAGGACGCCGCGAAGATGGAGCAGCCAGGAGGTGATGGACAAGC
>OLQX01001689.1_pt1 | contig 17624 bp, 19 predicted proteins | sample 1672581 | NCBI WGS metagenome assembly OLQX01 (sample SAMEA3136701, study PRJEB25190) | human gut metagenome | reverse complement strand
CGGCGTCGGCGGCGGTCAGGGTGACCGTCTCCGGCTGCTCCAGGATGATGCTGCGGCCCCGGAAGCGGGCCGGACGCACCCATGCCTGCCCGGCGCTGACGGTCACGGTCAGGCCGCCGTTTGCGGTCACGGCAAAGTCCTCGTCGGCGCTGTATACGCCGCTCAGCCGGGTGCTGAGGTACCCGGCAGCGTCGTCGGCGTCGTAGGTGATGCCGTTTTCCGGGTAGGTGATGATATCGGCCATAAGCCCTCCTTTACGTCTTGTGCCAGCTCGGCGTGCCAAGCCGGATGGTCCGGGTGGTGCCGCTGGACTGGCTCTCGGTGATGATGTCGGCCACCCGCACCATGGCGGTGTAGCCCAGCTGGGGCAGGCTGACGCGCAGCACGTCGCCCACGGCCAGTGCGTCATCGTCCACGTCAAACTCGATGCTTCCGGTGCGCAGCTGGGCCAGCAGTTTCTGCCCGCCCCGGTCGGCCAGCTTGTCGAGATACGATTGGCTGGCGGTGGTCTCGCCCTTTTCCTCGTCGGGCTGGATGTCGCGGGCGTCGATGTAGATCTCCCGCCGGTCGGCTCCAGTGCTGTCCACGTCGCCCACCCAGCAGGTGGCCCGCTGGTCGCCCTCACCGGCTCCCTGCACAAGGGCTACGTTGGCGTAGTCGGTGTCGGCAAAGCTCCACCCGGCGTTCAGAAGGTTGCCCCACTGGGGGCTGTAGCGGCGGTTCGGGTCGAAGGTGGGCCGGAAGCACTCGAAGAGCAGGCGCTTGCTGCTGCCCTTGCCGTCCAGCACGATGCGGAACCCCAGATCACAGGCCTGCCCGATGGTCTGGCAGTACGCAAAGACAGTGCCGCCGGAGGTCTGCTTGTCGAAGGTCGTGTCAAAGCCGTACTCGGTGCCCAGCTCCAAGCGCGGCCACGGCTTTGCCGCTGCCACAAGGCTGCGCATGGCGGCTTCCGCATTTTGGCTCTTGATGCTCACCGCAGACACCCGCTTGGTCAGCAACCATGTTGCCGGGTAGCCGCTCACGACCAAATTCGCGTCCTCGTTCTGGTTGGTGCGGGAGCAGATCCGCATGGGAACCCGGGGGCTCTCATCGCTGCGGACCAGCCACCGGCCCTCCTGCAAAAGCTGGAGGTTTTCCTCGGTTGGCCGCACTTCCAGTGTAAAGCTGCCCTCGGAGTAATAGGGACTATCCCAGTAAAGAGACACCCACGCGTCCACCCAGCCCACACGGACCAGGGTGTCGGCGTCTAAAACGTCCAGTCTCATAGCGGTTCCGGCAAAATACCGGCCTCCATCGGGTAAAAGCTCACGGATGCCTGCAAGTAGGCCGCGCCGCTGTCGGCCTGCATGGACAAAACGTTGTCGCCGGGCTGCAGCTCGGTCAGGGTGCTGTCCTCGTCCAGCTTGGCAAAGATGTTGCTGGTCACGCCCTCCCGGGTCAGGGTGCAGGCCAGCCGGTCGGTGGTGCTGCGGTAGATCTCCAGCCGGTCGCCATCCTGTAAGGTCAGGTCAAAGCCGATAAAGGCCCCGGTGTGCAGGTCTACCACGCGCGGGTGCTCCACCGGCATGGTGCTGCGCAGGGTTGCCGTAAAGGGCACCGGCAGGCTGCCGGGGTTGCGCAGCACTGCCGCCTCGCCGTCCTGCCGGATGCCGTAGGTGTGACTGTCGTAGCAGACCGGGAAGCAGAACGCCTTTTCGTACCCGCCCAGCACGCTGCTGACAGCGTTGAGGTCGTACCAGAAGGGCTTTTCGCTGTAGAGCATGAGCGAACAGCGCGGCTGCGGCGTGTAGCTGGAAAAGTAGGGCGTTTTCTGCACCACAAAGCGGGTGAAGTATGCGTCCCCGAAGTACATCGTGCCGGTGGTGTAGTAGGGCAGTTTGCGGGCAAAATTGCGGGCATTGTCGAGGGCATGGCCGCCCCAGAACACCACCGACAGAGTACGGGACACGCCTGCCACACTCTGCCGCTCGACGGTGGTGCCGGTCTGGTTGATGCCCTGTGCGGTCTGGATGTCCACATCCACGCCGTTCAGCGGGTCGAGGTTGTAGGGCGCGTTGTAGTCCCAGCCCAGATGCAGGACGGCACCGGCGTCTGTGACCAGTTTTAAGTGATCCTTAAAAAGCATTGGCGTCCTCCTTTCATCGGCGCTGGGCCTTGGCGCGGTCGGCTTCCCAGCGGGCTTCCCGCTGCAGGTCTGCCGCCGTCTGGGCCTTGGAGTAGATGTTCTGGGTGATGTTGGTGTCGCCCTCGCGGTGGTAGTTGTTGGCGGCGGCAGCCACCTGGGCGGTGCCGCTGGCGGCTACGGTGCTGCCAAGCCGCATGTTGTCCGACAGCACCAGACTGCCCGCCTGCCGGATCATGTCGGCAAGGGCGGCGTTGGTCTTTTCCAGCGCCTTGGTGTTGGCGTTGATGGCGTCCTCCAGGCTGCCGGTGCCGGTGGAGATGTCGATATCTCCGCTGATGCCGCCGGAACCAGACCCGCCGGAAGCGCTGCCCCCGCCGGTGCTGGGCGGGCTCTTTTTGGAGGCACCGAGGCTTGCGCAGATGGCCGCGATGGCCACGCCCAGCGCCACGGCTGCACCGGCTACGATCACGCCCATGGGGATGCCGAAAACCGTTGCATTCAGGGCGGAGGCGATGGCAGTCATCATGCCCTCAAAGGCCGCACCGATGGTGCCCACCATGGTGCCCACGCCCGCGTAGATGGCCGGGAAGCTGGACAGCAGACCGCCGGACAGGCCCTGGCTGATGGCCAGTGCGGCGCTGCTCAAGGGGGCTTTCAGTCCCTTAAAGATGCCTGTGAGCTGGGTGCCGAGGGTCTTGGCCTGCGTCCACACCTCGCCAAAACCGGAGGTCAGGCCCTTGCAGATCTGGGCACCGATGTCGATGCCCTTCTGCACGAGGGCCGTCTGGGCGTTGCCCAGTGCCTCGTTGAGCTTGTCCACCAGACCGAGGGCAAAGTCATTGACCTGCTTCTTCTGGTCAGCGGTCAGGCCGCCGTAAATGGCGTTTGCCGCCCACAGGCCGATGGACTTCCAGTCCTTGTTCTTGACGGCGGTATACAGGTCATCAAAGGTGCCCAGCAGGCCGGTGTCGGCGTGGGTCTGCAGCTCCTTCCACAGGTCGTCGAAGCTCTTGATGGATGCCTCTTTGGTGGTCTCGGCCACCTCTTCAGTGCCGTCGGCGGCAATGGTCTTGACCCGCTCCACGGTCACGAGGGCACCGTCCACCACGTCATCGTAGGTCTCCGTGATGACCTTTTTCTGGGTCTCGGTGCCGTCGGTCAGGGTCTCTGTCACCGTCTTGGTGCTGGTCTGGATGCCGTCCACGATGCCGGAGGTGGTGGCGGTGACGGTCTTTGCCACCTCCCGCACCGTTTCCATGGTCTGCTTGACGGTCTTTTTGCCCTTTTCGTCCACCTCGGTGATGGTCTTGATGTCCTTGAGCACGCCGTCCACCATCTGGCGGGAGGTCTCGGTGATGACCTGCTTTTGCTGCTTTTTGCCGTTGGATAAGGTTTCGTTGACCGTCTCCACGGTGCGGGTCACACCGTCCTTGACCGTGGTCGTGCTGTCCGAGATGGACTTGACCACCTCGGCGGTGGCCTGCTTAGCACTGGACGCCGCCTTTTTGCCGGAGGTGTTCACGGCAGCGGCGGCAGAACCGGCGGACTTGGTGACAGTGGCGGCTGCTGCCTTGGCCGCTGCGGCCTCCTCTTTGGCCTGCTGGATGCGCTCCTGATGGCGCTTTCCACGTTCCTGGGCGGCCTTGTCCAGCTTGGAGCGGTTGTAAGCGTCGATGGAGCTGCTATAGGCAGTATTGTAGGCTTCCTTTGCTGCACCTACGCCGTTCTTCAGGTTTGCCAGAGCAGCGGCGGCCCCTCGGATCCTTGCCACCAGCTCGTTGATCCAGTCCACCACCGTGCCGATAGCGTTCTGTGCGATCTTTTTCACAGACGCAAATGCGGAGTTGACCGCATTTCGGAAGGTCTCGCTGGTCTTATAAGCCGTCACAAGGCCCGTTGCCAGGGCTGCCAGAGCTGCCACGAAAAGGCCCACCGGATTGGCCGAGATCACCGCATTCAGGGCTGCCTGTGCCAGTGCCAGCCCTGTGGCTCCGGCTTCCGCTGCCGCATTGGCGGCGGTCATTGCTGTGGTGGCAACGGTGTGGGCCACCTGGGCCGCTGTGGCAAGGGCCACATATCCCTTATACGCCAGGAATGCCGCACCCGCAGCAGCGACCACGGACGTGGCAATGCCGATGGTGTCCTTGAGCTGGGCCATCTTCTCGTCGCTGTCGAGGAAGGAGGTGACCACCTCGTTGAGCTTCACCACAAGGTCGCCCAGTGCCGCAAAAAGCCCGCTGGTCAGCTCACCGGTCAGGGCGGCCACGTTGTCCTTCAGGGTGGACATGCGGCCGCTGAAAGTCTGGCTGGCTTCCAGCATGCCGTTGTAAAACTGTCCGCCCTCGCTGGTGGCGGCTTCCACGGCGGCCTGCAGCTCGCTGAAGCTGACCTTGCCATCCGAAATGCGCTTGTACAGGTCGGACATACTCTCGCCGGTGGCGTCGCAAATCTGGTTCAGCGGGTTGAAGCCCGCGTCGATCATCATGTTGACGTTTTCCAGCGTGACCTTCTGGGCACTGGACATTTTGCCGTAGGCACGCACCAGCGTCTGCAGCTTGTCCGCATTGCCAAGGGAGATATCGCCCAGCTGTTTCAGCACGTCGGTGGTGTCATCGGCGGCAACGCCGAACTGCAACAGGGTCTGGGTGCCCTCGGTCAGGTCGGACAGAGCAAAGGGCGTGGATGCCGCCATTTTGCGCAGCTCGGAAAGCTTTGCGGCGGCCAGTTCCTCGTTGCCCAGCATGACCTTGAAGTTGGTCAGGTAGCTTTCCATGCTGGCGTTGTAGTCCACGCCGCTCTGGACCACCTTGCCCAGTTCCGATGCGGCCTTTTTTGCAAAGTCCGCGATCATGTTTCCGGCGGCAACGGTCCACTTGCTGGTGCTCTTTTCCGCCGGGTCGCTGTTGAGCCTTACTTCGCCGGTGATGCTGAAATCTGCCATGTGTCCACCTCTCATTCAGAGCGCGGGCACAAGGGCACAGGCTTTACAGTTTGATCTCTACCTCCCGTTTGCAGGAGGGGTTTTTGCATTTGACCCACACGCCGGATGCCGCGGCCGTGCATACCGCCCACACGGGCAGGGGCCTGCCGCAGTAGGGGCAGGGCACCGGCACCCGCTCAGTGCCGGAAGCGGGCCAGGAATGCCGCATCGTGTTCGGCAACGGTCTGGGCAACGGCGGCACCTCCTCTCAAAGATGCAGGCAGGGCAAAGCGCTCTTTCAGCGCGGCGTAATGCTCCCGCATACTGCCCTCGTAATCGGCAAGGTCGGCGCTGCGCCAGCCCATGATCTTGGCCATGAGGGTATCTTCCGGCAGGGCGGCAAACAGCGCCCGGAACCGGAACCAGTGCAGCTTCTCGCGGGTCAGGTCGATGCCGTAGGCCTGCTGGAACGCCGCTACGATGTAGGGCGCGTCGCACCGGTAGTCGAACGCCGGGCCGGTGTCGTGGCCGCTGGCAGGCTTTGCCGCTGCTGGCTCTGCGGCCTGTTCTCCGGCGCAGTAAAACTCGATGAGCCAGCTGTATTTTTCCTGCAGGTCGGAGGGCGAAAAACGCTCGGTGTAGAACTGCCCACACAGCTGCAGGGCAAAGGCCACCGGGTCAGCCTCGACCTCTCCGTGGCTGTAAGCAGCGGACAGCCGCACCATGTGCCGGAAGTCCGGGTCAATGCGCCTGCCGTGCCATACGGTGGGCAGGGCGTCCGTCAGCAGGTCAGACATGGCGCTCCGCTGCGATCTTCAGGGCGCAGTCGGCCAGCTGCTGCATGGCCACCGGGTCGTCCTTCAGGGCGTCCACGGCAGCACGGGCGTCTGCCAGCTTGAGCGCGGCGTCTGCGGGGTTCCCGTGACGTGCCTTGTCCACCCGTTCCACCATCCGGGCGGCAGCGGGCTGCGGGAAGCTCACAGGCTGGCTGTTGACGATGCGGCCCGCCGTCTGGGTGCGCTGCTGTGCTTTCTTCTGCGCCCGGCGCTGCTCCCGGTTCATGGGCTGCTGAGGCTTGGGGATGCGGTCGGAGTAGCGCTTCTGCTCGGCGTCCATGGCGGCAAACAGCTCGTTCATCGCGTCGTAAATGGGCGCGGTGTCGTTCTCGTCCAGGCCCAGACGGTCGGACGCACCGGCACCCAGCACCTCGTCAAGGCAGTTCATGACGAGACGCGCCTGTGCACGCATATGGTCGCAGATGCGCACCCCGCCGCGCCGGAACTGCTCAAGCTCGGATTCTCCGGCACGCTGCATCTTTTCGTTGGCCGTTTCCAGCCGCTCAATGTCGTTGGCGTTCAACGGCGAAAAATCAAATGTCTGTCCACAAATAACCATATTCTGGCTCCTTTCGTTGGGCCGTGCTCCGGTGCTGCCCCGGAGAAACCTGTTTCACGGCATAAAAAATCCCCGCTCCGGGCGGAACGGGGAAAGCTGCGGGGGAAATCAGCCAGCGGCGGCGGTATAGTCGAACTCGTCCGGGGTGCCAATGCCCTTGACGTCGCAGGCAAAGGTGGCCGGAGAACCGGCGGAGCCGCCCACGTCGCTGGTCACGATCAGGGTGCAGGTGCCCTTCTCGCCCTTGCCGGTGCGCAGACTGAAATAGATGTACGGTACAACGACATCGCTGCCGGTGCCGTACTTGATCTTGTGGGAGAGCAGGAAATCCTGGAACGCATCGCCGACGCAGCGGTTGCCGTTGACCGACAGGGTGCGCTGGGTGGCGCTCTTGGTGTCGGTGGGGCCGGTGCGGATGAAGGTGTCGGAGTTGGTGGAGGCGTTCAGCGCACCGCTGTGCTCCTTGACGTGGTCGGCGCAGACGATCCAGGCGTTTTCCTTGGTCTGCTTGTCGCTCTCGGTCTGGATGGCAAAGACAAAGTCATCTGCCGTCTCAATGCCGGTATAGGACGCGCTGGGCGTGATGCCGGACTTGGTAATGGCTTCTGCTACGGTCATAGCAAAACTCCTTTCATTTGGGCTGATAATAGGTCAGGCGCAGCTGCATCTGCATCCGGCAGCTGCCCGCGCTGCTGGTGACGATGTAGCCGGTGGAGGTGACGGACACGCCGATGGGCTGGCGGGGCGCTTCCAGCGCGGGGAGATGGTGGCAGTCGTTTTGCGCCATCACCCAGTCGGTAAGCTGCTCAAAAAAGCCGCTGTTCTGCACGGTGAGCACGTCCGCCTCGCCGTACTCCCGGCGGGACAAAAAGAGGTAGTTCTTTGCCATGTCCCGGCCGGAGAAATACTCGGTGAGCACCGGGTCACCGGGGCTGTCCTCAATGGAAAAGGCAGTGGCGTCCTCGTCCAGCCCGGCAATGCGGAACGCCGCCCCGGTGGCCTCCTGCTCTTCGGCGATGAGCGGGCAGGTCTTGAGCCACGCCCGCAACGCGGCAATGGTGGGTCGTACTTCGCTCACTTTGCACCTCCGAGGAACTGTTTTGCGGCGTTGTGGGCGAACTTCACCAGCTCGTCCTTGTGGTCAGCAATGGCACGCTGGCCCCAGTAGGAGCCGCGCAGGCCGTTCTCACCATGCAGACCTTTGCCCTGTTCATGCAGATAATACTGCCTGCGGGCGTAGGGGGTGTTGTACACCAGCAGGCCTTCCTTGAAGTCGGATGCCTGATTCACGCTGTTCTTCAGCATGCCGGTGTCAAAGGGCACATACGGGTCAACCGTTTTGGCTACATGCTGGGAAAAGGCATACTGCACTTTTGCAAAGCCTGCATCCAGGTCGGCCTGCAGGCCGGGCCGGAAGGTGATCTTAAAATCAAAGACCGGTGCGCTCATGGTGTCAGCTCCCTTCCACATGCCAGTGCGGCAGCAGCGGTTCCCGGTTGTCCGAGATGGCCGACACGGTGCAGCACTGGTGCGTTTTTTCGAGGTGGGCGTACTCTTCGGCGGTCAGGGTGCGCACCGCGCCCTGCACCAGCTTCCAGCCGCGTTTCAGCGTCCAGTGCTTTGCCTTTTCGGCAGCGGGCAGGGCTGCCCACTGCACATAGGGCAGGTAGCCCAGGGTGCAAACGCTGGCCGGGATGCGGATTTGGATGGTGCGCTCGGGGTCCTTGCTGGTGCCGGTGCCGGAGGTGTCCAGCTTTTCCCGCCAGCTGCAGGCCGGGAACACCCAGCACTTGGGCGTATCAGTGTCGGCCTTGGGGTCGTGGATGAGGTTCACCACGGTAACAGACGTGTTCATCTCACATGATCCCCCTGTACAGCAGGCCGTGGGGGTCAGACCCGAGGGCGGCTTCCAGCACATGCCAGGCTTCAAAACGCACGGCAGCGGACAGGCTTGTGTTGGCCGCAAAGGTCACAGCATAGCCGTCATTGGAGACGCTCTGTGCGCCCGGTGCAGCACCCACAGCCAGCTGGGCAGCCAGCAGATCCACGATCTGGGCGCAGGCATCCGCCAGCATCTGGCGGCAGCTCTCGCACACGGCGGCATGGGGTTCCGCCTTGCCAAAGGTAGCGCTGTCGATGAGGCGGGACGCCCGGCTGCACAGCACACCGAACGCCAGCTCACTCACCGTGCCGCCCGCCGCCTGGTACTCCGGGTAGGTGCAGTAGTTCATGGGCGGGGCCCTCCTTACGCCTCGATGCGCTTGATGTACAGGGTCTTGGGCTTGGACACCTTGATGCCGTACACCTTGCGGCCCTGCACAGCGGACGCGCCAATGTACTTGCCGGAGCCGCCCAGATCCTGCAGGTGCACGGGGGTCTGCCACTCCATCACACGGTGGCACCAGTTGGGGTGGCCGCAGATGAACTCGGTGGTAGTTTTCTTGGTGCTGACACGGGTGGTGTTCTCGAAGTCCATGTTGTTGGATTCGTACACCGCAAAGCCGGCGATCTGACCCACCGCACCGGTCTGCACCAGCTGCTGGGACAGGTCACCCTGCTTGATGAACTTGTCATCCTGCATGAGGATCTCCAGATACTCAGGGCTGACGATCATAAAGCGGCCGGTCTGGGGCACGCCGTTGCGGCTCAGGGTGCGCTTGGCGGCCAGAGCCTCTTTGTAGGCGGTGGAAGCGGTGCAGGCGGTCTTGGTGGCGCTGATGGTAGCACCGGTTGCACTCTGCAGCGCCTCGATGGACTTCTTGTCGATGGACAGGGCCATGGAGTAGGCGGCGCTGTCCAGACGCTCGGCGGTGATGCCGTCGGGCACGGATGCAGCGTCAAAGCCGTCGATGATCTCATTGACAGCCTCGTCGTTGTCGATGTCCAGATCCAGATAGGTGGTGGTGCCGGCATCGGCATCCACGCCGTTTGCCTTGTCGTATGCCTTGACGGCCACCTCGGTGTCACGCACCGGGATCTTGACCTTGCCGGCCTTGGGGCTGCCCTCGTAGCGGGTGTTGAAGATCGCACCGTCACGGGTGACCAGAGTGGCCCGCAGCTTTGCGTCTACCAGAGCGGAATACCGCTCCTGATTTGCATGTGCCATGTTGAACTCCTTTCGTTTTACAGGTTCAGTTCGGGATTCAGGGACTTAAAGGCGGCTTCCACACCATTGGATTCGTTGGCGGGCGGTGCGCCATGCTCAGCGCCGGTAGAGACCACGGCCACGCCGGCGGCACCGTCTTCACCAAAGGCCCAGGGGTTGGCCTTGGCAGCGTCGTCCAGAGCCTTGTCAATGTCGGCGCTGCGGTCCTTGGAGCCCTTCAGAGCGTCCAGATCCAGCAGGGCACGCACCGCCTTGACGCTGCGGCCCTTCTTGCCCAGGATGGCAGTGTTCAGGGCGCTGTCAAAGGCAAAGCCGTCCGCCTGGGCCTTCATGTCCGCCTGCAGCTTGGTCAGCTCGGCCTCGTACTCCTCGGGCTTCTTCTTGCCTTCAAAGGCTTTCAGGCCGTCCTGGGCGGTCTTGAGCTGGGCGTTTGCGTTGTCCAGCTGGGCCTGCAGGACAGTGGCGGCGGCCTTTTCGCGGTTGACGTCGTTGCCGTTCTCCTGCATGATCCAGTTCAGCTGTTCCTCGGTAATGCCGGGGATCTTGTTCTTCACATCTTCACGTTTCATGGTGGAAAAGCTCCTTTCTGTGGGGAAAACCTCGGTTTGGTGACACGGTTCTCCGTCCGTGTTCGGTTGTGGGCGGGGTACGCGCCGCCCGCCGCTATGGCTGCTCCCGACATTTGTGTCGGGAACATGGCACCGTTTGCAGGGATCGAACCTGCCGCTTCCGGTTTTGGAGACCGGCGCTCTGCCAACATGAGCTAAAACGGCATGAAAAAAGCACGGTGCGGTCTGCATCGTGCTTGATAGTGACTAAAATAGCGGATTTTAGTCAGTGAGGATTGTTTTTGTAGGTGATATAAAGCAGCGCGGCAACAAAGATGAAGCCGCCAACAGCAAAATCAACAATGCCACGGGCAAGATGGAACACGCAGGCGTTGAGGAAGTTCTGCATAGTGTTGCGCCTCCTAAAAATGGGCAAAAGAAAACCACGGTGCGTGTGCATCGTGGTTCAGTTGATGATTTCAAAATTGCCGGCAGGGTAAAGGTAATCTTCCCCGGTATCGTCTACAATGCGATACCAGCCGCGTTCGACAGAAAGAACTTTATAGATTTTGCCGTGAGTTAATTCCAGCGGAGATGTATCGCCAATGTAACGGACTGTATCAATCTTCGTCATAGAACCACCTCTTTACCTTGAATTTTACTTTTTCGCTGCCATTCTGGAACCAGTGGACTTCCGCCTTTACAGCTTCGCCGTCAACATCAAGCCAGCCCTTCGCTTTGCAGTGCTGCCAGTCCTCAGGCTTGCCGCCAAATTCATCGGACAGGCCCTGCGCAACTTCCTCACGAAGAGGATTGACGCCACCTTTTCCGGCGAATACCTGCGCATTTTGTGTTCTGGTTCCTTCAACAAAATAATATTCCTCTCCGGTGGATTTGTCAACCACAACGTAGTTTTTTGCTTTTGCACCAACGCCACGGTAAATTTTGAAGTCGTTCGGAGTTGTCTTTGCCGCCCATCCGGCCTTACTGGCTTCACTCCTGCCAAACTTCGGCACGCTGACACGGGCACTGTCCACCCGCCCGCCGGTGGCCTTGGCAAACTCGCTCAGGCTCTGGCGGGCTGCTTTCAGGCGCACAGCGCTGTCAGTGGTGTCCAGCCCTGCGGCGTCCTCGGCCAGATACCGCTTCTTCCATTTGCGCACGTTCCGCTCCCGGGCACGCTGCATCTGGTTGACCTCGTACTGGGTGTACAGTTTGCCGTTGTACTCGATGTTCCGGGCGTTCAGCTCCTGCAGGCTCTCCTCCGTCCAGGTGGGCGGGTCGCCCAGCTCAGGGAATACGGCAAAAAAGGTGTGGCGGCAGTTCCAGCCGCACAGGCCTGCGCCGGTGCCGTAGCCGGTGGCAGCTTCAAAGTCCGGGTAGTGTTTACCCTTGTAATCCACTGCCCCGCCCCGATGGAAGCGCCGACCCTGCCACTCGGCGTGACTGGGGCGGGCACCACCGTGGGCGCTGGTCTCAACGAACTCCACGTTCATTTCGTCCATGCGGGCTTCCTGCAGCTTGCCTGCGGTCTGGTTGACACCGGTCAGCACCGCCCGGCGGGCCGCAACTTCCAGCGAATCTGTGTGGCCGCTGGGGTAAGTGATCTCCGGCATCTCGTCTGCAAGGCTGTCCACAGCCTGCTTGACGGCGGTTTTGTAGTCAAAGGCACCTGTGGCCACCTTGCCCCAGGCGACATCCAGCGTGCGCTCAAAGGCCCCGGAGACGGTGTTGGCCGTTGTGGCCGTGAGGTTCCGCCATGTGCCGCAGGTCTGCCGGGCACCGGCGTTGAGCAGGTTGTTCAGGGCCGCGCTCTCTTCAAAGGGTGTGGGCTCGAGGTTGTAGTGGTAATAGATGGCATCTTCCCGCTCCATGGCTTCGGTGGCAGCCTCTTTGAGCAGCCTGCGGATGGTGGCTTCGCTCTTGCCGCTGTACTTTGCCAGCAGCTTGACCACGTTCTCCCGCACCGCCTCGGTCTGCTGGTAGCGCCACAACTGCCAGTCGGCCGTTTCGGTGAGGGTACCCATTTTGCCGATGCGCCGGGCGACATCCTGTAAGATCTCATCCTCGACCTGCTGCGCCAGCTGCACAAAGGCATCCGGCATGGCATCGAGGTAGCTCGGCGGCAGCATCAGGCACCTCCGAAGGTGAGCTGCTCATCGGTCTGGCTGTCAGCCTTGGCCTCTGCCGCCCACTGGTGGGCCTCGTCCTCGCTCAGACCATACCGGGCGGACAGATACCGGCAGCGGGGCACAAGCCCTGCCAGAGCGTCCTCCCGCAGCTGTGCGGTGCGCTCCTGCTCGCTGACAATGTAGCTGTCGTCCCAGTTGACCGAGATGCTGGTGTCCGGGTCCACATCTGCACCCAGCAGGTTCTTTGCCGCCCACAGGATGGCCCGCAGAATGCCGATCAGTGCCGTCTCAATGGGGATCTGGTTTTTGTTGGCGTTCTGCACAAGGTCCTGTCGGCTGCCGGTGTACTCGGTGGCGGTGGCCACCTTGCCCAGCTCAAAACTGTAGCGGTGGCAGCCAAGCCCGCACTTGAAGCTCATCATGTCCAGAGCGTCCTGCACGGCCCGGTGGTTGTCCTCGGTGCGCAGGTCGGGGTTGTACTCCCGCCATGCGGCCGGCTGGTCGATGCTGCCTTCCGGTGCGGGCAGCTCGTAGAAGATCTGGCGGTGAACGGCATCCGGCGGCACAGCGTGTTCCACACCGTCCTTGTCCACCCACTTTTTGCACATGGAGCGGTCATAGAAAATTTTCTTGCCGCCCAGGCGGAGGTCCTGCCGGTAGTTGTCAAAGGCGTAATCCGCCATCTGGGCTGCGTCCAGCGCCTCGGAAAAGACGCTCATACCCAGCCCCATGCCGCCGTCGATGTTTTTGGCGACAGCCGGGCTGAACAGGCTGAACCATGCCGGCGCGCCGGTGACCGTGATGTGCTCCACCATGCCCGGCGGGGTCTTGGCCTTGGCAAATTTCGGCGTGCCGGAAACATCGTCCATCACCTCGAACCATTCATTCGTGATGGTCCGTTCGCCGCCCTTGCAGGTGTGGGTCTGCAGATAGACGGCGGGCTTACCGCCCATCACGCACTCGGACACAAAGGCGGCCTCGGTCACCACGCCCCGCTCCACGCTGATGGGCAGGATGCAGCAGGCGGGGTCATAGTCCAGCTGAATGCGCCCCTGCGGCGAGGGCAGGGCGTTCCCGGCGGCATCCACCGTCAGGCCTTCCACACTCAGCACAAAAGCACCGGTGCCGGACCAGTAGGCCTGCTCCACCAGCTGGTTGGCATTCTCCCAGAAATGCAGCTGCCGCAAAAGGCCGCCGGTCTGCTGCTCATCACTGCCCAGCAGGTAGGCGGCACTCTTTGCGTCGCCGATCTGGAAGGTGGTCTTGTCGTTGAGCAGCAGGTTTGCCCAGTCCTCGCAGACATGTTTCGGCATCCGCAGGGAAGCCAGACGCCGGGAAATGACGCTGCCGTCCGGGGCGTCCTCCTTCTGGTCGTGGATGTCGGGAACATCGCCCTCCCACCATTGCCGCCAGACTTCAATGTTGCCGTAATAATCCGCATCCAACTGCAGATGTTTGGTTTTGTTCAGATATTCGATAAAGGCCGAAACGTTCATCTTGCAGTCAGTCTCCTGTAATCACGCTCAATGGTGTACTCAAAGGCGTCGAGGGTGTCAATGTCGGTGGTGCCGTCGTCCAGACGCTCGTCCACGCCGGGGCGCTTCTGGCTCCACAGGGCGCTTGCAAGGGCGTCCCGCAGGGTGGCGGCCTCCGGCATATACCAAAAGCGCCCGCCGCCCATGAGAATGGACGTCAGGCGGATGCGGTCGATAATCTGAATTTTTGCGGAGTTATTCACCCGGTCGGCCAGCCAGTACAGTTTAGAGGCCCGCAGCCGGGTGCGGATGTGGTTGATCAGCGTCTGCTCGGCGCTGTCACAGAACATGTAATGGATCTCGCCGTACCGTGCGAACACGGCCAGGCAGAAGGTGAGCAATTGGTTGGCCAGGTAGTCGGCATCCTGGTTGCGGGGGTCCACCCGCTGGGATGCCAGCCCCACGACGCCGGAATAGTACGGCAAAATGCCCGTTGCCACAAAGGCGTGCTGTGAACCGTTGCCGCCGAAGTCCACCCCGATGTGCACCCGCCACGGCTTGCAGGGCTTGTCTGCGGGCCAGAGGAAGCGCTTGTCGTCGGCGGCGATGCTGTCCGCAAACGGGCGGTAGATGATGCCGCCCGCCGCAGCCCACTGCCCCAGAATGAACCGGTTGTAGTACACCGTACCGGTGTACTCCTTTTTCAGCTGCGCCACGAACTCCGGCGGCAGGGTGGGGTTGTCGTCGATGGTGTAGGCCTGACAGTAAATGTCAGCATCACTGTCCAGAAACTTCTTGAACCAGTGCTGGGGGTTATCCGGGTTGCAGGTGCCGTCAAAATGGCTGTGCGGGCAGGAAAGGCGGCTCTTGAGCATCTGAAAGACGCCCTCGTCCCAGGTGGTGATCTCGTCGCCGTAGGCATACTCGAAGGCAGCGCCCTGAATGCGGGCAATATGCTTTTTGTTGTCAGCGCCCAGCACATACACCTTGCGGCCAAACAGCTGCACGACATTGCCGGCAGCCGAGGTGCGCACGATGCCCACCAGCTCCGCCCCCCAGAGGGCCCGCATGGGCTCCAGCACGTTGCGTTCCAGCGTGCCCAGGGTGTTGCCCAGCATGACCAGCAGGCCCTCGCCCCGGGCCGCGCAGATGCGTTTCGGGATGGTGACGGCGCAGTCAAGGTAGGTCTTGCCGGAACGGGTGGCACCGGTCTTGATGTTCCAGCGGTGGCTGCAGTTGCGCAGGAACTCCTGCTGGAACTCAGTCAATGGCACTGTCCACACCTCCCAGCAGCTCCCGGGCACGTTCCAGCGTGTCGGCGGCGGTATCATCGGGCGGGTTGTCCTCGCCCAGCATCTTCAGCAGCACGTTGGCGGCCTGCGGGTCGCCCTTCTTGGCACGGGCGGTGATGCCCTTGATCACGGCCATCTGGTTGTCGATGTCCTCCGGATCCACAGCATCCCGCAGCAGGGCGTTCACCCGGCGGCGGTCGGTCTCCGGCAGGCTGAGGTAATAGTCGGCGGCTTCTTTCATGCTGCGCTTGCGGCGGCGCGCCCTGCCGGATGCAATGCCGCCCTGCTGGGCGATTTCTCTCTGTTCGCTCTCCGTTCGCTTGTTGAACGGGATAAGATTCTTCTCGTTGGACACGTCACCACCTCTCATGGTTCAGGTAAAACAAAAGCCGCCCCGGAGGACGGCCAGAAATATGCAAAGGATGCCCGGCTGGTACATTCAGGCTGTTGGTCGGTAAGGTGTTCCCCTGTCGCAGCCGGGCAGCACAAAGCCCGCAGGATTGAAGGGAGTAAACCTTTCCTGCGGGCTTCGGCATTCTAATTATACTTCGGATTCAGGGTGTTGGATAGATGCTGTTTGGTGCTGTTCAGTGCTGTCTTTGATCTCCAGCTTTTCGATGGCCGCACGATGGCGGGTAAAGGTCCAGCGCTTTGCCAGTCGGACATGCACAGCGATTTTGTCCCAGTTTTCCAGCAGGATATACCGGCGGAACAGGATCATGAAGTCCACCTCATCGTCCAGCTGGCGGAACACGTCCATGATCTCGGCCCGGATGGCGTCGCACACAGTGGATTGTGCTTCAGCAGCCTGCCTTGCTTCCTCGATGCGCTCCACGGTTCTGGGCAGCGCCTGCCCGTCCCCGCCGCCGCCCGGCATGGCGGAATAGCGCTGGGTGGTGTGCATGGCTTCGGCCTCCAGCGTGGCCAGCTCGTCCAGCCGCAGCCGCTCGAACCGCTTGGCCGACCGGTACCGCCAGAGCCAGTCCTTTTTCTCTTCGTAGGTCAAACTCGTTTTCTCCTTTCTATGGAGGGTATGGAGGGTAGGAACCTATTTCCGAAAACTCCCTAGTAGGGAAACAAAAAAATAGAATATATAGGAAAGTCCCCGGAAAGGCTCCTTTGCTTCCATTCCCTCCATACTCAGTTCTTCAGGCGGGTCTGTTCGTACAGCGGCGGGCCCTGGGTGCTGCGGGCGGGCAGCTCTGCACCGCGGTTCAGCGCCATGCAGCGCAGGCCCTCCTCAGACAGGGCCATGCCCACATACTCGTTGTAGTACATGCCCTTGCGCACCTCGTAGTGCTTTTTGACCTCGATGCCGAATTGCTTGTTGGCCATGCGCCACTTCTCGTTGTTGTCGCTGCACCAGTTGAGATAGGTGCGGAACAGCACGCTGGCCTGCACGGTCTGGCCCTCGGCGGGCTCGGTGCAGTCGGCCAGAAAGGCGGCAATGCGGTCCTGATCCTGCTTGTAGGCGTCCACAGCCTTATCCACAGCAGCACAGGCGGGCAGACCGTGCTTTTTGCCGCCCTTGCTGAGGGCAAGCCACTTCTGCAGGCCGTCCAGCGCCCAGTTGAGGATGCCGGAGAGCTCCGCTTCCAGCTTCTGGGGCAGCAGCATGTCCTGTTTGTCCGGCGGGATGCACTGGGTGAACGGGATGAGCCGGATGCGCCGCCAGATGCCCACGTCGGTGCCATGGATGCGGGGCAGATGGTTGGTTGCCATGACCAGTTTGAACTCGGGCCGGAACTCAAATTCCTTGCCGTACTGGAAACGGGCCGTGATGGTGTTGCCGCCGGTCATCTGCTTGACCAGACCTTCGTCCAGCATGGCACCCTGATCTCCCTCCTCGATGGTGACAAGGCGGGCCCCTTTCAGGCGGGCCACGTCGCTGCGGGCGGCACCGGAGGAACGGCTGCGGGCGCTGGTGATGGTCTCGGCCTGGGCGTTCATGCCGTAATCGCCGAACAGCTTGGCCAGCGCCTCCAGGAATGTGGATTTGCCGTTGGAGCCGTCGCCGTAGAGAAAGAACATGCACTGCTCCCGGGTGGAGCCGGACAGGCAGTAGCCGGTCATCACCTGCAGGTATTCGGCCAGAGCCCTGTCCCCGCCGGTGACGGAATCCAGAAACGCCCGCCATGTGGGCGCTGCGGCGTCCGGGTCATAGATGACCTGCGCCAGACGGGTGATATACTTTTCCCGGTCATGGGGCAGCAGCTTGCGGCGGGCCAGATCCAGGATGCCGTTTTGCACGTTCAGCAGGCCCCGGTTCCGGTCGAACTGCTCCGGCAGCATGGGGATGCCGGGCAGGTGCTGGGCCTCCTTGAGAAAGGCCTCCTTGCCCCGGCTGGAGCGGCTTTTCTGGACGTGTCTGCGCTGGGCGGCGGCGTTGTCGGTATCACGGATGCCAAAGCAGGCCTTGTCCATCTGATCCAGCATCTCGTCTGCAAAGCGCTTGACGGTGGCCAGGTCGTCCCGCTGCCAGCGGGTGCCGTCCCACACCAGCCAGCACTTGTCGGTGGGGTTGTAGCGCAGGCGGTCGGCGTACCGGTCACGGAAGCGGCGGGCGTTGCCGGTGTCGTCCATGGAGTAGCTCTTGACGCCGGGGGCCGGCGCGCTGGCCGGGGCCTG
>OLQX01001688.1_pt1 | contig 17634 bp, 19 predicted proteins | sample 1672581 | NCBI WGS metagenome assembly OLQX01 (sample SAMEA3136701, study PRJEB25190) | human gut metagenome | reverse complement strand
TTCCTGTTTTTGATTTTTGAATGAATACGAAAAAAATACCTTAAAAACGGAATACTTTTTTCCGATCGGGTCACAAAAAAACCGCGTGCGGAAATTTCTTATTTTTCCTTCGCGATTTTCTTATGTTCTTTCTGTTTTTTGGGTATGCCACTTAAGACTGATCTTTTGATTAGCCTACTTTTTATGATACTGCCTCATTAAATTTTTTAATAAACAACGTAGCTTTTAACCTCCGATTCCACTTTCTTGGATCTGGAATTTTCTCGTTAATTGTTTCGATCATAGATCGAATAATATCACTGAGGTTTACGAATTGATTCAGAACCTCTTTTTCTCTGTTTTCTAATACTTTTTCTATTTTCTCTTGTTCTTTTGCATCCGGATCTTTTATTTTATTTCTGCGGCACGCTGCCTTTACTAAATGCTGTATTGTGATGTGATTTTCCGTTGTATGATTTACTCCTGATTTTGCAAATTTGCTTTTTAATGTAAAAAAATACATTCCATTTTTCAAAGAAACTGAAAAATAATACTTTAAAAGCTTAAAATATTTTTGCAGCGTTCTAACCGTAATATCTAATAATCCCTTTGATTTTGTACCATCATTCTGCTTTATATTTGCATATTTTTTTATAAAATTTTTCCGGTAAATCCGATATGCATTTACACCGTTTGGTCTGCCCGCCATCTGAATGTTTAAGAGATCCATTACAAGCAGCTTTTGCTTTGGTTTTAAAGTTCTGAAGTATGGATCGCGAAATAAATGGTAAGTCGTGCTAAGATATTTTACTTTTCCCTCTTCGTAATCTTCTTTTCCATAAATTGTGAAATCATTTCCAATCAATGTAATATCATAATCATCCTGTCCTTCTACAGATGATATCACGCCTTTTTCTGTAAGCGATTTTTTACAGTCATAAAAAGTCTGTGCAGACATCTTTCCTTCCCGCATCATGTCTTTATAATAGACGCCTCTTGTCACGCCTCTTTTATCCTGATAAAAAGACAGCACAAGCAGAAAATCAATTTCTTTTCTTGTCAGATTTTTGTCAAACCATGATTTAAACACATTTAATTTAATTCTCTGCATTTGCGCTGCCTCCGTTTATAATTATTATTTATCATCTACAAATTTAAAAATTCGCTCTGTTCTTAAATAGCACAGTACGGTAATTTCATGTGTATTTTCTAATCCATAAAACTTATCTGATGAAATTTCAAATTCATATTTTTTTCCAGTTTCATCTCTTCCGCATAAATAATAATGGTGAGAAATTAATCCTGATAGTCCATTAGTTTCTCTTTCCGTAACTGATGTTAAATGGATCATATGCGGTCCTTCCATTAAATCTTTTATAAGACGTTCTGAGATGCGATAGCCAAATATAAAAGCAAAAATAGATAGACCTATGCCAAGAATAAGAGCGGATTTTTCCTTTTTCTTTTTTTTCACTATAGAACATATACAAAATATTCCTATTCCAAAAAATAAGATTGCCATAGATCCTTCATTTAAAACACCACCTATACCTGTTTCCGGAAGAACGAGTTGTGCAATAATAAAGAGAAACAGTATTATCAAAAAAAACGCTTCCAATAATTCTTTTTTTATATTCATCTTTTATCAATTCCTCTCTAACGATCAATAGAAATTTTTTGATGTTTAGATTGCTTAATATGTAATGATTTATCGTTCAGGTTTTGTTGCAAAGAATGGTGGTTTTCAATGTTCAAGTTAATTCTGTTAAAAACATAATCATTAATTGATTCAATGTGTTCCTTGTAAGAATGGAATACAGATTTAAAGATACTGTCAATTTCTGTGAATGGGTCTTTATCAGTTCCTTTTAAAGTTTCTATAAAGGAGTCATAGTGATTTTTAAAATGCATTTTTCGGGCTTCGGTAAGCTCAAGTCCATAATTCGCCTGAATCATGATAGATAAGGCATCAGCTTCGAGTTCTTTTTGCGAAACTGGCTTATTCCTACTTAATTTTTCGGAGTGGATCAAAGCATGTCCTAATTCGTGTAAAGTGGTACAAAGACGTTGGGTATCTTCAAGGCGCTCATTAATCTTAATAACATTTATCTCCGGCAAGTAAACACCTCTAAGGGAAATAGACTTTAAATTTGATTGCAACACCGGACAATGAAGCTGTTCTGTTGCAAAGTCTTCGATACCTCTGCAGATATTGAGATGCTGCGCTGAAGGATATCCCATATTAAATAATTTAGGATACTGGTCTTTTGGAAAATCGGTTTGGGAAATATCAAAGACGTTTCCGATTCCAAAAGAAAGTTTTTCAAATCCTTCTATCATTCCTTTCTGATATGCTTCTTTTTGAGCGGCCGTTGCCTCTGATAATTTTACAAATTCTTCATTGTTTATTTTAAGCCATGTAGTATGAATAGGTATTCGTACTTTAAGTCCATGTTGACCGGATAAAACATTATATCCCATTTTTTTCCATGCGCTATACGATTGACAGTAAGTAGCTCCTTTATTTTGTGCATAGATTAGTTGAGTGTTTAGAGGGCTATACTGATAAAAATTACAGGAAAATGCAAAAGCTTCTGCAAAAAGTTCAGGATTTGAATGATATTCTTTTAATGTGTTTTTTAACAATTCTTGGACGTTGTTTTCTATTTCTTCTCGTTTTTGGTCTGCGCTTTTCTTATCATATTTTTTCATAATTTACCTCAACCATAAATGGCATAAATTTCTGCTTGTTCTGCTTCTGGCAAATTTTTGACAGGAGCTAATAAATCACTTTCTAAGAATGTTCCTACAGGAGCTATTTGTTCTTCGCATATCATGTAATAAAGATGTCCAAAATCATTTTTTACGATTACTTTTCCGTTGAAATAACCGATTACTAAATTGGTGTAATTTGTTTTTGATACATCACACATAGGTTTTATCAAGACCATTATTTTTTCCCTCACATTTTTATAAAATTTTTGAATTGATCAAATACATCAAGAAAAATAGTTAAAAATTCTTGGCGAAGAGTTGGGTAAACCAATGTAGTTAATCCGATTACAGCAAGAATTAAAAGTGTTACAGTAGCAATTAATTTTATAAAAGAAATTATCGTTTTGATTGTAAATTTATAAGTATTTGATTTTTCGACAACAACAACATTTTCCTGATCAATTTGATGTTTTTTCTTTAAACGAATTTGTTCTTTTTCTTTAGCATTTTCTTTTTTAATCCGTTCAGAAAGATTAAATCTACTCACTTGTTTTTACCTCCAAACAATTTGAAAAATCCTTTTCTTTTCGGTTCTTCTTCTATTCGCGCATCTAACTGAAAGATAGGATCATAAGTATTTACATCATATAATTTATAAGGTTCAGTGCAGCGTGTTGGTACGATTGTACTATTTTTACGTTCTCCCATAATTCCTTCAATATCTTCTTCAGGTAGTTCGTCCCCAAAAGAAAGAATATATTTGCCGTCTGTATGAATTTTGCTTTGAAGAAGTTTAAAGGTAGCTTGCATTTCTGACGGTTTCCATCCCAAAACATATATTTTGATATCTCTTTCAAGAAAAGATTCTCGGTTGAAATGGTTTGTAAACGAACCGTAGTCATATACATAAAAGTCATATCCAAGTTTTTTTATTTCTGTAAGGTGTTCTGTTTTGTAAAAATGATCGATCCCCTCATAGACAACTTTTCCGATAAAATCATCTTGAATTTCCGCTCCCCACCATTCCTGAAGGTCTTTTATATAATCTGTGTTGTTTATATGGACATAACATGCAGTGTAGCCTTTTGCAATTAGATATTTAGTAATATGTAATGCCTGAGTTGTTGTTCCGATCCGGTTTGCCGTTCCAACGACGCCTATGGTGGTATATTTTAATTCATCTTTTAATTGTGCCTCTTGCTCCGATAGAGTTTTAATTACTTCAAGTTCAGCAATTCCATTTTTAGAATAATAACCATTCATACATTTCTCCAATTGAGATCGTTGTTCTGATAAATCTGAAGCAAGAATGAATTCGGAAATTCCGCCTTCATAAAGCGCAACGATTACCCTAGAAAAAGTTGAAAATCCTGGCGCATATATAATTGGTGTTGCCCCGTTACAATTCTGTATTTTCAGAATTTCTTCGCAGATTATTTCGGGATCATCTATATATTGCTGGATATCATACACAATACATTGAACTTGAGAAATATATAAAATCTCATTTATCTGTTGTGTAATATGTCCGTTTGAAGGAATATATTCTACTTCCAGGTTATATCTGGAAGCAACTTGTTCTGAAAAAAAACCTATTTCCCTAGAACCGACAAATACTAAATTACTCATTAATGATCACCTCTCAATTATATTTTTTCGTGCTTTAATATGTAAAGTTACAGAATTTTTAAAAAAATCAATATCTGATAATGGCTTTCCAAACCGAAAAAAATTTGTAATTTCTTGATTCCAGTCTTTAGAACTGGGATAATGTTCAGTTATACAAAGATCTTTTCTGTCTGCAAATTCTTTTATAATGAGTTTCGATATCTTTTTTCCGGCAGAATCATTATCTAAAGCCAGAAGAACTGACTGAAATTTTTTGTTGTGATCAAGATGGAATTTAAGAGCATTATTTTTATCCACACCTGATAATGAAAGAAAAGAATGGTTTTTGTAATCTAATCCTTTTTCTTTTAAAATAGACATAATGCTCATTGCATCGATTACACTTTCTGTGACAATCAATTCAGAGCCTTTTCCATTGATAAAAAATCCTTTCTGATAATTACATCCGGGAAGATCTCCTAAAAATCTTTTATAAGTATTAGTTCCGCGTAAACATCCAAAAACGGGAATATCGTTATCATAAGATACAAATACACAATTCCCTTTTAAATCTTGATATAACATGTGTTGTGTCACAAAATCTTGAACAATTTCTTGATTAATAAATCGCGACTTTGTTAAATAGGCAAAAACTTTTCGCATGTCGGAATTTTTGGGAGGTAAGATCAGTTCTTTTGGCTTTTCTACAGAAGCTTCAGGTGTGATGGCAATATTAGATGAAAAATCAGAATTATTTAATTTTTCGGAAAGCTCTTTAATTGCCATTTTTGTATCACCGTTATAAATATATTTTGTCACAAAGCCAATGACAGAATCTGCATCACCTCGACTATTGAACCAGTAACAGTTCTTGTGTGGATCAATAATTAAGCTGTCATGTTCTACGGTTGTATATAACCCATGATTTCCAATTTTTTTTAAAGTAAAACCTGCCAAAGGGACGTAATCTAAAATAGATACTTCGTTTTTGATTCGTTCGCCCAAAGCGGTATAATTTATATTCATGTATTCATCGATATGCGTGTTAATAAATTTTTGCATTGTTTCAAACGTCAGTTGTTCAGGGAGCGAAATATTTAAAGTTTTTGAAATTTTTGAGGCAAATGCCACTTGCTTTTTTGTCGCTTTTCCCATTATATTTTACCTCCGCCTTTTAAGGTGATAGAGCCGTTGCGATATGTAATTAAACGCTCCACTTCTGTTACAGTATCTTCAAGCACATTAATGAATTCTGAAGACACTTCGCGTGGGTCTGCTTTAAGCTGCACTCCCTCCACATCAGTAATAATTGTTTTGGGAGTCTCATATAGCTCCGTATAGCCTGTTAATTTTGTAGTAACCTGAAATAGGTCATCATTAGAATCTAAGGCATTATCAGAGCGTATAGGGGCTGTAATATAACATTCTTTGGAGCTGCTTAGCGGATCAAATTTAATTTGTAAATTGTCGATGAAAGATCGAATTATATAAGCAAGGAGTTGTCCGTCTTTTTGCCATTTTTCGTAAAAATCCCATTGAATTATTATATGATCCGTAAAAAGATCAAATTGATGAACTATAACATTTTGATACATGGATTGATTCGACTCAAAACAATAGGTTTTTTCGCTTTTTAGTTTTCCGCTTGACATTATTTTTAAATGCAGATAAGTGGTTAATAATGGAACGGAAGAAATATTTTGGATTTCTGGATTGATTTTTAAATAATACATTCAAGCATCCCCCCCTCTATTTCTGATAAGACGAAAGTTCTTCTTTCGATTTTTTAATTCGTTGATTATATTCTTCTATGGTTGCTTTATGTTCTGCTATTTCGTTCTCTAGGTTTTTAACTGATGTTTCCGCAGAAGATAATATTTGTGCAGTTTCCTTTTTTTGCTGATCGGTCTGATATTTTTCTTTATCTTTCAGAACAGAAATATCTCGTTCTTGTGCTAATTTATCTTTTTCTAAATCATCTATGGAGAGGTTAAGCTTATCAATTTCGTCTTGATACATCGCGATCCGCATATTAATTCGATCTATCTGGTACTCTTCTGAAGTAAGATCAGGAATAGATTTTATTTTATGTACTGATTTTTTGGTGGTGTATAATCTTAATTCTTCCTGAGTGTTTGTTTTATTTTGAGCTTTTTCCGGCATTTTAATGCGAAGTGAAACTTCCTTCCAATTTCTTTTCAGGTTAGTAATTCGTAGGACAACAAAATCGGATGTTTCGAGCACAGGTTTTACTTCTAAGTAGCCTTTATTACGCTCCAAAGCAGTGTAAAGGTATTGATCAGTACCATCTAAAGCAGTGTTATTGATTTCTATTTTTACCTCCATCATTTGTTGAGATTCAGAATAATCCCATGATAATAATGTAATATCCCTAGAATTCCAGTTTTTGGATGAAAAAATAGCAGTTGCTTTTACGCTATTGCTGTCATCTGGATACCATAAATTACTTGTAAAGAAGAAAAAATATCCGCCAATAAATATGATGATAAAAAGAAGGAGTTTTTTATTTTTATGATTTTTAATGTTCATTGCTTTTTTACGATTTTTAATGCTCATTATTGTGCTCCTTTCAGGAGGGTGCTATTTATAGCACCCTATTAATCAATAAAGAAAAAAATTATAATTCCAAACTATAAGATCTGTCACGTTTGCGAATGGAATCAGAGGATCTTTTTTGTAATTGATTAAGATTTACTTCTAGTATTTGGATTTTTAAATGTCGAGCTTCTTCTTCGATTTTTAACATATCAGGAGTTTTTGATCCGATAACAAGCATCGTGTTACAGTCTTCTAATCGATCTACAATCAGATAAGGCGATTCAAATCTTTTTTGAAGGTGTTTTTTTATAATATTTCGTTTTGACGGTTCGCAATTTAAGTAATAGTTTTTCATTCGTTATTCCCCCCCTTTTTAAAGATGGAAAGTAATTTTGTCCCGTTTTTTTAGATACTCCACTGTAATTACTGTTTGATCCGGATCATCAAGCACACATTGCATCACATAAGAACCTAAATTAAAATCAATCGTCATGTATGAATAAAATGTAGCGGAAACGGCTTGGGAATATCCGTTATAATAAGTCCAATCCTTTAATTCTTTTGATAAGCGTTGTTCGGAAAATCCTAAAATAGAATAAGCATCTTCCGGTAATTGATGAATTTTAAAAGAATAATTTCTCAATTCAGTCGGATTATTATCAGAAGAATTTTCTGTTTGTGGAATTTCTTCTGAAGTTTTTGGGTTTGGAGTTTTTGATTTTGTATCATTCAAAAAAAAATGATAAGCAGCGAAAAAAATAATACATATTCCTAAAAGCACTAAAATGATTCCAATTATTTTAGTAGAGTTTTTCTTTTTTTTCATTCATTTGTCCTCTCTTTTTTATTGATTTAATGGTTGGTTGTTTGGCCAAACCCAGCCGATCCATCCCGTATGACCTTGACAAGTTGCTGTTTGCCAAGAACACCATTGATCTAATGTTTCAACTGAAAATGTACCTATATTGTTTGCAACTTTCCCATTGCCGATGTAAATGCCAACATGTCCGTAAATAGACCCCATATACCCCGATCCGCTTCCGCACACGACAGCACCTAAAGGAATATTGTCCTTACTTGTTGAGCCAGAACTTTTCCACTTGTTCCAGAAATCGATGGCGTTTCCGGTTGGGTAGGGTAAACCTGCCGCTTGATAAACACCAGAAACCCATGCAGCACACATGTCTGGTGTGCATGGAATTGTTCCCTGATTGTTTTTTGCTATTTCACAGATTCTCAACTGAATCTCTGTTGCTTCACCAGGATCTGAATGAGAGTTTTGATATTCCTCGTAATCTTCCACTGTCATTGTGTCAAGTCGATAAAGATTGAAATTATCCATGTGATTAATTAATTTTTCCGCGTAACGGATGTCCGTAGCCCAGCGGCTTCCCATTTGTTGAGCAAATTCTTTTGCGTCTGTAACTCCGGCAATAAGATCACTGTATACGTCTGTCAAAAGGACAGCTCGATCATTGATACATTCCGTGTAGTTGTGGTAAACGCGGAATCCGGCAGTGATAGTAAAATCATCACCGTTAGATGTTTGTTCTCCGGTTACCATATTGACACTGCCTGCCGGACCAGTTCCTTTAATCCCAAAGAGATTTTTGTATTCGTAGGCAAGTTGGGATAAACCTTGACCGGATTCGCCACCAGGACCATATCGACCAAATCCGGATTCGCCGATGACTTGTGCAATACAAACGGAGGCGGGATATCCATATTGTGCCTGCGTATTTAAAGCTCCGATGATCATTTCGTCGGTAATAAATGACGGAATTCCGGATAACGCGGTTGAGACATCTGCATGTTGTTCTTCTTCAGCTTTCTTTTTTAAAACAAAAACTTTACTTTCTTGAAATGAGGCTATGGAGGCAATAATAAGTGCTGCCAATAACAGGATTGGAAAAAGAGACAAAAATCCAACCTTTTTTAAAATTTTCATCAGTCGCCTCCTGCGAATAAACGCTGTTCCTCATCTGTAACATGTACATGAAATTCGTAATTTTTATCACCAGAAATATGCAGAATGCAATCACCTAATTCTAGTCTAGGAATTTTGTTAATCTGTCTTTCAGTTAATGAATTTTTGAAAACATTGTTTATTAAATCTATAACATTAGTGTCTTGATTAAAAATAAATTTATATTGTGTCAATTCAAAGACTGTTTTAATCTTATCTATTGCTACACCAGTCCCACCTTCAGGGACGAAATCTCTGATTGACTGACTTGCAAGAGTAATCCCACCATTATATTTTCGTGCTTCTCGAAGGTATTTCGTGACTAGATCAAGAGCATGTTCTTTTTTGGTGTTTACCCAATGATGAGCTTCATCTATTAGGATTAATGTTTTCACTTTATCCCATTTTTCAATTTTTCCTTCGTATTCCATCTGGTTCATGCGGATTCCGTTTGCAACACAATTATCCCAGCACAGAGAAATTACGTTAAAAATTACCACATCAAAAATTTCTGCTTTCATTTGTTTTAAATCTGAAATATCATAACAAATAATTTGCTCGTCCAAAATATTTTCAATGGTGGTGTATCCATCTAAAATTGATCCAAACGTATAAATAACGTGTTCAATGGTGTTTTTATTATCAAGTGTAATAAGGTTTCGGCGAGCAACTTCTATGTTTATTTCGTTATAATTTCCGTTGGATATTTCGGTTATCTTACGATTTAATAAATTAAGATAATCTGTATAGGTAGGATATTTTTCAGGTAGTAATCCGGTAATTTGATTCTCTTTTCCGTCAACATCAGAATATAAATTAAATTCCTGATAAAGTTCACGAGCAATGTTAGAAAACATGATCACTTCTTGTTCGGTTGCTGTTGGAACTAAATATTTATAATTTGCCGAAAGTTTTGACATGTGTAACTGAAAATTAATGGTTTCGTTGTCGCCGGCACGCAAAATTTCAAACGGGTTAAGCATAGTGTTTGATGATCCAAATTTAATGATCTTCCCGCCATAATATTTAGTAAGTCGCGAAAATTCGCCTGTAATGTCGAAAACTCTTACGAAATCGCCACGAGAAGCTCGATCTTTAAAACGCTTTTTTAAAAATGTGCTTTTTCCAGATCCCATTCCTCCGATCACAAGCGAGTTGTAGTATAAACGCGTTTTTGTTTTAGTAAATTCATCGAATAAGACATTTCCGCCGCATTTGGTATATCCTAAATAAGATCCATAAGGATCTTCCAATGATGAAAAATGGAATGGATTTCCATGTGCAAGAGTTTCGCCTTGAATAGATTGACCAAAAATGGAATAGGGATTTTTTTGTTGTTCTGTGTAAGTTTGATACATAGAAACCCATTCGTTTTTTGCTTCATTCAAGAAGATTGCAGATCGATACTTATTGGATTCTAAAATTTTAGATAATTTAGAAATTTTTTCTTCTAATTTTTCTTTTTCCCGATCGGAAATAAAAATCCGGATATCAATGATTTTTACAACCTCTTTTAATTTTGATATTTCGTGAAAAAGTTGGATCATGTCATTTGCTTTTTTTTCTGCGTTATAAGCTTCTTCCCAATTTGTAGCACTTCCGCGTCGGCTCGCTTGTTCTTGTATGGATCGATTGATGTTCTTTTTTATCTCATAAATATCATGAGATGAAATATCAATCGTAACAACGGTGTCTTTGATATCTGTTAGTTCTTTGAGCCAATTATCGTTTACCTTTTCAGGAAGTTCATAGATATGTAAACAACATTCGTATGAATTGCCTGTCTGAATATAGCGTTCATCATTAAAGGTAATTCCTCCTTGTGGCTGGATTTGTTCGATCAAATAATAATCGGCTGCAATTTTTTCATTTTCTGTATTTTTTTGTTTCTCGAAAAGCAAAATTGTCACCTCGTTTCTGTCGTAAAAATTTGCGAACATTTATTTGCAATTTTAAAAAGAATGCTGTGTTTTTTTGTTGGACTTAATATTTCTAACAGTCCATCTCGACCTGTTCCCATAATCGCCAATATATCAGATGACGCTTTTTTAAGCGCGTCTTTATCCGCTGCGTAATAACACAAATAAAACTCTCGTTTTGTACTATTTCTTTGCAGCCATTCTAGCTGAAAGAGTTTTTCTTCCTGTTGTTTTTTCAAGAAAGGATTAGTTGTAAGTTCGATCTTATGTTTCCAATATTCCTGTTGTTTCCTGGTGTTTGTTGGAAAATTTAGAGTAATAAATTTTAAGTCATCAGGGTATGTGCGATAAAGCTTTGTAAATGTTAAATCATACAATATACGTTCGTTTTCAGAGAGACTATAGATATCTTTTGTGTTTATCTTAAAAAAATCCATATACTCTCCGTTTTTCATTTTGTAGGCATCTACTGAAGTGTCGTAGTAAGCGATTGGAATTACATCTAATACACTTTTATTAATAGCGTGTTCTTTTTCGTTTGTTGTCCTGCTTTTTTTAATCATAAAAAAGAATACAAGCAGAATCGGTGAACATAGTAAGAAAAAGACGATTCCTGATAATATTTTCATATCCATAGTTAAGTCTCCCTACTTATATTTTTAATTGGTCGGTACAATGCTGCAGAACGTTGTAAATAAATAATTATTGACTGGTAGTTCCTTCTCAAAGGATTCAATCCGCTTGACGATGTTAGAAAAATAGCTATTGAGGCAGAAAATATACTATATGGTATTAATAAATGTTTGTTGACTAAACTTTTAAAAAAAAATGTTCCAATCGCGTATAACACAAGAAAAATAAAATCGTAAGCGTAAATGTTTCCAACTACTCTTGTTTGTGATTTAATTTCATTAGCAATAGAATATTCCATTTTTATTTTCCTTTCTTTGAAAATTCTTTCCAGTTTGGAATCGAATTCATAGAGGTTGTATTTGCTGCGCCGATTCCGCTGATACCGTTTGTGTTCTGTAGTCCATTCGTTTGGCTGTTTTTGTATGCGGTATCCATTTCTTTGTAAGTTTCGTAATTGCTTTTCTGTTTTCCAGCTGATAAATCAAGACTTCCAAAAGTACGTTCTATTGCACTGGCATTTTTATTTTCATCTGGATACAATGAATTTTTGTTTTTTTCTGGTACAGAAAAATCAGATGATTGTTGAGCGTTTTCGTTTTGCACATCACTTTGTATGTTAGAAGTTGGAGGTATCGTTGCATTTGTATCGTCTATATCAGGTGGAATATCTGCATTTTCCTGATCAACAAATCCGTTTGCATCCAACTCTTCCGAACCATATGTTCCTTCCGAAGAGAATGTTTCTGATTCGGAAGGTGGAGTTTGAACAGTTTCCTTTGTATCATCGAATGAACCGGAAGGATTAGGAGTTGATGATGAATTTGAACCTTCCGCCGAATTTGATTGAGTCCCTTTTTGAGACATATCATTTTCTTCTGAATTATGCATCGAAGGAGGTGCTTGAATATCAGATCCTAAACCATTATCTGCAGAAGCGCTCTTTGCACTTGAAATTTTATCGGAAATCATTTGCTTAATAGAACCAATTCCTTTTCCGGCACTACCGATAACGGAAGAAGCGCCTTTTACTCCTGAGGCAGCCAAATTAGCACCTTGCGAAAGAGCGAATAGTGTTCCCAACCCATCGGAGATTCCGGCATCTATTCCAATTATCTTTTGAATGATATTTGGTCCTTGAATAACTGCAATCGCCACAAAAATTAGTAAAAATCCATATGCTAACCCTGATAATTCGAGTTCATAGATGATAGTTTCGCTGATTACAAACATACGGATAAGGACACCTGTTAAAAGCAAGACAATAAAACAATTCAAAATTTCCTTGAAAATTTGTAAAACTTTTTGAGGTCCATTTAGGTTAGCGGAATAATAAATTCCTATAATATTTCCCATTACAATTTCAAAAACAATTTTGATTACCTTTGCCGCCATAAATAAATAAACGATGATAATAGCTAATAAAGAGATAATAATTTCAATACTATCTATTTTGTATCTATAATAAAATTCGTTAAAAAAATCGGCATCATCTTCTGAGTTCCATCCAAAACCATTGTCTACATCTACTAATTCTCGATTTTCCACCTCATTTTTATCGTAGTAAATTTCTAATTTTTTACCAAGAATTCCATCTTGTCCCTTTGCTCCTTCAGATAGTCGATTGCTTTTATAATTGAGAACTTCATTTACATCGATGTTATTGATTTGTTTGTCAGTTAGGTTTATTGTTAGCGAAGCAATATCAATATTTCCAGAGGCTAGATCGATCAATCCATTAGGAAGTTTTTGGTCAATATAAAGTAGATCGTGAATATGTGAATTTACAATCCGGTCTACTATGGAATTTGTCATCGACAGTTCTCGGATCGCTGCCTGCGTTGGTGCAATCATAGGATTTAAGATTACAGTTTGAAGCGATAACGCCATGACCATCAAGAAAAGAGAAAGTAAAAGATCTGGTTTCTTTTTTGGATGGACGATTAACATTACTCCCATTGCTAAAAGACTTATTGCAAGGATTGCCGTAAATAATTCATGCGCATAAGGAACAAATTTATTTATATTTTCCGAAATCAATGTTAAGAGACCTAATGAATATTCATATAAAGTTACGCAAAAATTTGCAATAACTCGAAGCAATGTAATGAGTAGCCATGAAATCCATCTTATTACATCAAAAATAATATTATTCTGTTTAAAATAATCAGGATAATTATTCAGAACACTAATAATCACATCATCGGGGGCGTCTGCCATCACTTCACAAGAACAAATAATAAATCCCAAAAGACATGCTGAACAAGCAAAAAATTTCTTTTTTTTATTCATTCACTTTCCCCCTTTCTAGAGTTAATAATAGTAAGTCAATAACAGTTTGTTTCACAAAAGAATCAATTCCCAAATAGGATTGAATCCATATTAATATCTTGTACAAAGGAACATCATCTAAAAACATGTCTTTATCAAAATCAGTTCCCAGTGCATCTTTTACAAGAGTAATGATTTGTCTTTGATGTGATTTTGGTAAATGCTTAAAAAGTAATTCGGGTTCTTGACGTTTTTTAAAGTACGAATCAAAGGATAAGTTACTATCCCATATAAGTTTTTGAGGATCTACATCCGCGCACGAAAAAGGATTAACGCTATCTAATGGAACAGTGTCCGGATTGGGAAATGTATCAGTTAGATACTGATAACGGTATTTAAAATTTGTACCCGTTTCTATGCTATTGAAAATAGGTTCTTCTCTGATATCATTTCCGTTTAGATCTTTTCTGTGCATTGTAGGAATAACAATGCATTCGCCTTCGTGAAGTTTACGTAATGTTTCAGGATAAATTAAAGGCTCTTGTTCTAAATTTTCGATGAAATGCTTATTTAAACTTAATTTCTGACCAGATCTTTGCATGATCTTACGCGTGCGATGACCGACTAAATCTGATATTTTTTCAGAGGTTTCCTTGCTGCTTGATAAAATATAAATAATATTTCCGCAGTTACCTTCTATTGTTTCTTGCACTTTGTCTCCGTACTTTTCTGCGAGCTGTGCAAATGCCTGAATATACATGTCAAACGTGATATTTCGCGCTCGACAAACGGTAATGATGCCGCTCATATCGTCAATAGGAGGCTGGTTTCCAAATTCGTTGCAAATAAATTTTACTGGAGTTTTACATTTACCGTTGATGCGTGCACATTTTTGTGCCAGGTAATAATAAGCTTGTTTAATAAATATGGTTGCTAAAAACCATTTGCTCCGGTCGTAATCCGGTACGCCTAAGAAAATAGCAACAGGTCGATCGCCAAATCCGATATCATCAAAATTTAGTGTGCTTGATGATGTCATTTTTGCGATTGCCTTGTTTGTAAAAACATTTAATCCATTAATTAACGTAGACAAAATGCTTCCTTTTGCTCTGTCCCCGGCAACCATCGCACTCGCATAGCGGATTTTTCCGGGATCGAGAGGTGGACGTTCTTTGAAATAAATGTCAAGCATCGTATCTTCGGAGTCTAGTACATGCATATTTGATAATTCGATAATCAAATTTAAGATAGAATACATGTTGATACATTTTTCATATTTATGAACCATATTCACATCTGAAATAAGGAAATTATCCGGAATATATCGAATATCTTCGTTATCAATCGCTTCATCAATGGATGTGATATTTAATTTTACTTCTGCTTTTTGTGCCTCTGAAAGATTAGAATAAGCTTTTTGTTTTTTTTGAAATGTTATAAATCTCTGCTCTGATAGATTCACTTCCTTACCAGAATGCAGCGCATACCAAAGAGTTGCTCCATCAGCCATGCTGATAGGGGGGTCCTCCGCCCAGGGAGGAGTGGTGGATGGCGGGGTGCTTCATCAGGTCATATCTCAAGTCCTTGACTGGCTTGTGCTCCTCGTTGACTTGCTTGTCCTTTTCATAAAGATCACGGGTTTTCTGAATCTTGTTTTCCCATTTATCCTGGTTCCGGTTACCCTACTGGGTTTGGAAGATACTGCTTGAATTCAAGCAGGCCGTCGAACTAGCGCCTGCATGCGGAAGGGCAGGTCGTGCTTCTGGCAGACGCAGTAGCCGTTGTGGTCATCGACGATGACTAAGCTCTGATTGACCGTGAGGGGTATGACATCCGTTTGCCAGGATGTCTGCCTCTGTTACAGAGAACTCCTCCGCAGACAAAGCCGGGAGGAGTTCTTCCAGCTCCGGACAGACCGTCGGGGGCCGCTCAGAGCATATATAATGAAAAGGCAGGCCCGGAATGTACCGTAACATTGCATTCCGGGCCTGCCATATCAGTAATTTAATAAGAGAAGGTTTCACTCAGTGTTGAATAAGGCTCTGGGAGTTTCGGGTATTCCGTGGGCACTCTGGTACGGCTATATATGCTGTACTTGCCAGGGCCATCCGGCGGCTGAGAGATGCTGCCACCCATGGAGGGTGCTTTTTTCAGCTCCTTTCCGTCTTTTCCCTTCTCCGGCTCCTTTTTCGTCTCAGGAGGCCGTGCCATCTTAGGCTTCGGATCTGCCCAGCTCTCACCGTAGTTTGCCATGATATCCATGCCGATCTGAATGTGAAGAAGCTTCCATGCACCGTTTTCCCATACAAAATCCGCACCGTATTTCTCCCACATCCATGCGGCGGAGGCGCTGCGCTCAATATAGTTCCGGCGCAGGGCGAAGCCGGGGGTGTACCACAAGCCTTTGGCGGTCATGCCGTCCTCGGCAACCTCAACAATAGAGGTGGTCAGGGTGTGTACTGGCATCTCTAACAGACGGCGCACATCAATATCCGGCTGCATCAGGTCGTCCCTCAGATCAGGGCGTGCTTCAATGATGCTTTCCCGGGTGGCAATGCCCGTTTCATAGTGACCCTCGCCATAGTATTTGGATATATGGGGCATGGATTTCCAGAAACCGAAGTTCTGCTGCCAGGATACCTCATCGGGCTGCTCCTTTGACCAGATGTCCTCCAGCTCATTGGAGTTCATGTTTGCGGCGTGGTAGTAGCTGTGACGCGCCATAAGGTTTTCAATCTGAGGAATGGAGGCAATGCGATGGGCCTCCAGACTTAATCCGTTAAACTGATCCATAGGTCTGCCTCCTTACATATATTTTTCCGGGCCATAGCTGATCTTAGGCGTATGCGTCTCATAAGGCCTGGGGAAATGGGGCTCACTGTGCCAGCCATACTTGCAGTGGTACAGTCTTATGGGGATCGTGGGCTCCGGCAGGGCGGCCATGATCTCCGCCATGGCCTTTTCCGTTTCAGTCGGCTCACCCGCAGGCTCTTGAGGAATGTATTCAGCATAAGGCTTTCCGGCCTCACAGCCCAAGTCATTTCCCACAAAGAAGTGCCAGATCTTCCAGCCATCATCCTCCTTGATGAAATCGACCGCGTAACGCTCGTGCATCCAAACACCGGTAGCAGTGCCATCAGGGCCGGCATTTGTCACCTGACCAAGAGAATACCACATAGCCTGTGCAGTCTTGCCATCGTCGGCAATTTCGATGAGAGGGGTGGTCAAAGAATGCATCATCAGCGCGCCCATCTGGAAGTTCTCAGGTTTGACCTCTATATTGGGGTTGAACTTTGCCATGAGCTTCAGGGTTGCCTCATCCTGCTTTGCCTTTGCATCTGCATAGTAGGCATAAAGGGTTTCTCTGCCCACCCAGAAGCCGGCAGGGTTGTGCCAGGAAATATCGTCCCGGCGAGACCAGATTTCGTCCAGCTCTGCCCGGTGGGTACCCAGGGCGTGATGGTAGGCATGACGGCCCATCACGTTTTTGATGAGATACACGTCATACGCACGGCTAAGTGCTTCATAATCCGTCATAATAATTCCTCCTTTTTAGTAGCTGAATGTGTCTCCAAAGGTCTCATAGGGCTTCGGAACCGGGACACCCGCCTGAGGAGCAATTTCCGGTTTATAGGCGGTATAGTAGGAGCCGGTGGGAGCAAGGTTGACCTTGGCCCAGTTTTCGCCCACGGGCGTTTTAAAGTCAGTCATAATAACAAGGTGCCAGATCTTCCAGCCATCTGCTTCCTTCACAAAGTCTGCGGCGTACTTTTCCCAGACCCAGTAGGCCTTGGGACCCTTTTCGGGGTCGATCTCCGTGCAAGCACCCAGAGAATAGAACATACCCTTGGCAGTCTCTTCATCTTCGGCCAGTTCAATGACAGGGGTGGTGATGGTATGTACTATGGCAGTGCCGACACCCCACATTTCGCTGTCCTTCTTCTCACCCAATTCCTCTGGGAACAGCTGGCGCATAATCGCATTGTC
>OLQX01001683.1_pt1 | contig 17687 bp, 13 predicted proteins | sample 1672581 | NCBI WGS metagenome assembly OLQX01 (sample SAMEA3136701, study PRJEB25190) | human gut metagenome | reverse complement strand
AGCAGGCACACCTCCCCGTCTCCCAGCGGACAGCGCCGCAGGGTGAGCCTTTTCCGCTTCTCCTCCCATCGCACATATCCCACCATGCACAGCCCCCCTTTCCACCAGTCTATGGCCCGGCGGCGGGAGAAAGACGGCATAAAAAATTCCCCACCTGCACCAAGCGGTGCAGGTGGGGAAAAGGCCGCTTACCACCAATAGGGGATGTACCCCGGCAGACGGTTCAGCGGATTGATGCGGGTGTAGTTCTCCCAGATCTCATAGTGGACGTGGGGGCCGGTAGAGATGCCCGTGGAGCCGCACAGGCCGATGACCTCGCCCTGCTCCACGTGCTCGCCCACCTCCACCAGACGCTCACTCATGTGGGCGTACAGGGTGAAGTTGCCGTTTCCGTGGTCGATCTCCACATAGTTGCCGTAGCCGCCCCAGCTGTACTTAGAACCCACTACGGTGCCGGACTTCACGGCATAGATGTAGCTGCCGTAGGAGGCGCCGATGTCCACGCCCATGTGGGTGGTGCTGGCACCGGGGGTGGGCTGGTCACGCCCGCCGTAGCCGGAGGTGATGAGCCGGCAGTCCGAGGGCCAGATGTACCCGTCGGAGGAGGGCGTCTCGTCGGAGCCGCTTCCGCCGCCACCGCCGCCGCCTCCACTGTTATCGCCGCCGTTGTTCCGGTTTTCCTCCTCTCTCCGGGCCTGGATCTGGGCGTCCAGCTCATCGGCTGCCGCCTTCTCCTGAGCGGCCAGATCGTTCAGGCCGTCCGCCGTTTCGTTGTACTTGGCAATGAGCTGGGTGGCTGCCTCCAGCTGGCTGTTCAGCTCCGCCTGACGGCTCTCCAACTGGGAGCGCTGCTCCTCCAGCGCCTGCCGGTCGGCCTGCATCTGCTGGCGCAGCTGCCGCAGGTCGTTGATGACGCTCTGGTCGTGCTCGGCCACCTCGTTGATGAAGTCGATGCGGCCCAAAAGATCGCTGAAGCTGGTGGCCTTGAAGATCACCGACCAGAAGGAAGCGGTACCCCGCTCCTCCTCATCCCGCACCTGACGGCAGAACAGGTCGTACTGAGCTTCTTCTTTCTGCTGGTTGTCCGCCAGCTCCGCCTCCAGCGCATCGATCTGCTGCTGGGCGTTGGAGATCTGGCTGCGGAGGATGTCCGCCTGCTGATCCAGCAGGTTTTTCTGCTCCAGCGCATCGGCCTTGTTGGCCTCGGCCTCCTCGATCTGCTGGTTGATCTCCTCCAGCTTCTTCTGGTGCTCCTCCGACTGCTCCTGCAGGTCTGCGATGGTCTCGGCATAGACGTTCACCGGGCGCAGAGCGCCGCTGGTGAACACGATGCTCACCGCCATGAGAATGGCCAGCAGGCCGCACCATTTTTTCTTACTCATGCTGCACTCCTCCTTATACTCTCAGGAACTTCCGGATGGCGGTCAGGCTGCCGCCCACGCCCACCAGGATCCCTACCAGACCGAACACACCGGCCACCGGCCCCCAAATTTTCCGGAAGGACACCACCCGCAGCAGCTGCAGGGTATCGGACCCGGCAATGCCCTTGGAAATGGCCTCATACAGCAGCCACTGCAGTCCAAAGGCGATGACGGCGCCCATCAGACCGATGAGCAGACCCTCGTAGACGAAGGGCCATCGAATGAAGCCGTCGGTGGCGCCCACCATCTTCATGATGGCGATCTCATCCCGCCGGTCAAAGGTGGTGAGCTTGATGGTGTTGGAGATAATGAATACCGAGATCACCAGCAGCACCGCAATGAGGGCGATGCTGATGAGGCTTGCCACATTCCGCACCGTCAAAAACCCGTTGGAGATGGTCTCGTCCGCCCGGACCTTCACGATGCCGGGGGTGGCCTCCAGATCGGATACCACCTGCTGCATCTGTGCGGCGTCCGTCAGATGGATGACGTACCGATGGCGAAAAATGGAGGGATCCAAGTCGCTATACAGGTCGTCCTCATCGTACTGCTCCACATAGCTGTCCCGTGCCTCCTGCCGGGAGACGAAGGTGCAGTCCGCCGCACCGGGGATCTTCTCCAGCTTGGACTGCAGGGCCTTGGCCTCGTTGTCAGAGAGGTTCTCATCCACGAAGGCCAGCACGGCGTTCTCCTTCTGCAGATCCTTCAGGTTCTCGTTGGCGTTATAGGCCACCAGCGAAAAGGTCCCCATGATCACCAGACACGCCACCGTCACGCCGATGGCGGCGAAGGACATGAATCCGTGGGAGAACATATTGCGGATGCCCTCCCGGAAAAAATATCGAAAATCGTGCTTCATCTGTTATACCTCATACGTTCCCACGCCGTCGCCGTTGACCTGCCCGTGATCGATCATGATGACCCGCTTGTCGAAGTGGTTCACCAGATCCCGCTCGTGGGTCACCACCACCACGGTGGTGCCAAGGGCGTTGATGCGCTCCAGCAGGGTCATGATCTCCAGCGAGCGGTTGGGATCCAGATTGCCGGTGGGCTCGTCGGCCACGATGGTGCTGGGATTGTTCACCAGCGCCCGTGCAATGGCCACACGCTGCTGCTCACCGCCGGACAGCTCGTCGGGGTACCGGTCCTCCATACCCTTCAGCCCCACCAGCTCCAGCACATAGGGGATGCGGGTGCGGATGTCACGGGGCGTGGCCCCCACCGCCCGCATGGCAAGGCTCAGGTTGTCGAACACCGTCTTTTTGGGGATCAGGCGGAAGTCCTGAAAGATCACGCCGATGGTGCGGCGCATATAGGGGATCTGCCGGTCGGAGATGCGGCTCATGGAGAAGCCGTTGACCATGACCCGCCCCGCCGTGGGGATGACCTCGCCGGTCAGGAGCTTGATGATGGTGGACTTGCCGGAGCCGGAGGGTCCCACCAGAAACACAAATTCCCCGTCCTCAATGGTAAAGGAGATGCCCTGAAGGGCCTCCGTCCCGTTTTCGTATGTTTTTTCAACGTCCTTCAATCGAATCATATCATATCCCTCGTTGCCGGAGACCCGGCCCGCTGCATTTGAAACGGCGAACCCTGTCGGGCTGCGCCGTATTATGTCACCATAGGGTATTATATAAAAAAAGTTACAAAATGGCAACAGGAATAATATGAAAATTTTATGAACAGATGAGGAGGCCCTCCGGCAAAGATCCCGGTAGCCATCAGTAAACTGCACCCCACTTGTTAGATATCTAACAAGTGGGGTGCAGTTCAGCAGCGCCGGGAACGGGGCTTTTGCTCTGATATGTGCTTTATTGGGCGCTGCCCTCGCCCAAGATGCGGGCGGCGCTCTCCTGAGCGAACTGCTTGCTGTACAGGTCGTGGTAATAGCCCTTGCGCCGCAGCAGCTCCTCATGCTTGCCCTGCTCCACGATGTGGCCGTCCTTCACCACAAGGATCACGTCCGCCTTGCGGATGGTGGAGAGACGATGGGCTACCAGAAAGGAGGTGCGGTTCGTCAGCAGATGGTCAATGGCGTTCTGGATCAGCTGCTCCGTCTGGGTGTCGATGGAGGAGGTGGCCTCATCCAGCACGAAGATGCGGGGGTCGGCCAGCACGGCACGGGCAAAGGAGATCAGCTGCTTCTCGCCGGTGGAGAGACGGTCGCCGCCCTCCCCCACATCGCTGTCCCAGCCCTTTTCCAGCTTTGACACCACCGTATCCGCCGACACGGCCCGTGCGGCGGCCTCCACCTCCTCGTCGGTGGCGTCCAGCCTGCCGTAGCGGATGTTCTCCCGGACGCTGCCGGAGAACAGGTGGGGATTCTGCAGCACATAGCCGATGTTGGAGTGGAGCCACAGCTGGCTGCGCTGGCGGTAGTCCACGCCGTCAATGAGGATCTGCCCCTCCGTAGGCTCGAAGAACCGGCAGGCCAGATTGATGAGGGTGCTCTTGCCGGCTCCCGTCTCGCCCACGATGGCCACCGTGGTCCCCTGGGGGATGTGGAGGGAGAAGTGCTCCAGCACGTTCTCGCCGCCGTCGGGATAGCGGAAGGTCACATCCCGGAACTCGATCTCGCCCCGCAGCGGCTCCCAGTTCTCCCGCTTGGGGTGGAAGGCGTCGCCGTACTTCTCGATGACCTCCGGGGTGTCCTGAATTTGCGGCTGTTCATCCATCAGATCCGTCACCCGCTCAATGGAGGCCTGCAGCGAGATGAATTCCGCCAGATTGGCGGCGGTCATCTGGATGGGGTCGAAGATGCTGACGGCGTAGGCGGTAAAGGCCGACAGAGTGGCCAGCTCCAGCGCCTGATCCAGCACCATGTAGCCGCCCCGCAGCAGCACGATGGACACCGCCATGGTGCCGAAGAACAGCACCAGCGGGATAAACACCGCATTGAGCCGGGCTGCCCGGATGCCGGAGTCGTGCATCTGCCGGGTGAGACTGCGGAAGGCATCGGCGGTCTGCTCCTCCGTCACCAGCGTCTTGGTGGTGCGGGCGCCGGTGATGCCCTCGTTGAAGGCGCCGGTGATGCGGGAGTTCAGCTTACGTACCTTCCGGTTCCAGTGGAGGATGCGGTTCTGGAAGTACCCCGTCAGAATGGCCATCACCGGAACGATGGCGATGACCGCCAGCGCCAGCCTCCAGTTCAGAGCCAGCATGGCCGCAAAGGTCCCCAGCACATAGAACACCGCCCACAGGATATCCGTGAAGTTCCATGCCAGCATACTGGAGATGCGGTTGGTGTCGCTCATGACACGGGTCAGCAGATACCCCACAGGGGTCACGTTATAAAAGGAGAAGGACAGGGTCTGCAAATGGTGGAACAGAGTCCCACGCATATCCTTGCCCAGATTCATCTCGATGTGCATGGAGTTCCGGGCGAAAATCACCACCGACAGGGCCTGCACCAGAATGACCGCCAGATACGCCAGCGCATAGGGCAGCAGCCCCGTCAGGGTGTTCTTTTCGATAAAATTCTGGATGGCGTACTTCTGGAACAGGGGCAGCACCACGTCCACCAGAGCGCAGGTGCCGTTGAACACCAGCATGGACACGAAGGCGCCCCGATAGGGCCGCAGGAACGGCCCCAGCCGCTTCCAGATCTTCCAGTCGAAGGATTGGGTATATTCCTTTTCGTCAATGGCTGCCATGCTCGCTCCCCCCTTCCTCCAGCAGCGCCCGGTCGGCACTCTGCATCTGAATGTTGTAGATATCCCGGTAGATGCCGGGCTTTTCCACCAGCTGGGCATGGGTCCCCAGCTCTGCCACCCGGCCGCCGTCCAGCACCAGAATGCGGTCGGCCTGCATGAGGGTGGTGACCCGGTGGGAGATCAGCAGCACCGTGGCATTGCCGGTGGACCGGCGCAGGGCGGTGCGGATCTTCTCATCCGTCTCGGCATCCACGGCGGACAGGGAGTCATCGAAGATCATCACCGGGGCCTGCTGCATCAGCATCCGGGCGATGGCCACCCGCTGCTTCTGTCCGCCGGAGAGAGTCACGCCCCGCTCCCCCACGATGGTGTCATACCCCTCCGGGAAGGAGGTCACCGCATCATCCACGCAGGCGATGGCCGCCGCACGGCGCATGGCATCCTCCGGCGCATCGGGGCGCACGGCTCGGATGTTCTCTCCAATGGTCTGGGAGAACAGGAAGGGCTCCTGCAAAACAAGACCGATGTGCCGCCGCAGGTCGCTGCGCCGGATATGCCGCAGGTCCACGCCGCCGATGGTGATGCGGCCGGAGCCCTCCGGCACGTCGTACAGCCGGTCCAGCAGATGCACCAGCGTGCTCTTGCCGGAGCCGGTGCCGCCCAGCACGGCGAAGGTCTCTCCCTCCCGGATGGTGAAGGACACGTCCTTCAGGACCGGCTGCCCCTCGTAGCCGAAGGTCACATGGTCAAACACAATGTCCCCGCCGGGGAAGGGAACGTCATCGGGCTGATCCTGCTCCTCCGGGGAGCGGAGGATGTAGCCCACACGGTCCATGGATACCCCGGCCTTGCTCATATCCGACAGCACCCGGCCCAGAGAACGCACGGGCCACGCCAGGGACTCGTTGTAGCTGACGAAGGCCACGAAGGCGCCCAGAGTCATGGCCCCGGCCACGCTCTCGTGGATGCCCGCCAGAATGATGACCATCACCTGCAAGCACGTCAGCAGCGTCCCCGACGCCCAGTACACCGACAGGAGCTTTCCCAGATGGATCCACAGCCCGGCATATCGCTCGCTCTTGGCCTGAAATTTGTCCTCCTCATACTTCTCCCGTCCGAAGGCCCGCACCACCCGCACGGCGGTGAGGTTCTCCTGAGCGCAGGTGGTCACCTCGCCCTCGGCCTCGTCGGCGGTCTTGAACCGGGAGGAGATCTTCCGGTAGAACACCCCCGACGACAGACCCACAATGGGGATGAAGGCCAGAGCAATCAGGGACAGCTTCACGTTCATGCGGAACATGATCCACAGATACAGGATGATGAGGAACACCGTCCGCACCACCTCCACCAGCTGGTTGCACACGAAGGTGCGGATCACGTCCACATCGGAGGTGCAGCGCTGGATGATGTCGCCGGTGGGGTGCTGCTTGTGCCACGCAAAGGGCAGATACTGGATGCGCCGGTACAGGTCATCCCGCAGCCCCTTGACGTAGGCCTCGGACCCACGGGACAGCTGGGCCCGCTGCCCGAAGCTGCACAGGCCCCGCAGCAGCGCCGTCACCATGACGGCCCCCGCCGCCCACCACAGCGCCGTGACAGGCTCCTGCCGCAGCGTCTCCAGCGGCAGCACCCGCAGCAGCAGCGCCGGCAGCTTGGCTTCCTCGGATCCCAGAATGGAGTCCACCGTGATACGGATGATCTGGGGCGTCAGGGCGTTGAGCGCCATGGACAGGCACGCACACAGCAGCGCCGCCGCAAAATGTCCCCAGCAGGGGCGCAGATAGTGCCAGACGAGCCCGGCCTTCTCCCGCCCCGACAGCTTGAATGTCGATCGATTCTCTTCCATAAGCCTCCTTCTCTCTCCCGGCGGCCCGCAGGCCGCCTGTCCAAACGCCGCCGGCGTCCGGCATCCTACAAAAAATGCGCCCCCGGATGGGGACGCACATAGGGTACGGTCACATCGACCCCTTTATCGGGCCGATCCGGCGGCGCACACAATGATCCCCTTACTGGTCAGCTTGCTCTTCGTCATGGTGTACGCCTCCTTTCGTTTATAGTGAGTACAGTATAACGCCGTATGAGTATCCTGTCAAGAAAAGTTTTCCGCCCCGGCGGTGGAGGGCCGTCTCCCCCTCTTGCATTTTTGGAAAAATAGGGTATGATATAAGAGAAAGATTGTCCTCTGCCATGGCGGAGGAGAAAAGAAGGGTTGTTTTATGACAAAAATCGACATTGTATCGGGTTTTCTGGGCGCCGGTAAGACCACGCTCATCAAGAAGATGCTCAGCGAGGCCTATCAGGGCGAGAAGCTGGTGCTCATTGAAAACGAGTTTGGCGAGATCAGCATCGACGGCGGTTTCCTGAAGGATTCCGGCGTGCAGATCAGCGAGATGTCCTCCGGCTGCATCTGCTGCTCTCTGGTGGGCGACTTTAACAAGGCCCTGCGCCAGGTCCACGAGCAGTTCGCTCCGGACCGCATCCTCATCGAGCCCTCCGGCGTAGGCAAGCTCTCCGACGTGATCGTGGCGGTGGAGAACACCGTTCGGGACGAGCCGGACATGAAGCTGAACTCCTTCGTCACCGTGGCCGACGCCACCAAGGTGAAGGTGTATATGAAGAACTTCGGTGAGTTCTACAACAATCAGATCGAGTCTGCCGGCACCATCATCCTCTCCCGGACACAGAAGCTGTCTCAGGAGAAGCTGGAGGCCGCCGTGGCTCTGCTGCGAGAGAAGAATCCCACCGCCGCCATCCTCACGACCCCGTGGGACCAGCTGGACGGCAAGACTCTGCTGTCCGCTGTGGAAAAGGTCTCTCTGGCCGATGAGCTGCTGGCCAGGATGCAGGCCGAGCACGAGGCGGAGGAGGCGGAGCACCACCATCACCACCACGACCATGATGACCATGATGACCATGACGAGCATCACCATCATCATGACCACGACGAGGACGAGGACCACTGCTGCTGCGGTCATCACCACGACGATGATGACGATGACGACGAACATGAGCATCACCATCACGAGGGCTGCTGCCACCATGACCACGAGGAACATGACCACCATCATGACCACGACGAGCATGAGCATCACCATCACCATGATGGCGAGTGCGACGACCCGGAGTGCTCCTGCCACCGCCATCACCACCACGCCGACGAGGTGTTCACCAGCTGGGGCGCTGAGACGGTCCACTCCTACACGGAGGAGGACATCCGCCGCATCCTGACGGCGCTGGATACCGGCGACTACGGCGCCATCCTCCGGGCCAAGGGGATCGTTCCCAGCGGCGGCAAGTGGCTGCACTTCGACTATGTCCCCGAGGAGCAGGACGTCCGCTACGGCAGCGCCGACTACACCGGCCGCCTGTGCGTCATCGGCGCCCAGCTGAAGGAGGACAAGCTCAAAGAGCTGTTCAGCCTGTAACACCTGTAAGGAGCGAGGAACTATGGATATTCCTGTCTATCTCATCGCCGGTTTTCTGGATTCCGGCAAAACCGGCTTCATCAACGGTATCCTCCGGGACGGCTTTGCCGAGGAGGATCGTACCCTGCTGATCTGCTGCGAGGAGGGGGAGCTGGAGTACGACCCCCGTGTGCTGGGCAATGTGTTCACCTACACGGTGGACGAGCAGAGTCAGCTGACTCCGGAGCTGTTCAAGAAGCTGGAGAAGCAGTACCGGCCCAAGCAGGTCATCATCGAGTATAACGGTATGTGGATGATCGAGCCTCTGTACCGGGATGGCCTGCCTGCCAACTGGATCCTCTACCAGATCATGTGTCTGGTGGACGCCAGAAGCTTCGAGATGTATGTGAAGAATATGGGCCAGCTGATGATGGAGAAGATCAGCAACGCCGATATGCTGATCTTCAACCACTGCAACGAGGAGCTGCGGGCCCAGCTCCGCAGCCGCAACCTGCGGATGGTGAACCGCCGGGCCGATATCTATCTGGAAAACGAGGACGGCACCAGCGAGGAGTACGTCACTCCGGAGATGTCCCCCTTCGATCTCTCCGACGGCCATCTGGATGTGCCGGACGACGACTACGGTGTCTGGTATGTGGATATGATGGACAACCCCGACCGCTACGACGGCGTCACCGTGCGGTATAAGGCCGTCATGTGCCACTCCAAGAAGTTCAAGGGTGTCCACTGCCCCGGCCGCTTCGCCATGGTCTGCTGCGAGAACGATATGCAGTTTCTGGCTTTGGTGGCCAAGGGCGAGGGGCTGGAGAAGTTTAAGAACCGCCAGTGGGTGGAGATCACCGCCACGGTGAAGAAGGAATCTAACGACGCTTATCAGGGCGAGGGTCCGGTGCTGTATGTCACCGCCATCGCCCCCTGCGAAAAGCCCAAGGAGGAGGTCGTCTCCTTCTGACGATCCTCCGGCCTAATTGTGTGTAAACCATGTGAAAGAGAGAAAAGGAGAGCTACCCCATGACCCAAAAAGAAAAGACCTTTCTGGACCAGACCGCCCAGCGCCTGCACCTGACGGTGGACGGCGAGAGCAGCATCCTCTTCGGCAGCGTCGGCGGCTACCAGACCATGCTCTGGCGCAACGATCAGGGCCTTGCCGTTATGACCCTGTCCCTGCACAAGCTGGGGCAGGAGCCGGATCAGTCTGCCATCCGCCAGTTTGTAAAGGGGACCCGTCTGGTGATGGGCTTCTCCGTCCGGCGCAGCCGGGTGGAGCTGACCCTGAATGTCCGCTTCGGCAATCCCAATCAGGTGGAGAAGCTGGCGGAGGCTGTAGCCGCCGTGGTGGAGTTTCTGCACGCCTCCGGCTATGACAACTGCTGCCAGAACTGCGGCAGCGCCGTGGAGACGGACCCCTGCATCATGACCGGCGTCCCCTCCCTGCTGTGCGACAGCTGCTACCAGCAGCTGGGCCATCTGCAGGAGCAGAACCAGCAGGCGGAGCTGGGCAAGACGGAGAACGTGGTGGCCGGCACCGTGGGTGCGCTGCTGGGTTCTCTGCTGGGCGTGGCGTGCATCGTGCTGCTGGGCCAGCTGGGCTACGTGGCGGCAGTCAGCGGCATCGTCATGGCCATCTGCACCATGAAGGGTTATGAGCTGCTGGCCGGCCGGTTCTCCACCGTGGGTCTGGTGGTCAGCATCGTGCTGATGCTGGGCATGACCTACGTGGGCTACCAGCTGGATTGGTCCGTCGCCGTCTATAACGAGCTGAAGGACTACTACGAGCTGAGCCTGTTGGACTGCTTCCGCATGATCCCGGAGATGCTGCGTCAGGAGATCATCGATTCCTCCACCTACATCGGGGAGCTGGTGAAGCTGTATGCCTTCACGCTGCTGGGCGCTATCCCCACGGCCATCAGCTCCATGAGAAGCCGGAAGCTGAAGAAGGTCACTTACCGTCTGCGCTCCCAGCGCACCAACGCCGCCCCGGAGCTGTAATAAACCAAAAAACAGGAGGCCGCAGGCATTGCCTGCGGCCTCCTGTTTATTTGTTTCGCCTCGGCTTACGCCTGATAGAACAGCTCCACCAGATCGGCGGTGATATCCTCCGTCCAGCTGCACATGGTCACGCAGCACATATAGCCCTCCTGCTTGATGCACACCAGCGTCTCATACATGGGGACATCGTCCATCTCGCCGGAGATAACAGCGCCCTCCCGAACCAGACCGGCGAACTGCACCGGAGTCTGCTCCACCTTCACGTTGGATAGCCCCATGGAGGTCAGAGCATCTTCCAGCTTGGGTACGGCGATCTCCAGATAGCCCGCCTCGTCCAGCAGCTTGCCGTACAGAGCGCCCAGATCCTCATACACCACGTTTATGGTCACAAGGCCCTCCATGGCGCTGGCGAACATATCATAGGTGCTCTTGCCATCCTCCATGGCCTTCTGCATCTCCTCGCTGCTCTCGGCCACCACGCCGGACAGCTCTGCCAGCTGCTCGTCGGTGTAGTAGGTCCAGTCATCGCTCAGCTGGCAGCCGATGCCCACGAAGGTGTTGGTGTAAATGCCGTTTTCAATCGTGCCACGCTGGAAGCCGGATTGGCTGTCGCCGCCGTCTCCGTCCTTCTTACCGCAGGCGGCCATGCTCAGCACCAGTACCAGCGCCAGCAGCAGACCTGCGGCCCGTTTCATCTGCTTCATCGCTTCTCTTTCCTCCGAATCATGTATTTGGGGGTCGCTATACCATATGGTATACGTCCATCCTACCATATTTCGACACAGCCTGCAAGAGAAAAGCACATCAGGGGCGGGCGCAAATGCGCCTGCCCCTGATGCGTCTGCCCCGCAGACTTCCGCTACAAGTCCTCCAGATCGTCCTTTCCCAGACGCATGGTGCGCCAGCGCTCCGGCAGCTCCGGCCCGATGAGAGGAAACAGATTTTCCGTGTGGGAGGTGGGCTGGATGTTGTAGGTGCCGTACTGGTTTACCAGATCGAAGGTGCTCTCCGGCACGCCGGGAAAGTCGTGGATATCCGGAGCCGGGTCGTGAAAGGGCTTTTTCTTTCGCATGGCATGGACCTCCTGTTTTTAATTGCCGCCGGTCATGACGGCAGGGATAGTATGCCCCATTTTAGGCACCTTGGGAGGGTTGTCAGCCGGAGAAAAATCTGCTATAATCGATTTTCCGAGAGAGTATGTGCAGAAGAGACGGAGGTATGTATGGCAAATTTTACCAAGCAGGCCATTGAAACGGCGTTTTTGCAGCTGCTCAACGAAAAGCCCCTGAATAAGATCAGTGTCCGGGATATTGTGGAAAAATGCGGCATCAACCGAAACTCCTTTTACTACCATTTTCAGGATATCCCCTCCCTCATCGCTGAGATCATCACCGCCTACACCGACCGGCTCATCGAGGAGTATCCCACCATCTCCACACTGGACGAGTGCTGCGAGATGGCCGTCCGCTATGCGCTGCGCAACCGCAGCGCCGTGATGCATATCTACCACTCCGTGAACCGTGATCTCTTTGAGAAGAGCACCATGCGTCTGTGCGAGTACGCTGTCACCACCTACATCGATACCGCCTTCCCCCAGCACCAACTGCCGGAGGCAGATCGGAAGGCGGTGATCCGCTTCATCAAGTGCCAGATCTTCGGAATGTGCATCGACTGGATCAGCGGCGGGATGCAGGACGAGGCGCTGGAGGAGCTGCGGCGTATCAGCCGCCTGTGCCACGGCCTGCCGGAGCTCATCATCGAGCGCAGCCGGGACGACCATTGAAAATTTAGGCAAATACCCCCTGACTGCCTAAAAACTGGGCAATTTGCATCCGGGTGTCTGAAAGTCAGACACCCGGTGTTATTTTATCCATTTTCTCCCGGCCCCGAAAGCGATATACTCAGACCATCAAAAGTGAGGGAGATGCGTATCATGCGTTCTGTGACTCCTATGCGAGCGGCCAAAACAGGATACATCATCATGTCGGTGCTGCTGTGCGTGCTGGGCGTGGTGCTGTTTGTGTGGCCCGGCGTGTCGGTGGCCGTCATCGGAGAGCTGCTGGGCATCGGGATGATCGTGTTTGGTGCCGTGAAGGTGGCGGGGTATCTGTCCCGTGACCTGTTCCGGCTGGCCTTCCAGTACGATCTGGCCTTCGGCGTGCTGCTGATCGCCTTGGGCATCGTAACACTGACCCATCCCGGCGAGACCATCGGCTTTCTGTGCGTGGTGTACGGCATTCTGGTGCTGTCGGACGGGCTGTTCAAGGTGCAGATCGCCGTGGACGCCAAGCGCTTCGGCATCGACCGCTGGTGGGCCATCCTGCTGGCGGCGGCGTGCGCCGGTGTGCTGGGCGTGCTGCTGGTGCTGCGGCCCGGCGAGGGGGCGCAGGCGCTGACCATGCTCCTGGGTGCGTCGCTGTTTCTGGACGGCGTGATGAATCTGCTGGTGGCTCTGCTGACAGTGAAGATCATCCGCCACCAGCAGCCGGACGTCATCGAGACAGATGAATTTGAGATCAAGTGAGAAAGGACCGAGATGCAATGGGATTGTCTAAAGCGGTGGTAAAAAACCGTGTTCTGATCCTGATGATCGCATTGATCCTGCTGGTGCCGGCGGTGTTTGGGATGCTGGGTACCCGGATCAACTACGATATGCTGGATTATCTGCCCGGCGACATGGATACCGTCATCGGGCAGGAGACGTTGAAGGAGGACTTCGGCAAGGGAGCCTTCTCCTTCATCGTGGTGCAGGATATGCCGGTGCAGGAGGTGGCCCAGCTGAAGGAGAAGATCCAGCAGGTGGACCACGTGGAGAGCGTGCTGTGGTACGATTCCGTGGCGGACCTCTCCATCCCCATGGAGCTGCTGCCGGATAAGCTGTATAACGAGTTCAATACCGATGATGCCACTATGCTGGCGGTGTTCTTTGACTCCGCCACCTCGGAGGACGTGACCATGGACGCCATCCGTGAGATCCGCTCCATCGCCGGCAAGCAGTGCTTCGTGTCGGGTATGTCGGCGCTGGTGACGGACCTGAAGGACCTGTGCGAGCAGGAGGAGCCTATCTATGTGGCGCTGGCCGTGGCCTGTGCCTGCGCCGCCATGATGCTGCTGCTGGACGGCTGGCTGGTTCCGTTCGTGTTTCTGGCCAGCATTGGCATGGCCATCGTGTATAACCTTGGCAGCAACTTCTTCCTGGGAGAGATCTCCTACATCACCAAGGCCCTGTCTGCGGTGCTGCAGCTGGCCGTGACCATGGACTACTCCATCTTCCTGTGGCACAGCTACAACGAGCAGCTGACCCTGCAGAGCGACCACAAGGAGGCCATGGCGGTGGCCATCCACAACACCTTTACCTCCGTTATCGGCAGCTCCGCCACCACCATCGCCGGCTTCATCGCCCTGTGCTTCATGTCCTTCACGCTGGGCCGTGACTTGGGCATCGTCATGGCTAAGGGCGTGCTGCTGGGCGTGCTGGGCTGCGTGACCATCCTGCCGTCCCTGATCCTGGTGCTTGATAAGCCTCTGCAGCGGACACGGCATAAGTCCCTGATCCCCGATATGGGAGGCTTTGCCAAGGGCGTGTGCAAGATTTTCCCCGTGTTTCTGGTGATCTTCGCCCTGCTCATCGCCCCGGCCTACATCAGCTATGATAAGACCAACGACGAGGTATACTACGACATGGGCCAGTGCCTGCCGGAGGACATGGAGTACGTCATCGCCAACAAGAAGCTCTCCGAGGAGTTTGACATCGCCTCCACCCATATGCTGCTGGTGAACGCCGACCTGCCGGACAGCGACGTCCGGGCCATGATCGACGAGATGGAACAGGTGCCGGGCGTGAAGTATGTGTTGGGTATGGAGAGCGTGGTAGGTCCCATGATCCCCATGGAGGCGCTGCCGGATTCCGTGCGCTCCATGCTGGAGAGCGACCAGTGGGAGCTGTTGCTCATCAACTCCGAGTATAAGGTGGCCTCCGATGATGTCGATCAGCAGATCGATCAGCTGAACGCCATCCTGAAGAAGTATGACGAGGGCGGAATGCTCATCGGTGAGGCCCCCTGCATGAAGGACATGATCGAGACGACGGATCACGACTTCAAGGTAGTCAACGCCGTCTCCATCGCCGCCATCTTCCTCATCATCACGCTGGTGGAGGGAAGCTTCTCCCTGCCCTTCATCCTGATCGCCGTCATCGAGCTGGCTATCTTCATCAATCTGGGCCTGCCCCATGTGCTGGGCCAGTCGCTGCCTTTCATCGCCCCCATCTGTATCAGTACCATCCAGCTGGGCGCTACGGTGGACTACGCCATCCTGATGACCACCCGCTACAAGGCGGAGCGGCTCAATGGCGAGGACAAGAAGAAGGCCGTCATGACCGCCCTGCGGACCTCGGCCCCCTCCATCATCGTCAGCGGCATGGGCCTGTTCGCCGCCACCTTCGGCGTGGCGCTGTATTCCAACATCGATATCGTGGGCTCCATGTGTATGCTGATGGCCCGTGGCGCTATCATCAGCGTGCTGCTGGTGCTGCTGGTGCTGCCGGCTCTGCTGATCCTGTGCGACGGCATCGTGTGCCGCACCACCCGTGGTATGACCCATCTCATTGGTAAACAGGAGGTTGTAAAATGAAAAAGAATAAATTTCTGGCTGTGATCTTAGCCATGGCGGTGGCCGTAGGCGCCGCCGGCGTCACCACCTACGCCGTGGGCAAGGACGCCAATGATACCGAGGCCCCGTCCACCGTGGCGACGGCCGCCTCCGCCTCCGACACGGAGGCCGTCAAGGATGAGACGGTGTACGTCATGACCGCTGCCGACGGCAGCACCCAGAAGATCCTGGTCAGCGACTGGATCAAGAACGCCCTGCCCGCCGAGGCTCAGAAGGCCATCGAGAGCCTGAACGACGCCCAGCAGGTGAAGGACGACTGCTGGACCGGCACCATCCAGAAGGAGCTGCCGGTGAGCATGAGCATCCACTACACCCTGGACGGCAAGACCGTCACCCCCAGCCAGCTGGCGGGCAAGAGCGGCAAGGTGACCATCCGCTTCGAGTATGAAAACAACCAGTATGAGGTGCGTACCGTCAACGGCGTCAGCCAGAAGGTGTATGTCCCCTTCGTGGCCCTCACCGGCGCCCTGCTGGATACCTCCCACTTCTCCAATGTCACCGTCTCCAACGGTAAGCTCATCAACGACGGCGACCGCATCGCCGTCATGGGCATGGCCTTCCCCGGCCTGCAGGAGGATCTGGGCATCAGCAAGGAGCAGCTGGACCTGCCCGACTATGTGGAGATCAGCGCCGACGTAACGGACTTCACGCTGGAGACCACCCTTACCGTCGTCTCCAACAGCCTCCTCAATGAGGTGGATACCGACGACCTTACCTCCGGCGATCTGGGGAGCCTGTCCGATTCCCTGGGCAAGCTCACGGATGCCATGGATCAGCTGATGGACGGTTCCTCCCAGCTGTATGACGGACTCTGCACGCTGCTGGACAGCTGCGGACAGCTGTCTGACGGCGTGGATCAGCTGACGGACGGTCTGGATCAGCTCAGCTCCAACAGCAGCGCCCTGAACGCCGGGGCCAAGCAGGTCTTTACCTCCCTGCTGGCTATGGCCGATGAGCAGCTGCAGCCCCAGCTGGCGCAGGCGGGCATCACCATCCCCTCCCTGACCATTGACAACTACACCACCGTGCTGGGCGGCGTGCTGGCCCAGCTGGACAAGGCCGGTACGCTGGCCGAGCAGGCCGCCCGTGAGCAGGTGACCGCCGCCGTGGAGGCCGCACGGGATCAGATCCGTGCCGCTGTGACCGAGGCCGTGCAGCAGCAGGTAACGGCGCAGGTGACGGAGCAGGTGCGCCAGCAGGTGCTGGGGCAGGTGCTCAACGCCATGGGCTACACCATGGAGCAGTATCAGCAGAGTCCTGAGCTGAAGGCGCAAGTGGATGCCGCCGTGGAGCTGCAGATGCAGACTCCCGCCATGCAGCAGACCATCTCCGAGAATGTGACGGCCCTTATGGGGACGGAGGAGATCCGGCAGAAGATCGACGCCGCCACGGAGCAGCAGGTGCAGCTGAAGATCGAGGAGACCATGGCCTCCGACGAGGTGCAGCAGAAGATCATGGCCGCTACGGAGCAAGCCTCCGCCGGTGCCGTGCAGATCCGCTGCCTGAAGCAGCAGCTGGACCAGTACAACGTGTTCTACATGGGCCTGAATAGCTACACCGCCGGTGTGGATCAGGCTGCCGCCGGTGCTCAGCGGCTCCAGAGCAATATGCCCGCCCTGCTGGATGGCGTGAAGCAGCTGCGGGACGGCGCCATGCAGCTCTCCGACGGACTGAAGCAGTTCAACGAGGAGGGCGTGGAGAAGCTGGTCAGTGTGCTGGGCGACAACGTGGAGGGGCTGACGGAGCGTCTGACCGCCACGGTGGAGGTCTCCCGCAACTACCGCAGCTTCTCCGGGCTGACGGACGGCATGGACGGCGCTGTGCGCTTCATCTACCGCACCGAGGCCGTGGAAAAGGCCGAGTGATCCCGTTTCCCTACAGAGTAAGAAGGCGGCAGCCCATAGGGCTGCCGCCTTTGGTGTCGGGAGGGCATTGCCCGCCATCCTCTCCGTCATCGCAAAAGCCCGCCGCTGGCGGGCTTTTGTGCGCTCTTGGAGGCCCTTCCGCACCCTCCCCGCACCCAACGGAGGTGGGCGGCATACAATGGTCTATCCTTAGGGAAGGGGGAGGCGTGGTGGAGCATACATATACCGTGGCGCTGGCGGGAAACCCCAATGTGGGAAAAAGCACCGTATTCAACCGCCTGACAGGGCTGCGCCAGCACACAGGCAACTGGCCCGGCAAGACCGTGGAGCGGGCAGAGGGTTATTTTTCGCAGGCGGGGCAGCGGTTCCGGCTGGTGGATCTGCCGGGGACCTATTCTCTGGCGGCGGATTCGCCGGAGGAGGAAGTGGCCGGGGCGTTTTTGCAGAGCGGGCAGGCGGATGCCGTCATTGTGGTAGTGGACGCCTCCTGCCTGCGGCGGGGGCTGATCTTGGCCCTGCAGCTCCGCCAGCAGACCTGGCGGCTGGTGCTGTGCGTGAATCTCATGGACGAGGCGGCCCGCCGGGGTGTCACGCCCCAGATCCGGCGCTTGGGGCAGCTGCTGGATGTGCCGGTGGTGGCCACCGCCGCCCGCAGCGGAAAGG
>OLQX01001679.1_pt1 | contig 17728 bp, 13 predicted proteins | sample 1672581 | NCBI WGS metagenome assembly OLQX01 (sample SAMEA3136701, study PRJEB25190) | human gut metagenome | reverse complement strand
TCACCCTGGAGGAAGTGGCTTCTGTCAGCGGATTTTCCAAGTTCCATTTCACCAGAGTGTTCAAGCAGTATATGAACATGACCTTTTATGAATATCTGAACTCCAAACGTGTCAAGCGGGCAGAGGAATTGCTGTACAACAAGGAAATGAGCATCACGGATGTGGCGATGAATTCAGGGTTCAGCTCGCTGAGCGCGTTCAACCGCACCTTTAAGGCGCTGAGACATTGTTCGCCCAGTGATTTCCGAAAGAAACGTCTGACCGGAAGAATGGGCGGAACAGGAAGCGACTGAAACGTTTGAAAGGACGGGATACAGTGAACGAATATAAGATCATGATTGTTGACGATGAGCCGGATATTTCGGAATTACTCGAAAAGGCATTAAAAATCGAGGGATTTCAGAAGCTTCCGGAAAAAGGAGTATTCCGCAGTATCTATGCGGCGCTGAATCAAATGGACGCGGAAATCCGGCGCAGTGACCGGATGAAAGAGGAAACAGAACGCACACGCCGGGAATGGATCGCAAACATTCCCCATGATCTGAAAACGCCGCTTTCTCCGATCAAGGGATATGCGGAGCTGCTTGCGGACGGAACCGCGGGCGAACCGCAGACGGTTCGGGAATATGGTTCTCTGATCCTGAAAAACGCAGAACACACGGAAAAGCTGATCAATGCCCTTGTGCATAACCCGCCGGACACGAAAGTAACAGTATCTGTCTGGGAAGATACGGGAAACAGCGTATGTATTTCGGTCCGGGATGATGGCAAAGGCATCAGCGAGGAAGAGCAGGCAAAATTGTTTACCCGGTATTACCGGGGGACAAATACAAAAGAAAAGCCCGAGGGCAGCGGCCTGGGACTTGCGATCGCAAAGCAGATTGTTTCTTTGCATGGCGGAGAAATCGCGGTGAAGAGCAGAGTGGGCGAGGGTACGGAATTTACCATCCGCCTTCCTGGAAAGTAAGGTTATTTTAAGATACGGAAAAGTCAGACCTAAGGTGGATGATCTATGATATAACCATAGATCATCCATTTTTCAGTTTGATCGAATCATAAGGAACAGGAGGGTTTGTATGGAACTGCAATTACAGCGCTTGTGTAAACAATATGGAACAAAGGCGGCGGTGGATCAGGTGAGTGTTCATTTGGAGCCCGGAGTGTACGGTCTGCTTGGCGCCAATGGAGCGGGAAAAACCACGTTGATGCGTATGATCTGCGGTGTTTTGAAGCCCACTTCCGGAAGCATCCGGCTGGATGGAAAGACCATGCAGGAACTGGGAGAACAGTATTACACCCATTTGGGTTATATGCCGCAGGACTTTGGATTTTATCCCGATTTCACGGCCCGCGAGTTTATGCTCTATATGGCGGCGGTAAAAGGGATGGAGAAAAAAGCCGCAAAAGCCCGGACAGAGGAATTACTGGAACTGGTAAATCTGCGTGATGCGGCAGACAAAAAAATCAAATCCTATTCCGGCGGCATGAAGCAGCGCCTGGGAATCGCGCAGGCAGAGCTGAATGATCCGGACATTCTGATCCTGGATGAGCCGACCGCGGGACTGGATCCGAAAGAGCGGGTACGTTTTCGAAATATTATCTCCGGCTTTGCCAGGGACAAAATCGTGATCCTGTCCACCCATATCGTTTCGGATATTTCTTACATTGCGGATACGATCCTGATGATGAAACAGGGCAAAATTTTGCTTCAGGGATCGATGGAAGAAGTCACGGACAGTATCCGGGGAAAAGTATGGGAGGTGCTTGTGGATGACCGGGAAGCCGACAGATACAGCAGGAATCTTCGCGTTGTCAATTTACACCACGAAGGAAATCAGGTTCGTTTGCGCATGGTAGAGGATACTGCACCCGCGCCGGATGCCCGTGCGGTGGAACCAAGCCTGGAAGATCTTTTCCTGTACCATTTTGGTGAAGAGGTGCAGGGAGAAAGGAGAGAAAAGGATGAAAACTTTGATCAAGTATGAATTTCTGAAAATCCTGCGAAAAAAATCTACTTTGATTGTCATGGCGGCGAGTCTGCTGATCACGGCCTTTTTCTTTGGACTGCCGGTGCTGCAGTTTCAGACTTACAATCAGGACGGGGTTCTCCAGGGACTTGCGGGCATTCAATATGAAAAAGAGCAGTATACGGAAATTTCCGTTCCTCTGACCAACGAGTATGTCACCAAAACAATCCGGGAAGTGCAGGAACTGTTTGAAGATCCTGAGAACGTAGGGTATGATGGAAACGAGCAGTTCTTAATTGAGGATGCATACTGGAACGGTATCGCTCCGAGGGAAAGTCTGCTGGATCTGATCGCGGGAAACTACGCAGACCCCAATGTAAGCGCTGGCTATTCTGCGCTTACGGATCTGGATGTTTCTGACGGGACGGATTTCTATCAGGCAAGACAGGATAAAATCGAAAAGATACTGAATGACTCTTCCAAAGAATTGTCGGAAGCAGAAAAAGACTATTGGAGGAATCTGAACAGCAAAGTGGAAGAGCCGTTTCAATACGGATATTATGAAGGATGGGAAGTGATCATTTCCGCCTTTGAACTTCTGATGTTCGCGGTTTTGGCAGTCTGTATCGTGATCGCGCCTGTTTTCTCCGGGGAATATCAGGCGGGTACGGACGCGGTCCTTTTGTCCGGCAAATATGGGAAGACCAAGCTGACCACGGCGAAAATTCTGGCTGCGCTTTTTTTCGGAGTATTGGCATTCACACTCCATGTGCTCCTTGCCTTCGGTCTGCCTCTTGCAGCATTTGGAACTGATGGCTGGAATCTTCCCCTGCAGATCAACGGAACCACGGTTCCGTATCCCCTTACTTTCCTGGAAGGAACCCTGATCAATTTGGGAGTCATTTATCTGGTACTGCTCGCAATGATCGGCGTGACGCTTTTCCTGTCAGCCAGGATGAAAAGCCCGTACCTTGTGCCGAACTTCGGATCGTATCTTTCATATCAGTTTGGACCGGTGGTCTTGGATGCGTTTGCAGTGAGGACTGTTCTGTATGCGGTACTGGCGCTGATCCTGCTTCCGCTGGCAGGGAGAGGCTTCCGGAGGCATCAGGCGGCATAAGGGATGATTGCCGAAAAGGAAGAAAAATATAAATTACTTTTCTTTTTGTTTTTTCTCAACACTTTGCGGTTTTCAAACGTTATATAGATGAAAGCAGATAAAACATCCGGAAATCTGAACAGACAGAGTAACAGTTCAGCTGGATGAACGGTTACCAGACAGAAACACAGTCGTTCAGAAATGCAGACTCTGCTGCCGGCAGACAACAGGAGAAAACGTACACCAATGGACAACAGGGAGGAGACCGATGATTGAAGAATTGTATCACAGCTATCAAAAGGAGCTGACCGCATGGTGCCGCGGAATGACGCAGAACGCAAGCCTTGCCGACGATCTGGTGCAGGAAGCATTCCTGCGTGCGCTGATAAATTCTCAGTTGCTGGAACATCTCAGGGAAAATCAGAGACGGGCATGGCTGTACCGCACGGTGAAAAATCTCTATCTTGACCGTGTACGCCATTCCGCCTACGAGACGGCTCAGGAAAATGTTCCGGAACAGACGGAGATCAGGAATATCTATGCGGAGATCGACTGGGCACAGCTTCTGGAACAGCTTCCCGGGGAAGAAGGGGTGCTGTTTACGATGCGGTATCTTCAGGGATATAACTCCAGAGAACTGGGACAGATGTTTGAACTTCCAGAGGGAACGGTACGGTCCAAGCTGCTTTCGGCAAGGAAACATCTGAGAGAACTTTTGAGATAATTGCCCGGAAGAAAGCAATATTCAAACATGCTTTAAGGAAAACGGAGGAAAGAAACATGGAAGAAAAGAAAACATTTATTATTAACTGTGACATTTGTGACGCCAGAAAGGTAAACGAGGAGACACTGGCAGAATATGAGAAAATTATCATCAACGGAGACGTCCTGGTTGTAGATGAACGGAGCAAGGAAGCTTTGAACCGTCTGCCCATTGTGTATAATGTCGATCAGGTGATGGAATTGGAGCAGGATACCGAGTTTGTGGTACGCAACGGCGCGTGTGAGATCAGTGGAGATGCTTCTGCGTCGAAAAAGACGGTGATGGTAGTCAATGGAACGCTGATGATTCATCCGGGAAGTGAACACGCGATGGAGAATTACTGCAGGATCTTTGCCAACGGACTCGTCCGCTATCCGGAGAGTATGACGGCTTACGTGGGAAACATTCATGCCAACGGGGCTGTGGAGTGTTATCCGGACGACAGTATTCTTCTGGACTCTGTATTTGTCCCGGACAAATATTTTGTACTTCGTGCCAGAAGAGGGGCGAATTATTATGCACATGAAAAAGTGCTTCTGACAGATCCAGAGCTCGATGTGGCAGGCTTAGCGGAAAAGGACGTACATTTTCTCACGAAGACACTGGTTGTTCCGGAGGAAAAACTGGAAGATGCCATTCTTCTGGTGAATGAAAAGACAGATCTTCAGGTAATTCCGGCTGGATATGCTTATGTGCAGGGGAACGCAGAACTGACAGAGGAACTGTTCTGCAGATATGGAAGCCGTCTGTACATTGACGGGGATTTACAGTTTACGCCGGAAAGTACAGAACTTCTGCCGCGGCTGGAAGGACTGGAAGTGACACAGGACATTCTGATGACAGAAAAACAGCTGGAAGCCTTCCGGAAGATCCGTGCGAAGTATAAAAATATCATTTTGAAAAAAGGGAAAATCCTGAAAAACAGAGTGAACGCTACCCTGGATCTGCTGGTATTGGAAGATACACCGGAGGGAATTCAATTTCGAAACTGTGCTTCCGTGTATGTAGATCCGGAGGTAAGCCGTGAGAGGATTCTTTCTGATGTGGAATTTCGCAATTGTGCCAAAATTGTCTGCACGTCGGAACAGAAAAGCGCTGTGGAAGTGGTTTCCAAAAATGTCGGAAAGATCTGTGACAGTGGAGATGAGAAAGATACAGACAATGGAATGGACCTGATCAATCATTTGCTGGTAGGCGAGGGTGTCAGCCGGATGGCGAATGCGGACTGGTATGTGTTGTAAAAGAGATGTTTTTAACGCTGTGTGTTGGGGCACACAGCGTTAAAAATATTCTTTTCACCACGCTGGATTTTTGCAGATCCTTCAATCATGTCTGTAACAACACGGTTAAGCTGTGCCGCATTTTTCGGGGAGATTACCGGTTTACCGGTCTTTTCCTCTATCTCCTTGCGTGTATGTCCGGCAATTGCCCCGCCGGTTTGAGCTACTTGTTTGTTCTCTGAAAAGGTGGCGGGCTTGGATTGCCTGCAGCCTTTGGTTGATCCATTCACGGGTATAGCCTTTCTTTAAATAGGTTTCCAATGCCCGGTCAATGGTCAGTTCTGGATCAATCGTTTCTTCGATCCGCTCTCGTCCCACTTGTGCCAGCCACTGTTTAAATGGTTCTGCCTTTGGAGATGGAATTGACTGAATAATTCTTAAAAGCTGTTCTGTGTTGGCAACATCTGTTAATCGTTTTTTTCCGTCAGTGGCGGTCATTTTCAACTGCTTACAATTTGTAAGCAGTTCATTTGCACCTTCGTTTTTGAGGCGTTTTTTCAGAACCGCCCAATAGGTGCTTGCACTGCGTGGAGTTTTTTGTTCTGTCAAAACAGCCACTACATCAACAATGGAAAAATACCATTCTTCCTGTTCTTCATCCCACGCGGTACGGATCGCCTGATCTTCAAACAACTGGATTGTATTTTTTTCATCCATATGGGAATCACTCCTTTGGTTTCTATATGCTTCGTAAAATGGTTAAAGTTATTGGATTCTTTCGGTGAATTGCCGTTGATTTTTGAAGGAACGAACATCCTTTCGAATGATTACAATAAGTATACGATATTATGCTTATGAAATCCAGAAAAAATTTTATAAATTATTTTTTGAAATGATTCAGCCGGCAATCTTCTTGCCGGCTGAATCACTATATAGAAGATTAAGTTATGTCTTTACAGCAGATGTTTTCTCAGCTCTGCGCCATCCTGTGCGGACAGGTATGCCGGAGCAATATCAAATACGGTCTTGCATCCGCTCTGTCCTTCTTTGCTCAGGCGGTAAGCCGCTCTCGCATATGAAACCAGAACAGAAGAAGTGAATTCCGGGTTGGAATCCAGTTTTAGGCTGTACTCGATCAGATGGTTGTGTTCTTCGTTCCAGCCGGTCTTTCCGCTGCGGATCACGAAGCCGCCGTGCGGGATGCCGCTGTGGTTTTTCTGCATTTCTTCTTCGCTGATGAAGTGTACGATCGTATCGTACTCGTCGAAGTAGTTCGGCATGGTCTTGATGCTTTCTTCGATCTTCGCAAGGTCAGCGCCTTCCTCAGCAACGACGAAGCATTCACGGAGATGCTTCTCTCTTGTGGTCAGGTCAGGATTTTCTCCTGCGCGGACTGCTTTCAGCGCCTCATCCTTCGGAATGGTATACTGGCGGGCATCTTTTACGCCTTCCACGCGGCGCACCGCGTCAGAATGTCCCTGGCTGACGCCTTTTCCCCAGAAGGTATAGTCCTTGCCCTGCGGAAGGATTGCGTTTGCGTACAGACGGTTGAGGGAGAACATTCCGGGATCCCAGCCTACGGAAATGATGCTCACATGATTGCTTTCTTTTGCAGCAGCGTCTACGGCATCGAAGTGCTCCGGAATCTTTGCATGTGTGTCGAAGCTGTCGATGGTGTTGAACATTTTTGCGAATTCCGGTGTCTGTACCGGAAGATCTGTCGCGCTGCCGCCGCAAAGGATCATAACATCAATGTCATTGGTCATGTTTTTTGCTTCGTCTACAGAATATACTTTCGCTCCTTCTGTGAGAACGCTTACGCTTTCCGGGTTCCGGCGGGTGAATACTGCAACCAGTTCCATATCCGGATTCTGTTTGATCGCGCATTCTACGCCTCTTCCCAGATTGCCATATCCTAAAATACCGATTCTAATACTCATCGTTTATTTCCTCCTTGTTAGTCTCAACTACATTTTACACGAGTTCAGATGAAATGCAAGTTTTTCATAAAAATTTATCATATTTCTGTAACGGTTCAGGCGGCGGAATTGATACACATTTCTTGCTACAGTTCCGCTGGCTGAAATGCTGCAGTTTACTCCGCTTCGTACAGAACCCAGTCGAAGTCTGCGTGATTTTTCACTGGACTGTGGTTGGAGGTCGCGTACATTCCGATATAAGCGCCGGTAAATCCCTCATTGACCAGAGAGCTCAGCAGGGTTGGATCCACGTTTTTGCAGAGAAGCTGGAATTCCTGATCGCTGTAACCGTAATAGAAATGATATCCTTCCGGTGTGGCGGCAACGGTGAGATAGATACGTCCGTTTTTTTCCAGTGGTGTTTCCGCCAGCACAGTGCGCACATGATTTTTTACTTCTGTGAGAGTCAGCACTCTGGAGCCGTTTTTCAGGCCGACCGTGAACGTATAGTGATAGCGGTCATCCTGTACCAGAGCGGCTCCTGCCTCCTCGCAGGGATTGGTTGGCTGGAAGTCCATTGCGAACTGCATCCGGGACGTTCGGTGAGAGACCAAAAAGGCTCAGCGGCCGGATGGATGGTATTCCAGCGCATGTCGAGACGGTCGGATTCAAAGTTGTCGCTGAAGAAGGAAGGCGCCGCCAGATAAACAGGAAGATCGGGAAGACGTTCCTCTGAGTTGACGATTCCGTTGTCGTTGTCCACCCGCAGCCATCCGTCGGATTCCCAGACTACGGGAACCATGAAGGTTTCCCGGCCAAGGTTGAAATGGGGTCCGCCGAATCCGTCGTAGGGACGTACGCCGAGCAGGACCATCCACCATTCGCCTCTCTGGGTTTCTACGATATCCGCATGGCCGACCACGGAAATCTCGCTCATCAGGGACATATGCCGGTGACTGACGATCGGATTCCGGGGGCAGATCTCATAATCTCCGTCGATGGTGCGGCAGCGCGCCATCATAACGCTGTGGTTGGTGAAAGTGCCGCCCTCTGCGACGATCAGGTAATACCAGCCGTCGTGCTTGTAGATGTGCGGAGCTTCGATCCATTTGCTGCGGGATTTCAGGCCGTTCCAGATGACTGTCCGCTCGCCTTTGAACTGGAAGGTTTCCGGATCCAGTTCACACAGGTAGATGCCGTGATGACCTTCGTAAACCGGGTCGCTGACGATATAATTTCCGGCATAGTACATCCTTCCGTCATCGTCGAAAAAAAGGCTGGAATCGATGCCGTCGGCACCTTCCACGAAGCATGCCTTGCTCCACGGTCCGGCGGGGTCTTTTGCGGTGATGATATAGTTGTCCCGTCTCGCCTCACGGCCTTCAGATATGAAAGTATTGATAATATAGAAGGTGCCGTCATGGTAACGGATGGACGGCGCCCACAGACCGAGAGAAGTCTCGCAGTTTTTGTAATCCAGCTGTTCCGGGGAATGGATTCCGTGACCAATCTGCTCCCAGTGGACCAGATCCTTGCTGTGAAAGATCGGAAGCCCGGGGAAATAGACGAAAGAAGAGGTCACCATATAATAATCGTCCCCGACACGGCAGATGGACGGGTCAGGGTAGAAACCGCTTTTCAGCGGATTTTGAAAAGTTTTCTGTTTCATGTAGAAGTCCTCTTGAATGTGAAAGTTCGGCTGAAGATGTGTCTTCCAGTATGTCCTGGGGAAAATCTGCGGGATGGCTCCTGCACGGGTCAAACTTCGGCGGCAGGATGCTCTGAGAACAGCTCTTCCGCTTTTTCAGCAAACCGCTCTCCGAAGATCCGGAAGTCAGATTTGCAGTTTTCATAGTGTCCTTCCACAGCATCGAGAGCTACAGGCCCGAGATGGATAAATGGTTTTCCAAGGGAAGCTCCGCCGGAATATACCAGCATGCCTTTTACCAGCAGATGTCCGATCAAAGTCATGATCGCGATATCTGCGCCTCCCTGCGCATAGTGGGCGGTGGCATAAACGCCTCCAAGCTTGCCTCCCAGCTTCAGCGGACGGCTGTCCACATCGAACCATTTTTTCATCTGCCAGCAGGTGCTTGCCACCCAGGTGGGCGTTCCAAAGATTACGCCGTCACAGCTGTTGATATAGTCAATGTCCATTTCTTCCTCAATGGAAAAAAGACGCGCTTCTCCGCCTGCGGAAGAAATTCCTTCAGCGATCACTTCACCCATTTCACGGGTATGTCCCGTCTGGCTGTAATAAATAATTGCGAATTTCATATGATACCTCCCATTAAATTTTTGTGCCTCATATTCATAAGCATAATACATTTTTTTCTGTCATGCAATGAAACAATTCGAAAAAACAACTCTCCGGATACATTTGTCCGTGAAAATGTTGCTTGTCTGCACGAATCGCAATATCTGCACCAAACGAGGCAAGAATCGTAATGCAGGTAATCGTCAGAACTGATATTCTAAGGAATATACGACTGTAGATTTGAGTAAAAACGACGAAAAGCTGCTGTAGATACAAAACAGTAACGCTGAGAAATCGTAACCATTCAGCGGGCTGAATGGTTACGGAAAATCAACAGAATGAAAAGAAGGAAAACTAGAAAAAGGAAAACGAGGTAAATGGAATGAAAGCAGAAAAAGTAAAAGAGTATCGGAAGCGGGCAGAAGAGCTGGTGGCTCAGATGACTCTCGAGGAGAAGGTATCTCAGACCCTTCACAGCGCAGCGGCGATCCCGCGCCTGGGCGTTAAGGCGTACAACTGGTGGAATGAAGCGCTGCACGGAGTAGCCAGGGCAGGTGTGGCGACGGTCTTTCCGCAGGCGATCGGAATGGCGGCTACTTTTGATGAGGATCTGCTTCAGGAAGTGGCGGATGTGGTGTCTACAGAGGGGCGCGCAAAATTCAACATGCAGCAGGAATTTGATGATACGGATATTTACAAGGGGCTGACCTTCTGGGCGCCCAACGTAAATATTTTCCGTGATCCGAGATGGGGACGCGGCCATGAAACTTTCGGTGAGGACCCGTACCTTACTTCCCGTCTGGGTGTGCGCTTTATTGAGGGAATCCAGGGGGACGATGACAATTACATGAAAGCGGCAGCATGTGCAAAGCATTTCGCGGTACACTCCGGTCCGGAAGACGAGCGTCATTCTTTCAATGCGATAGCTTCCCGTCAGGATATGTTCGAGACTTATCTTCCGGCGTTTGAAGCCTGTGTAAAGGAAGCGAAGGTAGAGACGGTGATGGGCGCCTACAATCGTACTAACGGTGAGCCGTGCTGCGGAAGCAAGACATTGCTTCAGGATATCCTGAGAGATGCATGGGGCTTCGAAGGTCATGTGACTTCCGACTGCTGGGCGATCAAGGATTTTCATGAGTATCATCATGTGACCAATTCCGCGCTGGAATCTGTTGCACTGGCAATGAAAAACGGCTGTGACCTGAACTGCGGAAACCTGTTTATCTATCTGGAAGAAGCGGTAAAACGCGGCATGGTTTCCGAGGAACGTCTCAACGATGCCGTTGTCAATCTGATGACTACCCGTATGAAACTGGGATTGTTCGATGATCCGGAAAAAGTTCCTTACAGCACCATTACTTATGCGGACAACGATACAAGAGAACACAGAGAATTGAACTTCAAGGCATCCAGAAAGTCCTTTGTCCTTCTGAAGAATGAAAACGGTATGCTTCCGCTGAACAAAGACAAGATCAAGACCATCGGAATTATCGGTCCGAACGCGGACAACCGCAAGGCGCTGGTTGGCAACTATGAGGGAACTGCTTCCCGTTATATCACACTTTCGGAGGGTATCCAAGATTATGTGGGCGACGATGTGCGCGTTCTGGTATCGGAAGGCTGCCATCTGTGCAAACCGAAGGTCAGCGGACTTGGCCAGGAGAACGACCGTATGTCGGAAGTAAAAGGCGTCTGCGAGATGAGCGACGTGATCATCGCCTGCATGGGTCTGGATTCCAGCCTGGAAGGAGAAGAAGGAGACGAAGGAAACGAGTTTGCCAGCGGTGACAAACCGAACCTGAACCTGCCGGGCTTACAGCAGGAGGTTCTGGAGGCAATCTATGCCAGCGGAAAACCGGTGGTGCTGGTTCTGCTGTCAGGAAGCGCTCTGGCGGTCAGCTGGGCGGATGAACATATTCCGGCAATCATCCAGGGATGGTATCCGGGCGCGCAGGGCGGACGTGCGCTGGCAAGCGTGCTGTTTGGAGATTATTCACCGGAAGGCAAGCTGCCGGTTACCTTCTACCGTACAACAGAGGAGCTTCCGGATTTCACGGATTATTCCATGAAGGGACGCACCTATCGCTATATGACACGGAAAGCGCTTTATCCGTTTGGATATGGTCTTTCTTATACGGATTTTGAATTGAGCAATATTACGCTCAGCCAGGATACCGTGGACAAAGACAGTGAGATCACCGTAAAAGCGGTTCTGAAAAATACCGGAAAGATGGCAGGCGCGGAGACCGTGCAGGTTTATGTGAAGGCGGATCGGGAAGGTACACCGAATGCACAGCTGAAAGCGTTGAAGAAAGTAGAACTGGCGGCAGGTGAGGAAAAAGAGGTTACCCTGACCCTTTCTGCAAAATCTTTCGGGCTGCACAACGAAAACGGCGATATGGTTCTGGGCGAAGGAGACTACCTGGTATATGTAGGAACCCAGCAGCCGGATGAGCGCAGCAGGGAACTGACAGGAAAACAGCCGGAGTGTCTGAAAGTTACGGCAGCACACAGTGAGGTGCTGGTACCGGTATGCTTAGACTCCCGCGCCTGATCAGCAACGGCTGCGTCCTGCAGCAGGGGGAGAAGACGAGGATTTTCGGATTTGCCGATCCGGGCGAGACAGTTTCTGTACGGCTGCAGGACTGTCTTGCCTGCGGGGCAGCCGACGGGAGCGGAAGATTTGATCTGTATCTGAGTCATCTGCGTCCCGGAGGCCCGTTTTCCATGACGGTGGAGAGCGGGTCCGGAGAATGCCTCTGTCTGGAAGAAGTTTATGTGGGTGAGGTCTGGCTGTCCTCCGGGCAGTCCAACATGGAACTGCCGATGGAGCGTGTCAGGGACCGTTATCCGGGAGCCATTGAAAACAGCGCCAACCCACAGATCCATATGTTTCAAGTGAGTGAGCATTATGATTTCGAAGAAGCTCTGGAAGACTGCCAGACTGGAGAATGGAAGGCGGCTTGTCCGGAGAGTGTTCGGGATTTTTCTGCTCTTTCTTTGTTTTTTACGCAGTTTCTGCAGGAACACCTGCGGATTCCGGTGGGTATCATCAATGTAAGCCTGGGCGGTTCTCCTATTGAGGCATGGATGAGCAGGGAAGCGCTGGAAGGAGAATCGGAAGCGCTGAAAGAAGCGGATTTCTGGCGTGTTCCGGGCAGGATCGAAGAGCGGCAGAGAGAAGATGCCGCCGCCCTGAATCTGTGGCAGCAGAGCCTTCAGGCACAGGACAAAGGACTTCCGGAAAACGGCGGCGGCTGGATGGCTCCGGCTGATGATCAAAATGAGCCGGAAGAGCACGCGGGTGAAAGATGGAAGGAAATTTCTCTTCCCGGATTTCTCAAAGACAGAGGGCTGGAAGATTTTGTCGGAAGCATCTGGCTGAAACGGGAATTTCAGGTGACAGAAGAACTGGCAGGAACGAAGGCAAAACTTTGGCTGGGAACCATGGTGGACAGCGATGAAACCTGGATCAACGGCGTAAAAGTCGGACAGACCCCATATCAGTACCCTCCGAGAAAGTATGAGATTCCGGAAGGCCTTCTGAAAAAAGGACGGAATGAAGTGACGGTCCGTCTGATCTGCGAAAATGGGCATGGACGTCTGACACCGGACAAGGAATACCGTATTTTCAATGAACGGGGGAACATCGAGCTGAAGGGAAGCTGGAAATATCGGATCGGCTGCCGGCTGGAGACTCCCGCGCCGGAACAGACCTTCATCAGCTGGATGGCGACAGGACTTTACCAGGGGATGCTGCATCCCTGCCAGAATTATACCGTGAAAGGGATCCTTTGGTATCAGGGAGAGTCCAACGACAAGCGGCCGGACAGCTATGGACGTCTGCTGAAAAAAATGATACAATCCTGGCGGATCCAATGGCGCCAGGAGCACCTGCCGTTTGTGGTTGCCCAGCTTCCAGGATTCTCCATCGATCTGGAGGAAGACAACCGATGGCCGAAGATACGACAGGCACAGAAAGAGGCGGAAGAGCTTCCGAATGTGGCGGTAACGGTCAATCTGGATCTGGGAGAGAAGAATGATCTGCATCCCACAGGAAAGAGGGAAGTGGCATACCGGATGTACCGGGCGGCGCTTCAGACTGTATACAAGGAAGAAGTTCCATGCAGCGGACCGGTTCCGGTACAAATCCGGACGTCTGCCGGTACCGGTGCAGAACCGGGAACTGAGAACTGTGAAAGTCTTCGGGTGCAGATAAGCTTTCGGCTGGATCCATGGGAAAGGGAAAAGTTCCTTATGACCCAGGATGGAATGGCTCCGGGGGAGTTTGAACTGGCAGGAGAGGACGGTGTCTGGCATCCGGCACAGGCCGCGATCCAGGGGCTTGAGGTGGAACTGAAATGTTCCGAAGTACAGCGGCCGGTACAGGTACGTTACGGCTGGAGAAACGCGCCGGACAGGGGGCTGCTGTGCAGTCCCTGCGGACTTCTTGCTGCTCCGTTTACAGAAAAGGTGATGGGTCACTGATTACAACAATAGGAGATACTGGATATTATGAAAACTGAGACAAGCCGCAGTATGGGATACTACGGAACAGGAACACATCTGTTTAACGATGGATGGGAATTTGCCAAACAGCCGCTGTTCACTTCCTGTGAGGAGGTGAAGCAGCATCCGGAAGTGTTTGTTCCGGTTGGGCTTCCTCATGACTGGCTGATCTTTCAGGGGACAGATTTGTATGAAAACGGAACCGGATGGTATCGGAAACGTTTCGTTTACCGACCAGGGGAAGATGAGATTGCATTTCTGAGATTTGAAGGCGTTTACATGGACAGTGTGATCTATGTAAACGGAGAGAGAGCCATGGAGTGGAAATATGGGTATTCCACCTTTGAAGTGCCTTTGGCCGATCGGTTGAAGGATGGAGAAAATGAGATTATGGTGAGTGTAAATTTCCAGAGTCCCAACAGCCGCTGGTACTCAGGTGCCGGCATCTATCGTGATGTCTGGTTGAAAGTGGTGAAACAGACCTATCTGGTTTCGGATGGAAGTTACATCTCCGTACGACCGGCTGGAAACGGAAGCTGGGAGATGGAGATCAGCACCGAGGGAATTTTCCGCCAGAAAGGTGAGATCCGGTATACACTGACGGAACGTGAGAGCGGGAAGGCAATGCCGCTGGATGAAAAGGGAGCCGGAGAGTTTGTGGTAGAGGCCCGGGGGCAGGAAGGTATTCAGACAATCACCAATACAGTGGCGGTTCCAAAGGTAAAGTGCTGGTCGGTGGAACATCCGCATCTGTATGATCTGAAAACGGAGCTTTATCTGGAGGGGGAATGTGTACAGGCGGAACGTGATACGATCGGTTTCTGTACAAAAGAATTCCGTCCGGATCAGGGATTTCTGCTGAACGGCAGCAAAGTAAAGCTCAACGGTGTATGTGAACACCATGACCTTGGCTGCCTCGGCGCGGCATACAATCACCGGGCGATGGAGCGGAAGCTGGAAAAACTGAAAGCCATGGGCGTGAATGCCCTCCGACTTACCCACAATATGTTTGCTCCGGACGTGATGGAACTGGCGGATTCCATGGGATTTCTCGTAGTGTCTGAGGCGTTTGATATGTGGGAGCGTCCCAAAAATCCATATGATTACGGGCGTTTCTTTCCGGAATGGTATCCGAAAGATGTGGCGAGCTGGGTGCGCCGGGACCGGAACCATCCCAGCCTGATCCTGTGGAGCATCGGAAATGAGATTTATGATACCCACGTCAGCGAACGGGGACAGGAAGTTACGAAAGATCTGATGCGTGAAGTACGGATCCACGATCCCCGTAAAAATGCGGAAATCACCATTGGTTCCAACTACATGCCGTGGGAGAACGCCCAGAAGTGTGCGGATCTGGTAAAAGTGGTCGGTTATAATTATTCGGAGAAATATTATGACGAACACCACAAGAAGCATCCGGACTGGATCATTTATGGAAGTGAGACTGCTTCCACGGTACAGAGCCGGGGAATCTATCGTTTCCCGTACAGCCAGTCCGTATTGGCGGATGTGGATGAGCAGTGTTCGGCACTTGGCAATTCCACGACCAGCTGGGGGGCAAAATCTTCCGAGGCATGTGTGATTGCTGAGAGGGACCACGCGTTTTCCTGCGGACAGTTCCTCTGGACAGGATTTGATTATATTGGGGAGCCGACTCCATATCATACCAGGAATTCCTATTTCGGACAGCTGGATACAGCAGGTTTTCCGAAGGATTCTTACTATATCTATCAGGCGGAATGGACCGATTACCGGAAGCATCCGATGGTGCATCTGTTCCCTTACTGGGATTTCAATGAGGGCCAGCTGATCGATGTGCGTGTCTGCTCCAATGCCCCGCTGGTAGAGCTGTTTATGAACGGCCGAAGCCAGGGGACTTTTGAGATCGATCATGCACATGGAAGTGAAAAAGAACTGTCCGGGCACTGGCAGCTGCCTTTTGAGCCGGGAGAGATCACAGCGAAAGCTTATGATGAATATGGAAATGAGATTGCCAGCGAGACGAGATATTCTTTCGGAGAGGCGGGAAAGATTTCGGTGAAACCGGACCGCACGGTACTGAAAGCAGATGGAAGAGATCTTGCTTTTCTGGAAATCTCGATGGAAGACCGGGACGGACATCCGGTGGAAAATGCGACCAGCCGTGTGTTTGTCCGGGTGAGCGGAAAAGGATATCTTGCCGGACTGGACAATGGTGACAGTACCGACCGGGAAGAGTATAAGACCATAAGCCGCCGTCTGTTCAGCGGAAAACTGCTGGCGGTGGTGGCGGCAGGCACTGAGCCTGGGGAGATCAAGGTGGAGATTTCTTCCAGCGGTATGGAGCCTGCCACGGTAGTCCTGCAGGCTGAAGCCTGTGAGACAGAGGAAGGTATTGGAGCGGATGCCTGGAGGATCGATGAAAGCCGTGCGCAGAAGGAGACAGAACAATACTGTGAAGACATACCGGTACGGGCGCTGAGGCTTCAGGCTTCCAACGGAACCATTCTGACTCCGGAGAATGCATGGACAGAAGTGACTGCACAAATTTGTCCGGAGAATGCGCTGGACCGGGAAGTGATCTGGAGCGTTGTGGATGATGGCGGGATTCCGTCCAATCTGGCAAAAGTGGAAAGCAGCGGAAACTGCGCGAAGGTCACCGCAGTCAGCGACGGAGAGTTCCGTCTGCGCTGCATGTCAAAGTCAGGGACACAGGGTATACGGATTATCTCGGAGATGAATTTTTCGGTCAACGGTTTTGGAGAGGCATATCTGGATCCATATGGTTTCATCGCCGGAGGCCTTTACGACTATGTACAGGGGACTGCCTCCAATGGAAACGAGCATGGCGTGGCAACATCACGGGATGGAGAGACGCAGGTAGGATTTCACAATCTGGATTTCGGTTCCTTCGGGTCCGATGAGATCCAGCTTCCAATCTTTGCGCTGACAGATGAAGATTACGAGATCCTGGTTTATGAAGGAATGCCGGGAGAAGAAGGCAGCGAACGGATCGGTGAACTGCATTATCAGAAGCCGTCAATCTGGAATACCTATCAGCCGGAGACCTACCGGCTGAAAAAACGGCTGAAAGGGATCACCAGTATCTGTTTTGTCCTTCATGTCAAGATCCATCTGAAAGGATTTTCTTTTACCAGGCTGGAGAAGGCGTATGAAAAGCTTTTGGCAGTTGAGAGCGATCACCTTTATGGGGACAGCTTCTGCCGGAAGGAAGACCGGGTAACTGAGATCGGCAATAACGTAACGTTGGAATACACGGACATGGATATGGGAGAGCAGGGAGCCTCCGGCATCGTGGTCTGCGGTTACACACCGATGGAAAAGAATATGATCCAGATCCGGTTTACCTCGGAAGAGGAAGAAATTACACAAATTGTCGAATTTTGCCATTCGGAACAGGAGACAGAGCAGGAATTTTCGCTGCAGCCGGTCAGTGGTACCTGGAATGTGAGTTTTGTCTTCCTGCCGGGAAGTAATTTCGATTTTCATTGGTTCAGGTTCGTGAAATAGCGTTTGGTCAATGGGCGCAAGTAGAAATGACGAATTGGCCGAATGCATTTTTTCTTTTTACTGAATTCCGATATCTATTACAATGGTATCAACCCGGATGCATCCAAGCAGCTGAATGTTGATTACGGTTTTGGAGGCGGTGTGTTTGCATACGGCGGTTCCGAATGGCTGAGATTCTCCAAGTTTACAGAGGGTGAGAAAAACTGGAATGAGCGTGTTCTGAACAGCACAGAGCCGCAGAAGCTTGATCCGCCGATTATGTCCAACGAGGAGGAGAAGGAAGAACTGAGCCTGATCCAGACCAATCTGATGGACTATGTCAACCAGTCCGCACTCCAGTTTATTACCGGAGAGCTTGACCTTGAAGCCGATAGGGATTCTTACGTATCTCAGTGCGAGGCCAAAGGATCGACGGAGTACGTTGATATGGCAAACGAAATCTTCCAGAATACCAAGGATCTTCTTGGAATGTAATAAAAATCTG
>OLQX01001664.1_pt1 | contig 17843 bp, 16 predicted proteins | sample 1672581 | NCBI WGS metagenome assembly OLQX01 (sample SAMEA3136701, study PRJEB25190) | human gut metagenome | reverse complement strand
ACACTGATTTCCGCATTGATGATGATCGCTTTCCGCTTGTCGCGGGTCAGGGCTTTTGCCAGAATGCAGGAAAACATACTTTTTCCGCTCCCTGGGCTGCCCCAGACGGTAATGACTTTTCCCATAGTCGAAGGCTCCTTTCAAAAGAGGTGGGATACCCCTTGACTTTTTCATTGTTAGTTGTATAATATAAATCAAATTATCATAAAATAGATTATGATAAAGGAGGCGGCAGTATGAAATTTATCGGCAGACGCAGGGAGTTGGAATCCCTTGAAACCGCGTATCAAACAGACGGCGGCTTTGTTGTTATCTATGGCAGACGGCGCGTGGGAAAAACGACGCTTATCAAAGAGTTCATCAAAGACAAGCTCGCTTTTTACTTTCTCGCAACAGAGGAGGTAGAATCCCAGAGCATGAAGCGGCTTGCCAGTGTTGCCGCACGGATCACGAAAAATCCTATGCTGCAGAGAGTCGCATTTTCCGATTGGCTGGATTTGTTCCGTGTGATTTCGGAATACCGTCCGGAGGAGAAAAAGGTGCTCGTGATCGATGAGTTCCCGTATCTGGTCAAATCGAATCCGGCGTTCCCCTCCATTCTCCAAAACGCATGGGACGAGATCCTCAAGGACAGTAATGTGATGTTGATCCTCTGTGGCTCACTGATCGGAATGATGCAAAAGTATGCCCTCTCATATGACAGCCCGCTGTATGGGCGCCGGACCGCGCAGATCCGCCTTGCTCCGCTGCCATTCCCGGATGTGTATGCGGCACAGAGCCTTTCGTTTGAAGATGCGGTGAAGCAATACTCAATCACAGGCGGCGTACCCAAGTATCTGGAGTTCTTTAATGAGCGGGACGATTTGCTGCAGCAAGTGGAATCTGTTATCCTCTCGAAAAACGGCTTTTTATATGAGGAGCCCAACTTCCTGCTGAAAGATGAAGTGACCTCAGCCGTAAACTATTTTTCCATTATCCGAGTGATAGCGGAGGGCAATCATAAGCTGGGTAAAATCGCCGGCGCTATGGGGATCGAGACTTCCGGCCTGACGCCTTATCTCTCTACCCTCAGCGATTTGGGCTTTATCGTCAAGGACACGCCTGTGACGGAGAAAAATCCAGAGAAGTCCCGCAAAGGGCTTTACTTCATACAAGATAACTTTGTGCGCTTCTGGTTCCGGTATGTCTACCCGTATAAGGGAGAACTGGAATTGGATAACTCCCGGCTCGTCATAGACGAGATCGAAAAAGATTTTGAACAAAAGTTTGTAGCCTTTGCTTATGAGGATGTCTGCAGGGCCGTTTTTGCGGACTTGTGCAGAAACAGGGAAATTCCATTTACGCCATCCCGTATAGGGGCCTATTGGCTGAATGACCTTGACAGCGATACCGAAATCGATGTAATGGCGGTAGACCACCAGAACCATCAGGTCTTTGCCGGCGAATGCAAGTTCCATGTCAAGCCAGTGGATGCGCCGGTTTTCTTTGCCCTGCGGGATAAAGTGCAGGTGTCCGCAGAAATCCAATCAGCATTCAAAGGCTATCAGTTCCTCTACGGGGTGTTTTCCAAGAGCGGCTTTACTCCACGGCTGCTTGATATGGCCGGACAGAATCCCAGCCTGTTCCTGATCAACGAGGACAAACTCATCCAAACAAATACCTGATGGTAAAACCAGGGCGGTGAATCGCTTCACCGCCCTGGTTATTTACTATCCTCCTGGCCGCTTTCAGGGGAGACGGTTTCAGGCTCGCTCCCTTCGGTGTTTTCGGCGTCTCCTTCGGCGGCAGGCTCGCTGCTTTGTGCATCAGCGTTTTCCTCCACCAGCGTTTCGGGGAAATAGATCTCCTGGAGCGTCTGGTCCTGTTCAGCCAGCAGTTCTTCAGCCAGCTGGTCATTGTTGCGGGAGATCAGAGCCACATGAGCTACGCCGTCGTTCTCCAACTCAGTGATGATGCGGGCCTGCTCCGGGCTTGCCAATACTGTGATGGTGGCAGACTGCTGCGGCTCCTCATCCTCTGTGGGCTCCTTGGTATTGTCCACATTGATGCCATCAGAATCCGTGACGGAAAGGACCTTGACAAAACGAAGTTCGGGTACTTCTTCCGCAGTCTCCAGGAAGTGATAGATGCGGACAATATCATTGGGCTGGAGCTTATCCGACAGCCCGGAGGCCAGTGTTTTTACAGTCAGAGAGATAGCAACCTTGCCGGAGGGGATGTCGTTGAGCGCCACATCGGAGGAAACCGGGATGCTGCTCACCTTACTGGTGAGAATATAGTCGCCCGCAGCCAGATCCGCCGTCACATACAGGCCCTCCACATCATCAAGACTGTGAGCCACATTGGCGGGAAGGTTGTAGTCGCCTACCTCCACAACCTCAGCGTTTTCTTTTGTGACCTGCTCGCCTTTGAGCACAGGCTGGGTGATACGGACAATTTCCGTTTTCCCGTTGGTCTGCCGGGCAATGGTGGGCAGCGCCACAAAAGCGATGACCGCTGCCAATACCAGAGACAAAATACCGAAAATAAATCGGTTGTTGAGTTTCATAAGCACATTCTCCTGTCATAAAAATAGTTCAGCCAGCGTTGCAATCGAGCAGCCGCAGGCAAGAAAAGGTAAGAACGGAATGGCGATGGGCTGGCGGAGCCGGGAAAGCCTTCGGAACAGAAGGGCCATCGGCATGGCAAAGACTGCGGCCACAAAGAAAACCAGAGCCATCCCGGAAGGACCGTAAATCAGCCCAAGTATCCCACAGAATTTAATGTCGCCTCCCCCAAGCCCAGTTCCACCCGTTGCCATGGCAGCAGCCAGAGGGATGCAAAAGCCAAGCAACGCCCCCGCCAAAGCCTCGGCAACGGTGGGCCAGAGCTGCCCACCGTCCCCGGCAAGGCAGACCTTGAGCAGCGGAGCCAGAGCGGCGAAGGGTATAAAAAAGGCGAGCGCCCGATCCGGCACCCGCCTATACAGAATATCATAAACAGCAAAACCAGCCACAACAGAGAAAACGGTGAGCAGGTATGCCGGCCACAGGCTACTCGCGGTTGGTGTACCAATCATCATAAAGGCTCCCATCGATTGAAACATAGTCGTTCAGGTTGATGCTCAACATTCCATCAGGGGTCCAGGTGTCCCAGACCTGGGTGAAGACGGTATAATCTGTGGAATCCGGGAACCATAGCGGACTGAAATGCACAGCCCGGTTATAGGTAGAGAACTCATTGGGCTGGAAGGTGAATTTGGCACTCCGGCCGCTGGACACCCGCTGCAGAAGGCGTAAGTATGTTTCGTACTGGAACTCGGGAAACACGGAAAATGCCGTCTGCGGATGGGTGATATGGCTGGTGGGCGCGTCGGTGGAAAGGGTGGCTGTCACATCCTGCTTGACACCATACCCGCTCTTCATTGACTTCCCGGAGGCCGTGGGCACAATATCATCCGGCATCAGGGACATCACACCGCTGATGGAGGCAGAATAACCGGTGTACTCGTACTCCCAATAGCCTTCATCGACCCAGTGCCCCCAGTCATCGTGGTCACACCAAACCCAAACCGGTACCCAGTAGCAGCTCCATACGCCCCAGTTGGCAGTGAGCTTCTGCGGCTCATTGAGGAGTGAGGGCACGGTGTAGTTGGGGTTGGTATCCGTTGCTGTCGGATCTGGAGGGATATGTTCGTTCAAGTCCACGATTTCCGCAACAAAGGTATCTTGCGCGGTATAGGCCCCGCTGACGGAAACCGTGATGGTTACCGACTGTGGAGTGGAGGGCGTGTGCCATTTGACCCAGACCACCTGGCTGTCGCCTGCCGGGATGACTATATCGTTGACCCGGTAGGTGGTGCCGAGAATATGGAAGGTCACCGAGGCCGGATTGTCCGGTGTTAAATCTGTATCCGTCCGCAGAGTAACGGATGTGATCACATCCGTGTCTACCCGATATTCTACATCGGGCGCTTCAATTTCCCCTTCGGGCGGGCGCTCATCAAACCAGACAATGCCGACGCCCAGACTGCTGATGATGTCAGCGTTGCTCTGCTTGCTTGTGGTGCTGCCTGTCCATGCGGGCAGGCCGAGATCGCTAAATTCCAAAAACATTGACAGAGGCAGATTCTTGTGGGTGAGGGAAGTCATGGTTTTCCGAAGCGCCCCGCCAGATTTTTGGTCATACAGCGCCGCCTCTGTAGCGGTCATACAGTAATACTGGCCGTTATGCGTAAAGTATGCAATGGGCTCGATCAGCAGCTTATAGTCGCCAGCGATCATCCGCTCATAGTCCACACCGGCCGCCTGGGCAACCATCTGGCAGGCATACTCCGAACAAAAATACCGCTTGATGGCCTCAATATTGCTCTGCCCCTTACTGCTGACGATGGTGGGCATAGACTGCGCTGGTTTGATGCAGGAGTATGCCACGCCAGACTGGAGGGAGAGTGCGGTGCCGCCCAGATACTGTAACTTGTTGACTTTCCCAAAGTGCAGGACGCTGTTTTTTTGTACCCGGTTGGAGAAGTCTACGGGGGAAGATATTGCCGTACCGCTATCGGCATCCACAACGGTAATTCGCACACCATCATTTCCGGGATTCCAGAAATTAGAGGATGTGCCTTGGCCCATGCTGCCGCCACCGCCGTCAATATTTCCGTTACCGCCCTCTGCAAACGCGGTGGAAGGGAGCAAACAAAATACCAGGGCAAGGCTGCACAGGAGGGCGAGAAGTCGCTTCAAATACATCACACTCCGTTCTTCTTAAATATAGAAAGGCCGCCACAGTTCTGTGACGGCCAATCAGGGGTATATTCAGTTGTAGATTGGTCAGCCCATATTGCCAACCTGCTTGTTGATGTCTCCATCGCTATCACCGACAGACTGTTGAACATCGCCGGGAACTACCCACCCAAACACTGGATCATACACAGCGCCGTTGCCATTGCTGGCTCCGGGGGCCGGCTCGTTATTGGCCGGCTCCTTTTCCGCAGGGGGAGTGGTGACCTTGGGCACTTCCGGGTCAGGATTGACCGGATGATCTTCACCGGGGTCTTCCCGCTCGGTTTTCCCTTCTGGCGCGGGCGGAGGCGTTGTTTCCGGTTTCTCCGTGTCCGTGAAGTCGATCACGACTTCATCCTCAGTTTCGGAGGTCACCTTGGGGTACTCCTCTTCAGGACTGGAGGACTGGCCGGGCGCATAGGCTCCGGCGCCGCTCTCATCGTCTGTCTGTGTGCCGCCATCCGACCAATCGCTGGTCGTGCTGCTGGGCGGGGATTCTTCCGGCTTGAAATCTTCTGTGCGATCCCGGCTGGCAAACCAGCAGACACCCAGGATGGCAACACAGAGGACGGCCAGCGAAGTAACGATAAAGCCTTTGGATTGGAAAAACTTCTTCATGTGTGATACACTCCTTTTTTGCTGTTATATAAAGCCTATACTGTAGTTCTGGCTGAATTTTCAACAGCACGGCTAAAATTTGGTGTTGTGGTAGCCGGTCAGTTCTACCCGCTGGGTAATGGTGGGGTAACTGTGTCCAAACATCCGCACATAGAAGTCAACATCACAGTAAAAGATGTACTCCACACGGTCGCCCACCACATTGAATTCAAGGCTGATGTCGGAAACCGTGTAGTCATCGGTAGAGAGAGGGACCTTTTCAGCAAGGCCGCCGGCAACTGTGGCCTCCAGCATTTCTGTGTAGTCCCGGCTGGAGTAGAGGGTGCGTAAATACTCTTCAAAATTGGTTTCCCTCTGGGAGCGGTAAGTATCTGCGTAGATGGTGGCGCTCAGATTGTTCAGCTCCATTTTAGCCCCGTTGCGGATGTTGATGCAAGTAATTCTCACCGAGGCATACAGTAGCAGGAAAGAAATGAGCATGACAACTCCAACCACAAAGAAGCAGGCGAAGAAGGTGATCTCCCCCCGCTCGTTGCGGAGCGGCCGGTGCAGCTGTGAGAATAAACGCTTCATAGGCCACCTCACTTCCAGTAATGTTCGCTAACGCCGGAGCCGCGGGCCACCACCGTGATGTTGACCAGATCCAGATTCCAGAAGCCGCCCAGCTTGGCATCCCCCTCAATGGTAATATAGAAGGGCGTTCCCAACTGGATGGCCCGGGACATCCCGGAAGGTGTGGGAGATTTATATGTGGCGTCAATCGAATAGGTGATATTGTCGGCCCCCTCGATCTCCGAACAGAGGAAATCAAAGAGAGCATCCGTCTCGCTGTTGATGCCGCCGGATAACTGGATCTGCTTGACCATCTGATCGGCTGCATGGTCCAGCTCCTGTTTTGTAGAGATGATGCCGAACAGGTCGATGATAAAGGCCAGCAAAACGACGGCGATGAAGATAAACACTACCGTGGAAAAGTAGTTGGCCTCACCCCGCTCATTTTTTAATGCCCTGCGGAGCTTTTGCAGTATGCTATGGATAAAAACCACCACCTTTACTCAGAAATAAAAACAGCCGCTCCCGGCCGGAGCGGCTGCATTACAAATTTTTGACTGTACCAAGTATAACAGATATGGATTTACGGCTCAAGGGCAAGGCTGTGCCAATGCAAGGACAATCCTGTGCCAATTACAGCAGCGATTCCACCAGTTGATAAATATCGGTGAATGGATTGACGGCGATTCCAAACGGTTTGCTGCTGCCATTTTGAAGATGATATTGCTCTACACGCTTGGCATTCTGGAGAGCATTGGTTGTATGAGCAGACAACTGGGAATACACATCGCCGGTTTTCTCATAATCCGGAAGGTAAGTGGTCAAGGCATTCTTTACTGCAGGATAATCCTTGAAAAACTTAGTGGTGTACTGAAAGTGAAGCAGATACCAAAATTCAAAACAAGGATTAGAGAGCGCAATATGAATGCCCTTTGCATCAGCCATTTTCTGTGCTTTGGAGAGCAATTTGTCTTTGGCCGCGATAGGATCAGGGGTATTATAGTTCACATCACCGTCTGCAACGACCCATACAGCATCGCCATTGGATACAGAAAGCTGATTTTTGCTTTGGTATTCCACAGCTTTCCGAATCAGAGCGAGGTAATCGGTTTCGCCCCCTTTGGTGTGGCTGCCGACCACGCGAATATCAATGTTGGTCTGGCGGCTGCGATAATGTTCAAAATACTTTGGCTCGGTTTGCGAGCCCTCCGTCACAATCAGAATGACGGGTTTTAATTTCCTGCGTCGCTGTCCACGCTTTTCAATCTGTCCCCGTGCCATTTTACAGCCCTCCCTTGATAAAAGGAATTGCACCAAAACGGCCGATCAAATATCCCTTTTCTACTTTGGTGTCCTTGCGAATGGAAAAATCATAAAGGGAGAACAAGTCTGTGGCTGCGGTCTGCTCATCTTTTTCTGTAAACCAAATCTGATCTCTTCTCAAGAAATCCAAATCAAGAAGGTTGGTGCTGTGTGATGTGAAGATCAACTGAGCACCCTTGGGATTAAATTCTGTGCTGTCGAAAAGGGACACCAGATGCTTGGTCAGAAGTGGATGGAGGTGTGCGTCCATTTCATCAGCCACAAGAAGCGTCCCCAGGTCTAAAGCCTTTTTCACAACACCGATCAGCTTGAAATAACTGTTGGTGCCGTCAGATTCCTCTGCCATATTCAAGGCATAGGAACACGCATTTCCGTTGGCGTCATGTACCGTATGAATGGCATCAATATTTGCAAAAATGTCACTGCGTTGAGAAGGCGCAGGGTCTGAATCGCGCATTTGGAGCGCCTGTATTCCCAAATCTGCAACACGCAGCATAGATGCGATTACACGCCGGTAGTCGTCATTTTTCAACTGCTCTGCTTCAATTCCATAGGCATCCGCCACGGAATTCTTCGTGATGATTTGACAGGAGGCAAACCACTCCAGGACAGGGATCACTTTGGCGTAACTCCAGTTTGATGCAACTGACAAGTAGAGCTTGTTTGCAGAGGTGCGCTCCTTGAGTGTGTTTTGCTCATCAACATCGACCGTAAAACGGAAATCCTTGGTGTTTTTTCTCTCAAAAATAAGCGCCTGTCTGCCGTTGGGATAGTAGTATAGGTATTCCTCCGTGACAGCCTTATCTGTTACAGAAAAGCCATACGCATATCGAACGCCTTCTGTGGTAAAGATGACCTCAAAACTACTGGGGCGAGCAGGTGTTTCAGGATCGAACTTAAATGGTGAACGCGCAATCGTTTTATGGAGCTGCTGGTTATGAGAAGTCAGCACATAGTTTACCATAAACCAGAATGCGTTCAAGACATTAGACTTCCCAGAAGCATTGGCTCCATAGATAACAGCGGATTTCAGATAGTTTTTGTTTCCATCTGCGATGAGATGCTCTGGATGCTCATTGTCCCTACTGGACAGCAGGGATAAGACAACTTTATCTTTGATAGACAGATAGTTCTCTACACTAAATTGAATCAGCATAAACAACCTCCTAATCCAGTGTTTTTATATATTATATCCCGTATTTTGTGAAAAATCAACGCAAACGGAAAATAAAATTAAAAATAGAGAGGGTTGGAAGGATGTATATGCGTTAGGATTGAAATAATAAAATAACCGCCCGAGAAGCAGTTATTTGATACTTCCCAGGCGGTTTTCGGTTTACAGATTCTGCCGGATGATCCGGGTGATGATTCCAAGAGCGATGCCGCGCTCCACATCCAAATGGGTGACGGCAAAGGATACATCATCCTTCTTTCCGGGCATCCGGTAGTCATAGCAGGAATGAGCTACCGCATTGACGCCATTGGCAAGCCGGACATAAACCACACCCTTGTGTACATCGGTCACTTTTCCGGCGTATTTACCCTGGATTCGGCACTTCTGGAGATTGTCCCGGTCGGTATTTTCAGATGTGCTCTTGATGTCAGCACGGATTCCGAGGTCTTCAAGGCTGTTGCGCCGCACATTGAGAATGCGGACCAGCACTTCATCGCCCACGGAGAAACGCTCATGGGCATCGCCGATCCAGTCCCAAGCCAAATCACGGGCCAGAATTGAGGTTTCAACGCCGAATACCTCGACGCGGATGACCTTCTCCGCAACAGCGATGACCCGGGCCTGAACAATACGCCCCTCGTAGATGCGGTACTTCCCCTCGGCGTCCAAATCGAAATAAAAGGTCTGACGCTTCCGCATCATAGCCTCACGGCGGCTTGCGACAACGCTGCGGGTCTTGGAGTCGATGCCGCGTACCACAAAGTCAATGTCAGCCCCCAGCATATTCCCCAAAATCTTGTTTTGACGCAGCATCAGGTCGGCATACTCCTGGCCGGAAGGGCTGCGGCCCAGATTGATCATCATCTCCTTGATGGGGATAATGATGCGGAAGCCCTTGTAATCCACTACGGCCACAGTTTTGCGGTTGTCCAGCTGCTCAATGCCGCCCAGCTGACCTGTGAGGATGCGGCGGGTGCGGTAGGCGTTGTGGATCTCGTGCCAAATGACATCCTCGCGGTCTTCCTGTGTTTCCACCTCTTCACGACTGCGGATGGTCAGGATAGAGGCGTCACTGCGGTGTGTTACGGCGGTCCGGCGCAGAGCAGACGCAGTATCTACCGGCGCCTCCTCTTGGGGAGCGGTATCCTCTGAAATGGGTGTTTCTCCCTCATCAGGCGGCGCCGTATTCTCAACAGAGGCGGAAGATTCCACAGCCTGCTCTTCAGCGGCCGGAGCCTCCGCAGAGTCCTCATTCTCGCCATGCACGGGATCTTCCACAGGCGCCGCCTTTTTCCGCCGGGGGGCCCGCTTGGGCTTGGGGGTAACCGGCTCCCCAGCAGTTTCGGAAACCGTCTCCGCCGGGGTGCCATCTGCACCTTCAGCAGACAAATTGGAAGGATTCTCTTCCTCACCGTCGCCATCCTCACCGGCCGCCGATCCGGCGGCAGGCTCATCCGAATCGGAAGGGGCGCCAGAGGCCGTGCCGTCATCCTCGGGGGCAGCTTCATCAGGCACCTCCGTTTCCATAAACTCAAGGGGAGGGTCAGAGCCTTCCAAAGTGGCGTCGCCATCAGGCTGATCCGTAGAGGTGCTGTCATTGGTCAGATCTATAGAGGCCAGTAGCGCACTCAAATCGTCACTGTCAGGCGGCGCCGCCGCATCAGCCGGAGGGCCAGCGGAAGAAATGGTACCGTCCGTGGGGACGGTGTTTTCAGGAACAGGAGTTTCCTGTTCCAGCAATACTTTTTTCTTGGTTGCCATAAAATTAAAAACCTCCTATGTTTTGTATTAAGAAAGGATCGAGTCCTTATCTGTCGTGATGATGCCATTCGGAGCCTCTGCGGTTGGACCGGCTGCGGTCTGCTTGGTGTCGGTAGATGCGCTGGCCGCTTTCGGCTTTTTCTTCACTGGCTTTTTAGGCGCGGGGGCCTGCGGCTTTGGCTGTGCCACAGAGGGCTTCGACTGTTCCTGCTCTAACCTCTGCCATTCAGGGATGTGCGCAGATGCCTTGCAGGAGCGGAGTTTGGGGGCCTCCGGATGTTTGGAATAGTCCATTTTGTCTACCTTGAGAACTTTTTGCCCCCGTATGATGACCAGCGCCTGCTTGATAGGCAGCCGCAGAACTTCGTCCGGGGTGAGGACAGGACGCTTGCCGACACCGGAGGTTTCCCGATATTCCGGCGTGTAGTTGGAGATACGCCAGGTACCCAGCTGCTTGGATTTGCTGGATACAGAAACGGATGCCAAACCAGTTCGGGCAGAAATAAACTCCGCCGTCAATTCATCTGTGCAGCCCAGGAACAACTGTGCGTCGCAGTTGCCCAGAATTTCCTGCCAGAGATTGAGTGGATACCGATTCTGCAAGCCCGCCAAGTTCTGAAACACACAGCTCATAGAGATATTTCTTGAACGAATGACGCTTAACCGGCGGGAGAGGTCTGGAATGGTGCCGCAGGCTGTTAATTCTTCACCCAGGACATGCACAGGCACCGGCAGTTTGCCTCCTTCGCAGTTCTTATCTGCATACCGCACCAGCTTGATGAAGCAGAAGGACAGGAACAGGCTTGCCAGAAAATCAAAGGTGCTGTCCTGATCGCTGGTGACGAGGAAATAGGCGCACCGCTCCTGGCCGGGCAGCTCCAAATCAATTTCATCCCGGGTGGTGATTTTCTTAATCAGCTCCGACTGAAACACCTGCAGCCGGGAGCCGAGGCCGATGATGACGCCGCTGCGGACTGTATCACTGGCCTGCTTATACAGGCTGTATGGCGCTTTGGCCGGATGGGTGGGCGGCAAGTTCTCAAACAGGCTGTCCAAATCAGACTCGCCGCTTAAAGTCAGTAGCCGGTACACCTCTCCGATATTGCGGTTTTGCTCTGCATAACTCTGGTCCACATAGAGGACGAGGGCTTTCAGCAAGTTCATCTCACAGGAATCCCAGAAATGGTCGCCTTTGCCGTTGTTGATGGTGTTCTTAATGATGACATCTACAAAAAGCTGCGCCATCAGTTCCTGCCCCTCCACTTCGGAAAGGCAGTTCCAACTGTCCGAGTTTTCCGGATTGACCAAATTGAACACCTTGACACAGTACCCCTGATCCCGCAGATACTCGCTGGATTTTTCGTAGAGCTCACTTTTTGGGTCCGAAATGATCAGGGATTCTCCGCGGACCGCCGCCTGAAGGATGCGATTCATGCAAAAGGCCCGGGTTTTCATGCTGCCGCTGGAGCCATACACAGCCAGATTGCCGTTGATATGGGGATTTTCAGGAATACAGACAGCCTTGTTGTCCAGCATTCCCAGTACAACGCCTTTATGCTTGCGCAGGTCAGGCACCAGATCCAACACACCGGCCATCTCCTTGCGGCTCATCCAGCCGGAGGTACCGTAGGTGCCCTTGGCCGAGTAAATGAAATTCCGGTCAGAATCATATTCTCCGGTATCGCTGTAGCCCATGCGCATGACCATGAGCAGCAGAATTGCCAACAGGCCGATGCAGATCAGGACACCGTACACTCCGTAGGGCGGACGAAATACGGAGGCCAGACAGGTAAAAAAATCGGGCGATGCCATCGCCGGAGAAGTTCCGTCTCCGGGGATGCCGCCGCTCTGTTTCCACGCCGCGTAATTGCCAAACAGCTGTGCCAGGAAACCGCCTGCGTATAGGATCGCAAATACGGCGGCCGGCGCTGCTGCCAGGCCTATGATCAGTTTCTTTTTGTTTATGGGAACAACCTCCCCTCGAATTTTGTAAAGTCAATGGTTTGCAGGCGCACCCGGTCACCGCAGTAGCGGCGCAGCACATCCGCTTGAAAATCAAAGCAGATCAGCGTACCGGGGCGTTCCATCAGTTCGAGGGCGGTGTTGAAGCGCACGATCCGGGGCAGATCGCAGAAGTAACCGAATAGCACCGGCGTTCCATCCGGCTCTGCGGCATCCTGCTCCATGGCCCTGCCGGGATTGCCGGCGGAGAGGCCCTGTGACAGAATGCGGTCAAGTTCCGCGGTTTTCACAGGGTCACACAGTAACGCCAGTATCACCTCTCCCTGATGGTCATTGGTTAGGAAATAAAAGTGGTCGTAGCTGCCGTCCAGCATGAAGTAGTCATGCTTGGCCCCACCGGTACTGGTGAGTATCTGGTAGGCCAGATCCATACTGTCCCCCAATACCAGTCCATGTACCTGTTCGACACGGTACTGCTGGGCCAGACGCTGCTGGCATAGAATGTTCCAGAGGAGCGTTTTTACCCGCAGCTCGGACTTGTAGCGCCACTTCATCAGAGCGCCCCCGCTATTGTAGGTCACAAAGATGCCGGTGGGGGCCAGCAGCACCCCTGCGAAGCGGGAGCTTCGGATCTGGGTGGCATCAGCCCCCAATTCCTTGACTTCGCGTGAACTGTAAAACGCGGGATATGTTACAGCTTCGCCGCCAAAACCGGTCTGGGCAAAGACCTTCGGCTTTTCATCCGGGTAGAGCAGTACCCCGGCATTGCCCATAGTGATATAGGTTTCCGCGAGGCGGTGGAGCCGAAACCTCCGGTTTGCTTCGCTTTTGAGCCGGTTGGTTTCTGCGTCTCCTGTAAGGCAGAATGTAAAACGCTCGGGCCATCCGTCCAGCAGAACTGACTTGGCTTTGGTCCCCAGCCGATAGCCCCGGAGCCGGTCCCGGTAATAGGTGCGCAGCAGTCCGGCCTTTTTGAGAGCAGTCACGACCGCCTCCAAGTAGTAAGGACTGGCGGGAAGGCGGTTGAGCTGGCTGGTGGGGAACTCTCCCGAAATAGCGGTCAGCGATAAAAGCCGGAACGGAAGCGTATCCGGCTGTGGAAAATAGTTGGTGCTTTTCCCAAGTAGTCACCTCCCTTGAAAGCACAGGATTTTTACCGTAATGACTGAGGACTTCGGTAAAAACGGCCCGTCCTACGAGTGGAAAAAGCCCGGAAAGCTGGGCGTTTCAGCCGCTTCACTGAATGTCGGGCCGGAGAAGGCCCAAAATGGTCAAAAATCCGAGATGGATTTTAGACTCGTTTTATGCTCTGTCAGCCATTGCGGAAAACGCTGCTTCTCCATGATGTAGATTTTTGTGCAATCCTGGTCGCCCAGTTCAGCCGTGTTATAGGCGTCGCACAACAGGCCGGTATCATCAGCCATCACAAAGGAAGAGAGAAGATCCAGTAATTGCTTTTCCGACAAATTATCGTAATCGCGTATCCTCCTGTCGGGAAGTGCCCGGTCATAGACCTGGGCGAAGCAGACAACGCAATCGCGGTAATACGGAAGTGGGTGTTCTCTGGCGTATTGATCAAGGACAAAATAGAGCGGGTCCAACAGGAACTCATCGCTTTGCCGCTGTTTGCGCTTTGGCAGCAAACAGGGCAGCGTCACCTCCAGCACCCTGTCCTCGCAGTTGACAGTGATGCCGTGCGTTGCACCGGCGGATTTGAGATAGTCACCTTTGCGGATGGTTGTGCTGGAATAAATCAGATGCCGCAGCCGGCAGGCAATCCGCTCTGCCCGTAAAGCGGCATCTATGGAAAGCGTTTCATAGTTGTCGGGGTAACGCTGGATGTCGGTGGTGTCCAGCGCGTACAGCGCATTACTCAGACGGGATATATCGTCGAGAATGCTTCCAATGCGGTGGGATATTAGTTTTCGATCCAATCATGTGCCTCCTGCTTTCTTGAAATAATTTGTCTGGCCTTCCTCGTCTACAGTACAAAATCCGGATATGCCCGGACAGTCGATTTGGGCGATTTGCGCCGGAGTATCGACCAGCATAATACGGCGGCTTCCCCCTTTGTTGCCCCGCAGAGCATGGCAGACAAGTGCCTCCTGCCCGGCGGCAATATAAGCAATCTCATATAATTCACCGTCGGCAAAAAACACGAGTTTAACGGGAAAATCAGCCGGAGCGTGGTAATCTACCTGCCGGATGAAGTCCAGCAGGACCCACACTGCCCGGACAAGCGCATGGTCAGTTTTTGGTGTTTGCCCTGCCAGGAAATAACCACCGCCGTCTGTTTGAAAAATGCGGCCCTGCCTCTCCAAATGAGAGAGCAGGGCCTTTGTAGTATCTTCTTTGCCAGGGTGAAAACAAAGAAGCTGGTGTTCACAGAGGCCGGGGTACATCGTCACGATCCGTAGCAAGTCCGTAGCCTCGTTCCCATAGATTTCAGCCCTGGTCTTCATGGGGCTCACCTCCTTTATTAAAGGCGCCAATCAGACGCCTTCAAAGCGCATTGTTAAATAGGAATTGTGGAAAGACGCCATTAGAGCGTCAATCCGGCGTTTTTCGAGAATAGTAGGAAAAAAAGGCGTCTTATAGGCGTATTGGAACTGTCAATGATGCGTTTTCCGGAGATTACAGCAATCCTCTTTATTGGGATTTACAAAATCCCTCCAGAATTGATAGTGTTCCGTTACATCTTCACAGATTGTCTTCTGCGGAATATGGATTTTTTCCACGATCCGCTGCTTTTCTTTCAAAGGAAGATGATAGTAGCCTCCCTGCCGCACGGTATATTTAGAGAAATCAACACCCCGAAACCACTGCTTAATCCACGAATTGACGCGCAGAAATTCAACCACACACCGCTCAATTCCCAAATCATTCAGCTTGTCGAAATCCATGTATTCCTCGATGATGGGGCTTAATCGGATTGCTACATCATACCCTTCCGCTTGCAGAGCCTGAATTGCGCGGATGCGCTGGCTGGGAGGACTGGCCTTTTCAAATTGGGCGGTTTGTGCATCGTCCAGGCAGGTCACGGTAATTTGAATATGGGCCAGTTCCTTGTCCAAGATCTCTAAATACTCCGGGGCAGCGGGAAGTGCAGACTTCGTGACGATGAGATAGCTTACCCTGCACAGATTCATCTCCTGGATGGTCTGGTAGGTAGTGCGGTAGTGAAGTTCACAGGGCTGAAAACAGTCTGTCATGCCTCCAAGCCTGATGATGCTGCCGGATGGGAGACTGCGGATTTTCCGCCGGACCTTTTCAATATCTGCAACACGAGGATGCGCCGCATCCCATAATCCACGAAAATGAAGCAATGAACGGGCATAGCAGTAGTTACAGTTGTGTTGACAGCCGCAGCCGTAAGTATCTAAACGGGTGTTATATTTGCATTTGTCGCCTTCATTGCCTCCAACTTGCTTAAAGAAACTCTTAAACTCGCTTTATATCACCTCTAAATTCATTGTTTGATTACTTTATTGTCGGATACATTGGACTCACCTCATATAAAATTCTAAATGGTTGCGGAGGACGGTACTGCCCCGCCGTCTGTTGGTAAAGCATCCAACCATGTTCTTTACACTACTCCGCGCAATAAAGGGAGGTGCTTCCGCACCTCCCAGAGAAAATGCCTTTTAAGCGGAATCAGCTTGTTCTTGGCGCTTGCGCTCCAAAAGCTCCCGCAGCTCCCTGCGGTCTGTGGTTATAAGGTCTTTTTCCAATGGGCTGGCCTTGAACTCCACCATGATATTGTTATTATTGGTAGAGATCAGGCCGCTGCCGCGCTCAAAGTGTGTGACCTCCATCGTTTCTGCGTCAGAGAGATGGAGGGTGTCCTGGACACGCTCCGCTTCGTCATCCTCCAGATTGAGAATGATTTTAGTCTTGCTGTTGTTGATGATGCCTTTCCCGAAACGGCCTTCGTCCAGATTGAAAAAGTCGTTAAGGTCCTGGCTGGCGCAGATCGCTGATCCACCGAAGCCGCGAATCGTCTTGAAAATTTCCAAAACGAAATCACCGGCCAGCCGGGTGCCGGTGGCTCCGGCGCCGGAAAGAAGCTGCCAGCACTCGTCAATAAAAATGGCTTTTTCCTCGGTGCGGTCAGCTTTGGCGCGGTCCCAAACGAAATCAAGGGCCACGAACATCCCCACAGTCAGCAAATCACCAGTAAGCGAGGAAATATCCAGTACGGTGTACTTATTATCCAGCCGCACATTGGTCTGCTTGTTAAAGGTACTGGCGGAGCCATTCACCAGACGGTTGAGGATATGGGCCATGCGAGTGGTTTCCGGGGCGGCCTTCAAAATCTCATACAAGTCGCCCAGCACCGGCATCTCCCGGTAGCAGCCCGGATTGGCCGGGTCTTCCAATGAGGCGTTGTCATGGGTGATACCTTTGGAATTGTAGGTGCGGATCAGAGCCTCATCCAACAGCTGTCGTTCCTCGTGAGACATATCAGGGATCAACAGACTGAAGAATATGTGGAGTTGCTGGATTTTGGCGGCCAGTTCGGAGAGCTGGATTCCCGGTCCGTCCAGAAGCTCGCTGACAGACCGATCCACCTTGCGGATCTCCATCACATTGATGCAGTGCGGGCTGGCCGGGGAAATCTGGATAAACTCCCCGCCTACATTGGCACAGGCACGGTGGAATTCGTGCCCTTTCAGCGGCGCAATGATGAAAACGGGAATGTTTTTCCGCCTCATTCTTAACGCCATGAGCTGCATCGTAAAGGTCTTGCCTGCGCCGCTGGTACCCAGGATCGCCATATTGGCGTTCTTGTAAATCGCAGAGTTGAAAATATCCACGATGATGAGGGAACTGTTATATTTGTTGACCCCCAGAAGGATTCCGTTGTCGTCGCACATCTCAAACGAAGTGAACGGATAGCAGCTGGCCGCGCCTCCAGTCAACAGGTTGCGCTTACCACGCTCGAACAGTCCCTTTTCCATGGAAACCAGCGGGAGGGCAGAACAAAATGCCTGCTCCTCCCGAAAATGGCAGGTGCAGACATCCATATCCTGCGAAAGCAGGAGCTTTTTTATTTCGCTGGCCTTCCACTCCAGATCCTCCACAGAAGGGGCGGTCACAGTAATCAACAGGTTGAGATAATAGAAATCCTCATTGTTCGCAAGACCCTCCTTCAGAAAATAGCCGCTCCGAATAGCGCCGTCTATATCATCGAAGTCCGTGTTCGTGTCGCTGGCATCCTTGATTTTTGACCGGTTGATGCGGAGCTGCTGGCCGACCCGCTGAATAATGCGCTCTTTGGGTTGACGCGAAAGAAACATATCGAGGTCAATACCATCACCGGCATTGACGATCAAACTCAGCCAGCCCGCGGGCACCTGGGTTTTGTAACCATCTGATGGGACGAGCAAATAGGTATAGTACAGCCCGTCTATACAGAGATACCGTCCATGGGTGAAGTCGATGCTTTTGGGAGCAGCAAATTCAGCCGCCGGGATGCGGTCAATCTCACCCTCCCGCCCCTTGTCGAGATACTGCGTCACAACTTCCTGCACCCGCACCGACAGAGGCTTGACCGCACTTTCATTTCGGCACAATAAATTATAGAAAATATCTACGGTAAATTCGTCCTCGTTTTCGTGGACAACGACCTCGTTGCCGCATTGACGCAGGTAATTGGATGCCGTGTGGACAGCACTTTGGAGAGATTG
>OLQX01001653.1_pt1 | contig 18007 bp, 17 predicted proteins | sample 1672581 | NCBI WGS metagenome assembly OLQX01 (sample SAMEA3136701, study PRJEB25190) | human gut metagenome | reverse complement strand
ACCTTGGTGATGCTGGCTGCAAACTTGTAGGAACCCGTCTTGATCTCGTTCAGATTCCCGGCGTCGATGGGCAGCACATCGCCCATCTCACCGGCTGCTTCGGACGAAGCCGCACTGCTTTCCACACCGGAAGCCGGTGCGCTTGCCGCGCTGCCTGCGGTGCTGTTGCTGCTGCCGCAGCCTGCCAGAATGCCCACTGCCAGAATGGCCGTAACGGCCAGCACCTTTTTATTCAGTTTCATATTCTATACCTTCTTCTGTTGTTGTCGGGGCGGTGTTTTCCGCACCTGTCTCGGTATCATACGTCACCCGCGCGGAAAAGTCAACATTTCCTTTTCTCTGCGCTTGACGCGCGGTTTTTGTTCCGCTACAATAAAAACGAATCAAGAACCCATTCTATTGCAACTGATTTTAAGATAGAGAGGAATTTCCCGTGAAAATTTTAAAAGTAAAGTGTCTTGCCCCCACCCGGCTCGACAACTATCTGACCCAGCAGTTTCCCGCCCTGACCCCGGGCCGCCTGAACAAGGCCCTGCGGGAGAACAAGATCAAGCTGAACGGCAAAAAGCAGCCCCTTTCCACCCGCGTGATGGCCGGTGATGAGATCAAGCTGTTCATTCTGGATGAAGTTCTGGATGCGGACCGCCGTGTGGACGGCCCGGCGTGGAAGAACGCCCGCGGCCCGGCACAGGTGGTCTACGACTGCCCGCAGATCGTCATTGTGAACAAGCCCGCCGGTCTTGCCGTGGATGGCCCGGAGGACGACACGCTGCTGAACCGCACCCTGCTCTACCTGAACCAGCAGGGCGAGTACAAGGAGAACGACCTGTACACCCCGGCGCTGTGCCACCGGCTGGACACCGGCACCAGCGGCCTTGTCATCGTTGCCAAGACCCCGGAGGCCGAAGAACTGTTCCTTGCAGCCATCAAGAACCGCGAAGTGAAAAAGACCTACCTCTGCGTCACCTTCGGCCGTCCGATGCCGCCGGATGCCACTCTGGGCGGCTATCTGCTTAAGGACGCGGACCGCGGCATCGTGAAGATCGTGGAAGAAAAGCAGCCTGGTGCCAAGGAAGTGGAGACCCGGTACGAGACCATCGCCGTCTCCGGTCGTCTGGCCCTGCTGAAGGTGCAGCTGATCACCGGCCGCACCCATCAGATCCGCGCCCACATGGCCAGCATCGGCTGTCCCATTCTGGGCGACAGCAAATACGGCAACAACACCGCCAACCGCGAGCTGAAGCTCAAGTATCAGGCCCTGTGCGCATGGGAACTCACCATGCCCCGCTTCACCCAGCCGGATTTCGAGTTCCTCAGCGGCAAGACCTTCCGCGCACCAAAGCCCTGGTATTACAGTCAGGTACTGGACGGAACCCTGAAATAAGCTTTTTTACAACAAATTACAGCAAAAAAAGAAATCCCGGAAGTGTATTCCGGGACTTCTTTTTTGTCGTATTTTACTGGAATAGACCGCCAAACCAGCCCAGAGTGGACTCAGTTGCATTTGCAAAGGCATCCTGAACTTCCTGAATGCTGTCCAGCAGCTTGGTGCCCTCGGTATCCTTCACCGACCAGTAAACGCCGCTGCTTGCCGAGCCATCCGAAACCGTGAAGTCACTGGTAAAGCAGAGGTTATCGCCCTGAGAATCGGTCACGACCACCATGTAGGTGTAATTGCCTGCGGGCAGTTCACCAAAGCGGATGGAGCTGTCCAGCGACTTGAAGGAGAAGATTGCCGTATTGGGTGCTGCCTGTGCAGTGAACACCGTCTGGTCGTTCTCGTCCAGCACTGCCAACTGCACATTGGTCAGGGTGGTGCCCAGCGCAGCATTTGCAGTGCCGGTCAGCGCCATGCCCTTGCCCGCACGGACATTGATGGGGTAGCTCATGCCTTCCAGACGCAGGCCGTCAGCCTCTGCAGCAATGAAGTTGTGATCTGATGCCACATACCAGTAGCAGGAGGACCTATTGACCGAAACGCTGGAGTTTTCCAGCGGGATGCGTCCGGAAGAGATGTTGCCTGCCGGATCGGAGCAATAGAAGTTGCCGTTGGTGTAGTCGGTGAGCAGCACTGCATGGGGCTGGCTGCGGTCATACAGCACGATGCCCTCCGGGTGCTGCGAAAGCAGGGTGATCAGGGTCTGCACTTTTTCCTGTTTGCGGGAGGGCAGTGTGCCGTAGCCCACCTGCATCTCCTTATATGTAAAGCTGTGGGAAAGCCCGTTGGACCATGCTGTGGAACGGACACTGTTCTCGGTCACAGTGGACCAGTCGGTCAGGCCGTCAAAATAGGCACGGCGGCGCAGCATCATGGCTGCGGATGCCAATGTGCAGGTGCCGCCGCGGCTCTGCTTGAAGTAGAAGCCTGCGTCCACGTTCAGATCAACCGCCAAGGCCGCCGGCAGGCAGGTGAGCATAAACACCAGTGTCAGCACAAGGCTCAGCAGTTTTTTACGGGACGGTGCAGCGGTATTCACGGGTAGGTTCTCCTTTCAGCTTCCATGGCTTGTTACGTTTACCACCATAAAGTATACCAACCTGTTACCCTTTTGTAAACGTTTGTGAAGCTTTTTTCTCAATATCAACACGTTTGGGCAGTTTTTGTTGGAGAGAATGCACAGTTTCCGGCAAGATATTCTACATTTTTTACAAAAATCCCGTCCTGACATTTTTCAAGCGCACCATATTTTGCATTCTTTTTTCATTTTCTGACCACGCTGTGGGCAAACAAAAAAGCTCCACTGGGGCTTTCGTTGCTTCGCAAACGCAAACTTTTTTCTCCGCAATCAGCGGTCAAAGTGTCCTCAAACCGGACGGTTTGGGTGCCATCCTTGTAGTTGAACGTGATTAGCATCCGGTCATCGTACAGAAAAATGGCATTGACAAAAATCTCGATCAGCGCTTTCCGCTGCTTTTTCTGCGAAATATCGAACTTTCTAAATTTCATCAGCCAGAATCGGATGAAATCCTCATTGAAGCTGGGCTTCTTCAATTTTTCATCTGCGATTTTTGCAGTCAGCTCATCTTTCTGGATTTCCAGCGCTTCCAGACGCTCTTTCGTTGTCCGGGTGTACAAGCCGTCCTCGATCGCCTTCATCAGGTTGTCTAGCTTTTTGTTGACCTCTCGCAGTTGCTTTTCCAGCAGCGGCATCGTGGTGTTTTCCTGATTCTGGACATCCATGACCAGTTGAACGATCTTGTCAATCACCGCATCGTCCTGAATCAGCTTCATGGTCTCCCGAACAACCAGATCTTCCAGCCAATCCTTCTGCACGGTCTTTTTGTTGCAGCCCTTACGCCGCTTGACGTTGGCGCATACTTAAATTTTTTCAGTAAGTGTTTCACCATCATACGCATACTCGCACGGGCAGTTTCTTTTTTCTGCAGGTCTATTACGCTCGCATTACTGAATTTCTGCGTTTCCAGCCATCTCCATTGCAGCGTTCGATTGACACAGGTTGAGTTATCGGCAGATACAGCAAACACAACGGGCGGCTCTGGTAACAGAGCTGCCCGTTGTGTTCGTTTATGAAAAGGAGAACTTAGATCTCATACCACTTGATCTCGTTGGCATCCAGATGCAGATCAAAGCTGCTGCCGTCTGTGGTGTAAACGGTGGTGTCCTGCGGCTCGTACGTGTTGTTCACCACACAATACTTGCCGTTCTTGACGTAGGCGTGAACTTCTACATTATAATTGGAGCTGAACCATGTATGCAGTTCCTCCTCGCTGTGGGCACTCCACAGGATAGCGCGGTAAAGGGTGCGGCTGTTGGCAAAACTGTAAGGCACACCGCTGATGTACACGGCACGACCCTTGCCGAAGTCGTGTGCCGCCATCTGCACTTCTTTGTTTCGCTGCACCAGCACTTCGGTGCCCTCAAGGGCGTAGATGTTCTTTTTGCCCTCGCCAAAGTCCACGGGTTGGTCGGCATCCTGCAGAATGAAATGGTCCGGGTGTTCTTCCCAGTTGTACTTGTCGTAGTTGAGGGTGAAGCCGTTTTCTTCCTCCACGCCCAGCACGCTGGCAAGCTGGAGAATGTGGCCCTGATACGGGTGACCGGAAGGCTCACCCACGCCGATAAAGCCGCCGCCGTTCCAGACGAACTTGCGGATAGCGGAGGAGATCTCCGGATCTTCCCACCAGATGCCGCCGGTGTGTGCGGTGTCGGCATCGCCGACATTGATAATGACATCCAACGAATCCAGCAGATGCGGGTCGTTCTTGATATCCTCAAAGCTGATAAACTTCACATCAAAGGGCGCACCGGACAGCATCTCAATGACACCGGCATAGCTATAGTTCTGCTTGTAATAGAGGGCGTGATGCACCATGTGACAGCCCCAAGCCCGCATTTTACCCCAACAGTTCAGCACGGCCACTCGCTTGACACAGTAGGGTGTGGTGTCCTTGATGTTCTCGTACAGTTCGCGGAACTCGTTGCAGACGCTCTCCACGTAGTCCACGAACTCCGGGAACTGCAAGGCCAGTTTCAGATAGCCGCCATAGCCGATGCGGTCAATGGGCTTGCGCAGGATAGCGCGGCGGGCTGTAACCCAGTTCTCCTTGGCTTCCCGCACCGGGTCGCCGCCCTCGTGGAAGGTGTCGGGGAAGAAGTACGGCAGGAAACGGCCCTCGGTGTACTTTACGCCCTCAATGTCAGAGATCAGGCGCAGGGTGGAGCCGTTGCCCACGCTGCCCACTACGGCATCCAGTCCGATGGTCTTGAACTCCGGCATGAAAGGTTCGGTGCCGATCCAGTGATCGCCGAGGAACATCATGGCTTCGCACCCGCACGCGTGGGTGATGTCCACCATCTCCTTGGCAAGCTTTGCCACCTCGCGGCGCTGGAAGGCCTGAAAATCCCGGAATTCCTTGCTGGGCACCCGGTACTGGTTGTTATAGTAGCCCTGATCGATGATGTACTCCGGGCGGAACTTGTAGCCCACTTCCTGCTCAAACTGGTTGAGGATATAAGGGCTGACCGAAGCAGAGTATCCATACCAGTCCACGAACTTCTCCCGCTTCAGCTCGTCGAAGATCAGGGTGAACTGGTGGAAGAAGGTGGTGTAGCGGATGACGTTTACATAGGGGTGCTCTGCAATGAACTTGCGCAGGCGCTCCATGGAATACTTGTGGGTCTTGGGCTGACGCACGTCAAAGGTGATCTGGTGCTCAAAATTCGTCCAGCCGTTGGTGGTAGCGTTGTACATATGCACCGGGTCCCAGATGAGGTAAGCCAGAAAACTGACGGTATACTCATGGAACGGTACGGCCTGTACGGTCACACTGCCGTCGGCGTAACTCCACTGCTCCGGCGGCACGGGCTGACCGGTGGTTCGATCCATGACCTCCCACCAGCGGGTGATGTCGTCGTTGGTGTTCACCTGCATCAGCTCCGGGCTGATGCCCTTCATCAGCGGGATGGTCACGGTGTCGCCGGGGGCGGTGTAAAAGCCGGTCATGATGTAGCACTGCTGTACCTCGTCCGGGTTTGCCTTTGCCCATGCGTTGTCCTTGCGGGTGGTATAGTAGGTGGAGTAGATCTTGGCGTCCGCATTCTTGAGCTGTTGCGGGAAGTCGGTGCCGTCGCAGTCGCGGATGGCATCAGCACCCCACTTTTTTAAGATCTCCAGCGTTTCGGGCACAACGTCCAGGTCTGTGGGAATGGTCACGCGCCCGGTCTTTCTTATTTCATCCATGGGAAACTCTCCTTTTGCCTCTCTTTGAATCGTAGGGGATCAATCGTAGGCGGCGTTATACAGCGCCAGAACAGCCAGCAGCAGCGCTACGCCCACCAGCATGATGCCAAGCCCTGCCAGCTGTCCGGTCATTTTCCAGCCGGACACCACCAGCACCAGTGCCAGCACGAACAGCACCAGCATCAGGACCATGCGCAGGGCGGGATGGTTTTTCCAGTATGCTTTCATCGTTTGTCACCTTAACCTTTCAGGCCGCCCACGGTCATGCCCTGCGTCAGCTGCCGCTGCACGCAGATGTACAAAATCAGGGTGGGCAGCATTACCAGCACAAGACCTGCATACATCGTGCCGTACTGGGCGGCGCTCTGCTGCGCCTGCATCAGGTTCAAAAGACCGACCGGCAGGGTGCGGGGTGCCTTGGTGGAGCTCATCAGGGTCATGGAGATGATATACTCGTTCCAGAAGGACAGGAAGTTGAACAGGATAATGGTGATGATGGAGGGCTTTGCCATGGGGAAGATGATGCGGGTCATGGTGGAAAAATAGCTTGCACCGTCGATATAGGCGGCCTCCTCAAAATCGTGGGGCAGGGTGGCAAAGTAGCCCGACAGCAGGTAGATGGTAAAGGGCAGCGCGGTGGCGGCGTATACCACCGCCAGCACCACCAGATTGTTCAGCAGAAAGCCGCTACCAAAATGGCTTTTCAGCCACACATCGCCGTCCCGCAGCATCAGGAAGATGGGCACCACGATGTAGTTCACGTTGATGAACAAGCCCGCCATGAACAGGGTGTTCAGCACCTTGCACCCCTTGAAGTGAAAGCGGGACAGGCAGTAGGCGGCGGGCAGGGCAACGACCAGCAGCAGCGCCAGCGCCAGCGCGGTGACGATGACCGAGTTGAGCATATATTCGCCCATTTTCGCGCCGTTCCATGCGTTGACAAAGTTCTGCCAGTAGAACCCGGCGGGCAGTGCCCACGGGTTGCCGTAGAACTCTGCATTCTGCTTGATGGAGGCCATGAACACCCATGCCACCGGCACGATGATGGTAACGGCCAGCAGAACCAGCACAAAATAGATGAAAAACTTGTACAGACCTTCCGCAGAGCGGGAAGATTTTTCGGTGGTATTCTGCATCTTCTTCCCTCCTTAAAATTCCAGCGTATCGCGGTTGGTGACCTTGTTGACACAGGCGGACAGTGCAAACGAGAACAGGAAGATGACCACGCCGATGGCCATGCTGTACCCGTAAAGACCGGCGTCCTTCTGGCTGTACATATAGCTCAGCGCCACATCCGATGCACCGTTGGGCCCGCCGCTGGTCATGGCCTTGACAAAGAGGAAGGCCATGTTGATGGTGGAGATGATAAAGAAGGTCAGGGTGGTGCGGATATTCGTCCAGATGAGAGGGATGGTGATCTGGAAGAACTGGGTCAGCCGCCCGGCACCGTCCAGATTGGCGCTCTCGTACAGGCTGATGGGCACGGCAGACATGGAGGCCATGTACATGACCATGTAGTAGCCGATGGCCTGCCACACCATGGCAATGATGATGGAGGGGATGACCAGTTTTTCGCCCTTCCACAGGATGGGGTCGCTCATGTTGTGGAACAGGCCGATGATGCTGTTCAGCATGCCGTTTTCCGGCTTATAGATGGCAGAGAAGATGCCGGAGATGACGACCACCGACAGGATGTTGGGGATGTAGAAGATGATGCGGAAAAAGTTCTGGCCTTTGATCTTCTCCCGGGTGAGGATGGCGGCAAATACCAGTGCAAAGGCGAAGGTGATCAGGGTGACCGTTACCACCAGCAGGATCATATTCTGCATGGAGCGGATAAACTGGGCGTCCCGCAGCAGATGCTGGAAGTTTTTAAGCCCCACAAAGGTCTCGTTGGGAGAATAGGCACCCCGCTCATACAAACTCATGCGGAACACGTTGAGGGTGGGCAGGATCATAAAGAGGAAAAACAGGATGGTAGCCGGTGCCACACAGAGTAATACGAACCGTTTGCGGCTTTTATCCGTTCTCATAGGGGATTGACCGCTCCTTTCTTGATGGTACTGTACAGCCCAAAAAAGCGGAGGCGGTAAAAACCGCCCCCGCTGGGCAGGGCTTAATTACTCGATGATGTTGGCGCGCATCTGGTCGCTGGCGGACTTGATGCCGTCGATCCACTGCTGCTCGGTCATACTGCCGGACACCAGAGAGTTGACAGGGTCGAAGAACACAGTGCGCACTTCCACGCCGGGGATGGCGCTGAAGGCTGCAAAGTTGCCCATGGCGGCCTTTGCGCCGTTGTCGTAGATGGAGTAGAACATCTTGTTGTCGCCTTCCAGACTGTCGGCGATGCCCAGCACAGGCTGGATCGCGCCGCTCTCGGCAAACAGCTTGCAGGCCTCGTCACTGTACAGGTAAGCCACGAACTGCTTGGCGGCATCCTGATGCTCGGCACCGGCGGGGATCCATGCCTGCTCGAACCAGGTGTAGCTGTAACCGTCGCCGCCGGCCTTGACAGCGGGCAGGGCGGTCATGCCCCACTCAAAGCCGTCTGCACGGGGAGCCTCGGCCATCTCGCCCACGATCCAGGTGCCGTTGGGCATGAACAGGGCCTTGTTGTCCAGCACCAGCTGCTGGTTCTGGGTAAAGTCCTGATCGTTGGCCTGTGCGGGGGTGATGGGGTTGGTGTAGGAAGCCAGCTTTGCCACGATATCAAAGCAGGTCTTTGCTTCGGGGGTGTCCCAGATGCCTTCTTCGTAGTGGGTAGCCTTGTTGAAGAACTCCGGGCCGCCTGCGGCGTACATCAGCGCATAGAAGAAGGCGTCGAAGTAGCCGGTGGTGGGGTAGGTGAACAGGTAGGTGCCCTCAGCGGCAGCCTTGTCGCCCAGTGCCCACATCTCGTCCCAGGTCTTGGGCACGTCCCAGCCCTTTTCCTTCAGGAAACCGGCGTTGTAGAACAGGCCGCAGGGGCTGTAGAACATGGGAGCCAGATAGGTTTTGCCGTCGCCGTAGGGGTTGGTCAGGGAGGTGTCGGTAAAGCCGCCGGCGATCTTCTCGCTCACCTTCTTGCTCTCGCCGGGCACGGTCATGCTCAGCACATCGGTGATGTCGGCGATCAGGTTGCCCTTGATGAACTGCTCGGTCAGGGCAGCTTCACGGCCGGTGGCCAGATGGACCACGTCGGGGTAGTCGCCGCCCTGCATGGAGGGGCCGATGACGTCCTCCAGCTTTTTGTCGGTGGTCAGGTCCACCTTGATGCCGGTCTGTGCGGTAAAGGCCTCGGCGACCTTCTTCCACATATCAGCGCCGTAGCCGGTCTCGATGGCGGCTACCTTGATGGTAACGTCTGCAGCCGCCGCTGCGGAAGAAGCGGCGGTGGAGGATGCCACGCTGGATGCGGTGGAGCTGGAAGAGCCGCCGCAGGCAGCCAGACCCAGTGCAGCGGCGCCAACGCCGGCCGCCTTCAGGAAATTACGACGAGAAATACGATTCATACTGTGTTGCCTCCATCATTTTGTTCCGTTCAAACACAGCCGGGCAAACAGGCTTTGCCCGAAGGACTGTGTGTTTTTCTGCCTCCAATATAAATTCTTTCGCTTCCTTGCTCAAGAGGTTTGTTGTTTCATTTTTTATAGATGTTGCTTTCTAAAAAATTCTTCCAGCAAAAGTGCTAAAAATCTTTTAGAAGTTTCAGCATAATCCCCAACCTGTAACTATTTTGACATATTTCGAAGGGACTTGAGAAACAAAAATATAAAAATCAGCCTAAAATCAGGGCTTGCTTTTTTTGTATGTTCCCTCTATAATGAGGGTAAAGTGCACGAAACAACGCACCATTTTTTGATAATGTTTTTAGAATGTTGCGTTTATTTTTAGAAAATTTGCGTTTCCCGAAGGAGCCGATCATCTATGAGTACCCAGCGCTTTGATATCCGCCACGCGCCCGCTCCGCGGGAATCCTTCCGGCTGCTGTACATCAGCAAAAGCAAATTTGGCGGCGATTGGAACAGTACCACCCACACCCACTCCTGCACGGAGCTGTTCTACTGCCTCAGCGGCGAGGGACAGTTCTACCTTGCCGGGCAGCTGTTCCCGGTAAAGCCGGACGATATGGTCATTGTGAACCCGCAGGTGGAGCATACCGAGCTTAGCCTGAACGCCTCGCCCTTGGAGTATATCGTGCTGGGCGTTGCCAGCATGGAGTTTTTGTTCAGCAAGGCGGATACGAACTACGCCATCTTCAATTGCCGGGAGAACCGGGAGCGGATGGTCACGTTGCTGCACATGCTGCTGGCCGAGGCCGACCGCAGCTTAGACGGCTGCGAGACCGTTTGTCAGGACCTGCTGGAGGTACTGCTGATCTGGCTAGTGCGCTGCACCACCATTTCGCTGCAGCTGGAGGAGGCTGCCCCGACCGAGAACCGGGAGTGCGCCGAGATCAAGCGGTATCTGGACACCAACTACCGCGAGGATATCTCGCTGGACCTGCTGGCAGAGCTTGCCCACCTGAACAAATACTATCTGGCCCACACCTTCCAGCGGGAGTACGGCATTTCCCCCATTACTTACCTGAACCGCCGCCGCATTGAGGAGAGCAAGCATATGCTAGGCAACACCAGCTACAGTCTGGCGCAGATCAGCGAGCTGATGGGCTTTTCCTCCCCCAGCTATTTCTCCCAGTGCTTCCGCAAGGCGGAGGGCATGACCCCCAACGAATACCGCCGTCAGACGCGGCAGGGAAAACGCCCCGCCCCGACAAAACGGCATGAAGTATAACGAAAACGAGGAATTTATGATGAAATCCGTTACCCTTTCTCTGCTCCAGTCTGCTGCAAATGCCTTTGATTTTGGCGGGCCTGTGCTCTGCGATGCTCACCACTATGGTGAGGGGCATATCAACGACACCTTTGTGGTCTGGCGGGAAGATCATTCCAAACGCTTTATTTTGCAGCGCATCAACACAGATACCTTTACTAACCCGGTGGGCCTGATGGAGAATGTCTGCGGCGTGACCCGGCATCTGCGGGCGAAAATTCTTGCCGAGGGCGGCGACCCAGCACGGGAAACGCTGAATGTCATCCCAACTTTGTCGGGGTCGACTTGCTATCTGGATGCAGACGGCGGCGCATGGCGTGCCTACGACTTTGTAGAAGATACCATCTGTTTGCAGCAGGTCGGCAGCGAAACCGACTTCCGCACCGTGGCCGAGACACTGGGCAAATTCCAGAACCAGCTGGCGGATTACCCGGCCTCCACCCTCCACGAAACCATCGCCCGCTTCCACGACACACCCAACCGCTATGCCAATTTTGAAAAAGCCCTCGCCGCCGATGCACTGGACCGGGCAAAAAATATCACATCGGAAATCGAATTTATCCATGCGAGGGAGCAGGACTGCCATGTCCTGCTGGATCAGCTGGCAGCTGGCGAAATTCCTCTGCGCGTCACCCACAATGACACCAAGATCAACAATGTCCTCATCGATGCCGCTACCGGAAAAGGCATCTGTGTCATTGACCTCGACACCGTGATGCCGGGACTTTCGGCCTACGACTTCGGCGATTCCATCCGCACCGGTGCCAACGACTGTGCTGAGGACGAACCTGACCAGAGCAAAGTCCATTTTGACCTGCATCTGTACGAAGTGTTCGCCAAAGGGTATCTCTCCACTGCCGGGGCATCCATGAGCATGGCAGAAAAAAAGAGCCTTGCATGGGGTGCAAGGCTCATGACGCTGGAATGCGGCATCCGTTTTCTGACTGACTATCTGGAGGGCGACCATTATTTCCATATTGCTCGCCCGGATCACAACCTCGACCGCGCCCGCACCCAGTTCACACTGGTGCGGCAGATGGAAGAGGTTTTCGATCAGATGCTGGAAATCGTCTGCCCGGACAATCACTGATTTCGCAATCTCCTCCATTCGGATACAGCAAGAAGCATGGACGCTCTCCTTTTCGGGGGCGTCCATGCTTCTTTTTACAGCTTATCCCTACACACCCATCAAATCGTCCTTTGAGGACGCTGGGAGCGTCGAGGACATGATGCGCTGCAACAAATCATGAAAGCCCTTTTCAGCCCTGACCAATCACAATCCCCCAATGGCTATCATTGTAGCTGTAAATAGAAAAAACAGCTCAAGCAGCCTCCTATAAGTCCTACTATCACCGCTTTGCCGCAATAATTTTTTTCAAATTATCTTGACGCACCGTTCAATGCGTGATATTCTCTGTCACAAATCCCGCTGCTTTTGTGGATTGGCTTGAAGCCATCCACAAGATGTGGTCGTGTTCATTTTGAACACAGCCTCGCCGCGGATCATCCCTGAAAGATTAACCGCCCCGCAACACACCCGATTCATTTTGCCGCCGATTCACCCCGACAAAATCCATCGCTACGCTGCTTGGGCGGTATTTTTCTTTATGAGAAACGTACCTTGAAAATTTCATAAGCCGACCGGACGTGATACCGACTTTCCGTCAACGCCGCTGCGCAAACAGGGGCAGGAACTTCGTTCGGAGCAAACGGTGACCCACATACATGAGCAGAGCCCCGCTACTTATTTTTTGCGTCTTAACAATTCGGAAACATTTGTTGAAAATGCGTTTTGAGCGCAGCGGTAGAGGGCAAGAACCGTCCCGTGGCCACAAATTTTCAATTCTTGAAAATGTTGTGCTCCACCGGGACTTCACTTCTCAAACTCTTGCGAGTTTTCCAAGTGATCTTGTTGGGGTAGCGCTTGTCGGGGCAACGCCCCTCCATCTGCTGTCGCAGACCGCGCTGCCGCTTAAAAGCCCCACTGGGGCTTTCATTGCTGCGCTGCGCTTCGCAAACGCGGTCCCACCCCAAACCCTGCTCATGGTTCGCGCCTGACGGTGCGAACAGCAACGGCGTGTCGTGCTTACATAACTTCACCGAGGAGTTATCGAACAGACAGGAGGTACAATGACCAAAACGAATGTTCAACCGATTCCTAGCAATTCCCAGCACCACGACACGCCGAACAACAAAACGCACGTCATCAAGTTCCGTGTGACAGCGGAGGAAAAAGCGTCACTGGAACTCACTTGCAAACTCCTGAATCTCTCCCTCTCCACTTTTATCCGCCGAGCCATTCACAACGTCAAAATCGAGAAAACGGTCATCGTTGCCAGCGGCGGTGAAGAAACCCTGACCGCTGTTTCCACCCTGCTTGCTACAATTGTGTTGGTTCTGAAAGGTTCACAGCCAGTGAGCTATACAGACGCCCAAACCTAAGCTACAATTGAGATGTGCAGAGAGAACGCTGCCCTGCTTGAGCTACCACGCTCGGAATCGCAAACTGTTCTCCGCCATCTCCATTGCAGCGTTCGATTGACGCAGGTTGAGTTATCAGCGACTCTTGTCACTGTACATTCGTGTCACAAAGCAAGCTGAATCGGTGATGGGCATCAGGCGGAACAAGCACAAAAAGGAGGCCGGAAAAATGAAGTCAATGGAAATCACAGCCGTAGGTATTGATGTTTCTAAGAGCAAAAGCACAGTTGCTATTCGCAGGCCAGGTGGAGTAATTGTTGCACGTCCATTTGACATATCTCATTCTAACCATGATCTTGAGAAACTGGTCTCCATACTGAAAACGACAGGAGGAGATATCCGCGTTGTAATGGAACACACAAGCAACTATTGGAAGCCAATTGCATTAACGCTGAAGGAAGCAGGCTTTTACGTTTCTGTTGTAAATGCCATGTTGATTCACGATTTCAGTGACAATTCCATCCGAAAATTGAAAACAGACCGTGCGGACTCCTTGAAAATCGCCAACTATGCACTGACGTTTTGGAATGAGCTCCCACCCTTCAATGATGAGGACGAAACCAGACTTGTGTTGAGAGAGCAGTCACGAATGTATGAAAGATTGGCTTCGACAGCAACATCCCTTCGCAATGGCCTGATTGCACTGGCAGATCAGACGTTCCCTTCGATTGATCAGGCTTTTGGACACGCAATCAAGAATGCGGATGGTCATGAAAAGTGGGTCGATTTCTTTTCAATTTATTGGCACAGAGACTGTGTACTCAGACTTTCCATTGAAAAATTCACAGAATCTTACCGCAAATGGTGTTTGCGGAGAAATTATAAATTTCGTACGAATACAGCGCACAAGTTGTATGCTCTGGCACAGGATGCCGTTCCTACTCTCCCGAAAAACAACGGAACAAAGGCTTTAGTATTGCAGGCTTGCAAGAGCCTGAATGCTGTATGCGAGGCGAAACAGTCTACTCAAGAAGAAATGAACCGATTGGCTTCGCTGCTTCCTGAATATGAAGTTGTCATGCAGATGGAGGGCACAGGACCCATTACAGGCCCTGCTCTAATGGCTGAGATTGGTGATGTCAGACGTTTCAAAAACAAGAAAGCTCTCGTTGCCTTTGCCGGCATTGATGCACCACCGTTCCAATCTGGAAACTTTGAATCCAAGTCACGTCACGTTTCCAAGCGCGGCTCACCTCATTTGAGGCGCGCTGTATTCCTTGTAGCAAATATTATTCTAACCTTATCCCACAAAGATAACAGCGTCTTTTGCTTTATGGACAAAAAGCGCGCTGAAGGAAAGCACTACTACGTCTACACGATTGCTGGCAGTGCGAAATTTCTGCGAATCTACTACGCACGGGTCACTGAATATTTGCGCACCCAAGAGATACCTGTTGCTGCCAGCTGTCTAAACGGTAACAGCTAACGCTATTCTTTAGTTTGAAAATTCTGCTGACAGGCTACACTTGTCGGCTTATTAAAGTTGCCGGATGCTCACTGCACCCGGCAACAATTATTTTTGTTTAAATTTTCTGCTTTTACCTCTTGACACACTTTAGCAGGTTTGCTCAGTGCAGCAAGGTGGGCGGCAACCTGAACCAGCTTGCAAGGCACTTCAATTCCGGCGGTGCAGACACCGAGCAAATCCGGGCGAAAATCCTTGACAAACTTGCAGACCTGACTGCATCCGAAAAGGCAAAGTTCTACGAGCAGTACAAGGAAGCCAAGGAAGAACTGTTCAAGCTGAAAACCGCAAAGCAGAATGTTGCGTCCTTTTTCCGGGAGGAAGAACAGACGCAGCAGGAGAGATAAAGGAGTGTGCGTATGATCAATCTGAAAATCGACCCTGAGTTCCAGTCTCAGATTCCCCCTCTGACCGATGATGAATTTAAGCAGCTTGAAGAAAATATCTTGAAAGAAGGCAAGCTGATTTCTCCTTTGATTGTCTGGAACAACACCCTTGTTGATGGTCACAACCGTTATGCCATCCTCCAGAAGCATCCTGAGATTTATTTTTCCACCATGCCGCTCCGATTTGAGAACCGCGAAGAAGCCGTTGCGTGGATCTGCAAGAATCAGCTGGGGCGGCGCAATTTAACCCCGGAGCAAAAGAAGTTTCTGATGGGCAAACAGTATTCCTCTGAAAAGCGCACCGAAGCATTTCGCGGCAATCAGCATACCGCAAAGAAATCTGGCAGTGTTCAATCTGAACACAACCAGAAGCCCATGAAAACCTGTGAGCGCATTGCACAGGAAAATCACAGCAGCGCAAGTTCAGTCCGCCGTGCAGAATACTATGCCCACGGCGTTGACGTTGCGGATAAACTGTCTCCCGGTTTCCGTGATCGGTTCTTCCGCGAGGAACTGCACATTCCCGATTATCTTCTCGAAAATCTCGGCAAGGCCAAGCCCGAAGAACAGGCTGAAATTTTTGAGGAAATCAAAAATTATGTGCCGAAGCCGAAGAAGGTCAAGCCTAACAAAGTAACGGTGAAGCAGGCAGAGAAAGCCGCCAGCAACACCATTGATGAAAACTATGATGTTCCCCAAAAGTTTCTCGAACTGTACTACCGGCTCCACAATGCTGAATCTCTCATGCGAAAGAGTTGGGAGGTTACGTTCGACTTGAACCCGAAACTTCTTACGTATCCGGAACAGGTCAAAGTTCTTCGCTTTGCCTTGAAACCTCATCTTGAATTTTTGAAAACGCTGGACGAAGTTCTTGCAGAATCCAGCGGTGAATCCTCTAAAACGGCATAACGACAGGCACTTGTAAGCCATCAACGAGCCACCAGCCGCAAGAGCAGGGCGGAAAACTTCCGCGCCCTTGCGCCTGATAAAAATTGGAACTTTGATTTTCTCGCCCGACTTTGCCACGGTGGGACGATCAAAGGAGCGTGCGTTTGAACAAAAAGAAAAAGTCCACAAACACTTCCCCCTACCCCGATGAAGTCATCGACCGTCTGGCACGGGCATTCTACCCGGCCATCCTTGCCTGCTGGAACAGCGAGGAAGGCCAAAGAGAATTTGCCGCATGGCAGGCAGAGCAGGCTCATCACACCACCAGCAAAGAAAAACAGAGCGTTCCCGACGGGGAACGCCCTGCTGTACATATCGCTGTTGTCTGTGGCTTTTGGCAGGGTGCGTCCTATTCAGGGGCGCACCCTGTTTTTGAGCAAATCAATTTCTACATTCTTAGATAATCCATTTTAGTTATAGCAGTCTAAATTGTTACTTTTCAAAAGAACTTCTATCCATCTTTTTCATAAATGAACTGCATGCCCCTTTCCAACCATATTCATATCCAGCTTTGAAAACCTCGCGATTATATGCATCCCAGCCTCCGTAATTTTTGATTTGCTTCAATTGTGCGGCTCCACCGCCGATTCGTTTTCCGTTTTTTCCATATACTATCAAATTCTTTTGTGCCATAAAAAAGCTCCTTTCTGAGAGATATATTACGAACATCTTCATTTTACAGCATGTTGTAAAAATTTGCGAGGAATGAGTTTTGCAAAAAAATTACTCGGCCAACAAATCATAGTATTCTTGCAGGAATTCAGAGTATATCTCGCATACAGCATTCACACCGTCAGAAAGTGAATAAAAGAGATACGATTTCAACAGCAGCGTATAGAGCTTTTCTTCAAATAAAAACTTTGAAACATACGCTTTGGATAAACCCGTTTCACGAAAATACCCACGATTGATTTTTTCTCGAAGAAAAATGTATTGCTTTTTCAACCGAAATTGTGGAAAAGAATCCAGTGAGAATGTTGGTGAACAGGCACTAACGTCCGATAGATATTCTGAAACAATAGATGCAGCTTGCTTTCGTGCATAACAAACATGACTGAGATAGATTTCTCGAAAATAGACTTTCAGATCCATCAAGCACATGGAATTGCAACTTCGACCACCGTATGAAGAAAAAACATCAATAAATTTTTGTGTGTTTAAAAGCTTTCTTCCATAATTGTTGACGTGTTTTCCTTCTGTAATGATTGATTCAATAGTTTGAAGTTCTGTAGGTTGTATGAGTCGCTTGGACGAAATGTATTTTGATGGAATTTCGCCAAAAAAATCCGGTCGATTTTTCATTTCTTCCACCAGAAGCTGCTTGATATGGATTTCTTCTTCAAAACGGCTGCGATGCGTTAAAAAATCGCTAAAGCCACCAGAAACAAGCTCTGCCGTCAACTTAATTGGATTAATTTTCCATTTTTGATGTTGTTGTTCCAATTTCTTATCCATGACTTTATCTAAATCATCTGCTTTTATGCATAGCTGAGAAATAATGGCAAGTGCTTTTTCTTTTTTATTAACTACAATATGATATACTAGGAACTGTAATAATGCATTCGCAACATAATCAATATAGCTCCTTAATCGTTCAAATCCTGCTAACCCTACTCCCATAATCAACAATTTATCATCTTCCTCTTGATAGCATCGTAAAATACTCGAATTAATTCTCATAAGATTCAAAAGAAGAGAACGGCTGTCTTCAGTCAATCGAATCTGAAATCGTGTATCGAGAACCCATTGGTCCAGACTTAAAAGGTTCTCACGAATTTCTCGAAGTTCGCTATCGCCCGAAAAAACATTATTTAACGACGGACAAGCAAATTCTAAAAAAGATCTATCTGCATCGATTTTTGTCATATTGGATATAATTTGTCTTCCTGCCACCGGCGAAGTCCGGAGATGATGCATTAGTTTTAATTGTTGATCTACTGGCATATAATCAAATGGTAAGTTTTTATAAACCGATTTATTATCATGAAGTTTATTTAGCAATATAACCAATTGCTTTTTCAAGTTAGACAAATCATCCGCTTCTACATTAGGCTCGTAGCGTTTTATATATTGATATACAAGTTTATCCATAGTGCCTGATCAACTCCTTCGATTTGCATATACAATCATCGGTCAATCTATGATTTCGGATTTTATCTTCCACGGACACCTGCATGGAACTTGTCGGGGCAAAGCCCCTCCATCTGCTA
>OLQX01001648.1_pt1 | contig 18070 bp, 20 predicted proteins | sample 1672581 | NCBI WGS metagenome assembly OLQX01 (sample SAMEA3136701, study PRJEB25190) | human gut metagenome | reverse complement strand
CTGCTCCAGCTCCCGCCGGATGCGGTCCCGGTTCTCCAGGTTGTTCTGGATGTTGGCCCGGAGTACCGCAACGGCGTTTTCCAGTCCGTTGGCGTCGGCCCCCCGCTGCATCATCTGGAAGCGGACGCCCTCGGCCTCCACGTCCTTGTCCCGCATCTGGGCGGCGTGCTCCTCGGCGGCGGCGTAGAGGGCCTCCACCGCCCCCTGGGCCTCCTCCTTCTGGCGGACGGCGTTCTCGTAGTCGGACAGGGTCTTGATGGCCCCCGCCCGTATTTTCTCCAACTGCTCCAGCCACAGGGAGATCTCTAGCCCCCGCAGCTCGTCCCGCAGCACCAGGAACTTCCGGGCCTTCTCGCTCTGTGCGCGGAGGGGCTCCACCTGGAGCTCCAGCTCGTCGATCTTGTCGGTGATGCGCACCAGATTCTCCTGGGTGCGCTCCAGCTTGCGCTCGGCCTCCTCCTTCCGGTGGCGGAAGCGGGAGATACCGGCGGCCTCCTCAAAGACCTCCCGGCGGTCGGCGCTCTTGACGGACAAAATCTCGTCGATCTTGCCCTGGCCGATGATGGAATAGCCCTCCCGGCCCAGGCCGGTGTCCATGAACAGCTCGTTCACGTCCTTCAGGCGGACGGAACGGCGGTTGATGTAGTACTCGCTCTCCCCCGAGCGGTAATACCGCCGGGTGACCATCACCTCGCTCTCCTCCATCGGGAAGATGTGGTCGGTGTTGTCCAGCACCAGGGAGACCTCGGCAAAGCCCAGCTGCTTGCGCCGCTGGGTGCCGCCGAAGATCACGTCCTCCATCTTACCGCCCCGCAGGTTCTTGGTGGACTGCTCCCCCATGACCCAGCGGATGGCATCGGCGATATTCGATTTTCCGCTCCCGTTGGGGCCGACCACGGCGGTGATGGCCTGGTCGAAGGTGAGACGGGTCTTTTGGGGGAAGGACTTGAATCCTTGCAGCTCCAAGGCTTTGAAATACAAGGGACACCTCGCGATTCTGTCATCTAAAATGGGAAATTGCTATATCATGACATTTTATTATACCAAATTTTCACCAAAATGCAAGCCTTTCGGTGAAGTTTGCAACCGGGTGCGCACACTTGCTACGCTGGTAGGTTCCTCCACCTGTAAACAGGCGGAGCCTACACTGCGGCACTGACCCGTCTGAGCAGTATTTTTTCCGACGTATATGCCGCCGAAAAAAATAGATTCCACTTTATTCCGCCATCCTGCCGGAACTCTGCGAGGCGATTAAACTTTGAAATTCAATGGCAAACGCAAAAAGGCACGGCATTTGCCGTACCTTTTCATTCCTTCCCTTATGCAGACTTTTCTTCCGGTGCAAAGCGCTCCTGCGCCATGGCGTCCATCTCGTCCACCAGCTGGCGGAACTCCGATTCTTTCCACAGATAGACATCGCTGTATAAGACCGGCTTGCCAAACAGTGCCTTGGCCGCCCGTTTCAATCGCCCCCAGAGGGTGTGGTAGTTGTGGTCAAAGTGAGAATCCTGCAAGCTGATGTCGTAATCCACGTCGCCGTCCTCCCACATGGTCTTCTCGATGACCAGCATACAGCAGCGGCAGGAACAGGGGCGGGTGATGATCTTCCTTTTCATTTCCATCGCATTTCCTCCCATCGAAACAAGTATGGGCTGTGTTCTCTTTGGTGGGCAGTGTCTCGGTCGTCCCCCTCAGTCGCCTTGCGGCGCCAGCTCCCTCCACCTGTGGAAGGACCCTTGGGTGGGATGGTTTTGGGAAACAGCTGCCAACGTCTTGGGTGGGGTGTTTTTCGCCGGAAGTCCGGCGTCTCAAACGTTTTGCGCAGCAAAATCTCGGCGCAGGGGCGATTCATTCGCTCCGAGCAAGCGCAATCGCCGAAGGGTGAGCACCCAAAGGGCACGAACCCAGCAAAGCCGCCTTCTGGCGGCCGTGCCAAGTGGCACGTCAATTCGAAGCGTAGCGCAGAATTGCCATAGGCGGAATTCATTTCCGCCGTTAAATGATAAAATCGGAACGGAGGTGTGCCTAGCACACCGGAGGTCCAGCAAAAGACTACCTAAACGGAGCAGGAATGGGGGTAAAAAAGCGTAAAAGTAGTATGCCTGCCTCCGCTTATGTGGATATCCAGCGGAAGAACAAGAACGCTAGAAGCCCCAATCCAAGCAGCGTATCTATTGCGTCCCAGCTGGCACCGTCTGCAATGAAAAATATCAGCATGAGGACGACGATCACTATTACAATCCAGCCACAGCCGAATCCTTTGCCGCCGCCACTGCTACCACCCGATCCACCGCTGGTACTTTTGAACGCATGATAATCATTTATGTCGGGCATAGCATTTTCCTCCTTTGGCTATTCTTCGTCAGCAATCAATTCCAATATCATCGAATGCCGTGTTTTTATAATGTCCATCATTTCCCAGTATGCCATCTACCGTCCCTGCTCGAATTCTGACAGCCCTTTTCCGTCACCGAACTCTGCCATCCGTTCCTGCAACACATGGAGCATATCTTCTATGTGGACCTCGTAGTAAAGCATTTTGTCTCTGTCGTTCATGCGATCACTTCCTTATCCACCATCCTGCACCATCGCGGAATCCGTTTTGTTCCATGAATGGCTCTATGATGTAATGCCATCCTTTTCCTTCTGTGGTATGATTGGTGTCTGCAGTTCGATTCTGTTCCTCCAACCTGTGGATAATCTCTGCGACCAGCTCTTTCTCCATATCCCACCACGCGTCGAATTCTTTGTCGTATTTTGAAATCTGCGCGTCATCGTTATCGGGGTCATTGAGTTCATGATGCAACCAGCCAACTTTTTGTCCCACAGCGGCCATTGCTTCTGCGATCGCAGCATCCGTGTGTCCGTTTTCCTGCAGCCATTGCCGGATATCTGTAGGTGAGTAACCTATAAGTGGCTCACCGCATAAAATGGCGGCTCCTGCCATCTTTTCATCTACAATCATTCAGCCACCTCCAGTCGTTCTGCTATATCTTTATCTCGGATTGCTATCGTATCCCAGTCACCATCCAAGTCTATATCCACGATGAAGTCTGTGCCTTCCCCGAAAATCTCGACAACAGAAGCTGTGCGTCCATCTGTCAGTCGTATACGGTCGTAGAGGTTAATCTTCGTCGTATCCAAGGAACCGCACCGCCCATCGTGCATTGATATGCAGGCCTTCATTACCCGCTTCTTCCAACCGCGCTGCGTACTGATCGCGGATTTTCTCGTAGAATTCGACCGGCAGCTCTGCTGTCATAGAAGCGGATCCTAAGAACTGTAGCAACCATTGGCCGCCTTCCGTAAAAAACAGAACTTCATCAATTTCTTCTTCTGGGTGCTGTTCGTGTACATGCACATAGTAGAACAGCTTCACCAGTTCCATCACGCGATCATCCAAATCATTTTCAAGGATAGCGGCTTTTTCCCGCAGGGCATTTTGGGATGTTACAATGCGGTATTTATAATCAGCCATTTCAAATTCACCGTGTTTTCTGATGTCAGCGAACATATTCTCGGTCTGTTCCACCGATTCTTCACTGACATAGTAGACCATCGTGTGTCTGGTCATGTTATGATACAGCATTCCTGCGTCGATGCCAGCGGTGTAGCCGCACTCACACATAAAACGAAAAATGGTGCCATCTAACAGCTGCTGCTTTTCTTTCGGATTCATTTCAGCATTCAGTGTATCCCATATGGTTATATCGGACTCTTTGCCGCATTTCGGGCATGTTACAGTTTCCTTTCTTGACCTTGACATTATCTGTCCCTCCTTACAGTGTGAAGCTTCCGTTGTCTTTGCCGTCGATGGCGAATGCGAACAGCGTACCCTTGTTCACTGCTGCGAAGTAGCCGGTGCGCTCATATTCGTCGCCGTAGTTCTTCTCGATCAGCTCCAGCGTTTCGCGCAGCTGCAGCATGGCCGCAAATTCGTGCTTGCAGTTGTAGCTGCAGAAGCAGGAGCAAATCAGCTGGCTGATCTCACCGTTGTGGTACTCAAACTCCACTTCGTATGCTTCACTGCCTTCGACGATAGCGTAGCCCTTGGTGCCGTCGATACTGATGTATCTGACCTTGTTTTCTATGTAGTATTCATGGCCGCGCTCTGCGATCGCTGCGGTGACATTCATACCCTTGAGGTCATCCAGACGGAATGTGGTATCGTCGCTGCCGCTGACGAACTCATCGTCTTCCTTTGCCGGTGCCTTAAACCATGTTACCGCCTTGCTGCTCGGCAGCGCTTCACGATCGAATGTCACGAAGTGGCTGCCTGCCATGAAGAACTGGCCATGCACGGTAGTGTCCACCACAGCGATGACGCGCTTGTAGTCCGACACCTTAATCTTGAAATTATAATTGACCTCTGTGACGCGACCGAGCATGCTTTCCAGCTTGCCGTCCACATAGACCATGTCACCACGATGCAGGTCGAACTGATCGTTGTAATATGCCAGCGTCATGTGTCTGTCCGCGAAGTAAATCTGCACCACAGACTTGCGTGGTGCTGCCGCCTGCTGCGGCACAGTGTATGTAGCTGCGACGGGCTTCTTTTCGCCGGTGTCAGCTGCAAATCCAATCTTGAATGCCATCTATCTCACTTAACCTTTCTCACTTTATCAACTCTGCCAAAATTGCGAACGGAAGAACGAGGATGCAAAGTAACCACATATCATTTCCTCCAATCCTTATCGTTGTACGGTGTATCCTCCACACCGTTATCATTGAGGCGCTGCACCATGTTGTCCAGTACGCCATGCCACATCTTCTTAAACCATTCGCTCTTGCCAAACCACTTTACGATCGTGGGGCTGATTGCGTAGTATGTACGGATGAACGATCTACCCAGCATAGTCTCTGCCAGCGTGTTGTCTCTGAAACGACGCAGCGTCCAGACCTGCGGACAATCATAGGATCCGTACACGCATGTTGCCACATAGCAGCCTTGGCTGTCACTGTGGTGATATGACCCGAACATTCCGGGGGCGCTGGAACCAGTGCTTTTGCCGCTGGAATCTCTGTGGTGATAGCCGCCGAACAAGCTGGGATCTGAACGACCGGTTTTGTGTCCATTGTTATCGTAATGATTGTATCCACCAAACAGGCCGGGGTCGGAGTGGCCAATCTTCTTGCCGTTGGCATCGTAATTGGTGTAACCACCAAAAAGACCGGGTTCGCTGCGACCTACTTTCTTACCATGCTCATCGTAGTGATGCACGGTGCCGAATAAACCCTGTTCACTTCTGCCTTTGTTAGCCATAGTCTTTTCCTCCAATCAAACAGCTAGTGCAAGATATCGCAGATGCGATTCTGCAACTTCTTCTGCCTGCTGTTTTTTCTCCAGATAATAGCTTCTGTTATCATCGTCCATTTCGTAAAGAATGCGCGCCACGCTGAGCCTGCCGTCGTCCCAGCGGGTAAACTTAAATCTCACAAACAGTTCATCACCGTTTTCACATTTACCGATGGCAATGGACTTGTTTGAGTTCTGCTTGACAATATCTCCGCAGGTAACAATGCCGCCACATTTGGGGCAATAGAACTGTGTCAGTTCCGGGTCGGAGAGCGCTTCTTCTTTTGTTGCATAGGTCTTCGTAGATTCGCTACGATCCATATGCAACTCCCTGTAGTAGGTCATCTGCTTCTGGAGTTCAGCATACTCTGCCAGCCCCTTCACCATATCCAAATGCAGGCAAACGCAGACAGTGTTTCTTGCATCGTGAAGTGCATCATGTGCTTCCAGCGCAGGCTCTCCGATCTTTTCCATCGCGTAGGACAGGGACACTTGCCGCTTTTCCTTTGTGATCTGATCATCAAAAATTACTTGGATGTTGTATGTGCAGGGAATCCAAGCTGTATCCATTTTGTGCAGCACCATGTTGTCATTGAGGATGCCGATGTCATCGGGTCCCCATGTCAGAAATGCAAATTCATCTCCACACCACTTTTTGAAATGACCGAAAGCAACGGGGAACGGGAAACCATATTGCAGATCTTCGGTGGTGATCTTGGTGAGCTTAGTGACCTTTTTATGCATCTTACGATAATGTTTCGGAGCCACCATAATCTTAAATGTATCGAGAATATGATAGTTTTCGTCCAGCTTTACCGCACCGATCTGGATGATTTCTCCGTATAAGGACACAGGCGTTCTCACCATGCTTTTCGCACTAACGGGCTGATTCCATTCCAAATCCAAAACAATGTAGTTCATACTCTCACTCCGGTCCATCTTTTTTTATTGCTTTGATGTTTATGTCTATATTCTACTCGCACATGTGTCCCATAAAACGGACTTTGTAAATCTATTATAGCACTAAAACAGCATTTTGCGATTTGCGGTCAGTTGTCGCAAATTCAAGACATCTGTTGCAAAAAACAACCCCGATAGCCGTCTGGCTATCGGGGTTGCTGGTTCTTTTCGCTTAGTCTGTCTTTTTTCGTTCAAACTTCGCCCAGTATTCTGTGTCTTTCTTTGTATACGGTCTGTTATGCCGGTCTTGCGGCTTTATTTGTTCTCGGCGCTCTGGCTTCAAAAACCTGTAAATACTTATTTCGGGTATGTCATATTTCTTTCGCATTACGGCTTCCATTTCAGCCCACATTCTTGTCGGAATCGCCCTCTTTATCATTATCATCGTCGATAGGGTCTGTGGTTTCGGTTTTGTCCGTTTCATCCACAGGCGGGATCGTTTGATCGGGGGCGGGAATCAATGTGCCGTCTTCTGCCACCGTTGCTCCCATCGATAGCTGATATTCCACATCTGCGATCGATAGGCCTGTTGTAACATGAGCTTTTAGCACATCATCTGTGCCTACATAAATGACCTTCGTGGTAGTCTGGTTTGTATAAACATTGCTGACTGTGATCGTGTATATACCTTCGTCGGTGTACTGCTCACCGTCTTTTGCCGGTTTATTAAACCGCACATCTTCTGTCAGTCCTTCTGCGCCTTCCTTGCGTACCTCTTTCTTGATGTCAATGTTGAGGTATCGGGACTTTGCAAGATCAAGATAGAATCCGTTTTCAGTAATCGAACTGTTCGTCAGCTCTGCTCCTGTAACCACATCGAAGGGATAAACCATGCAGTTGCCGTTGCGGACAGAAAAACGGAAATAAATGCGATAATTATGATAGGACGGGAACGGATTCCAACCAAAAATATCGAGATTATCCTCACGAATTTCATAATCGAGAGCAACCTCATAGTCGCCTTCTTCACAGAGCTTTACCTCAACTGCAGCACCCTTCGTGGCAGTCGCTGCCAGATAATCCGTATAAATCACGGGATCTGCCGTGTGGTTTTGGTAATCAGTGTGTCTGATGATCAAAGTGCCGCGCCCCATGTCAGTTTTCTCAATACCGAAGTATTCATCGTAACCATTGGTATCACCGCAAATGCTGAGCATATCATCGCCGTCCAGCTTATTGATATCCTGCTCCAGCTCAAACCACAGGGTGACGGTATCACCAACTTGTTTTCAAAAAAACAGGGTTGCCATCTTTGTCTTCGGTAACACGCGTATATCCATCCACATAAAAGCTACCAATGTCCCATCCGAAATGCGGATCCTTTTCTGTGATCTTATTGTTTTCCGAAAATCCAGTGTCGTGTCCTGCATTGACTACGGAACCCATATAATGCTTCCGCTCACTGGCAGCCTCTGTCGCATATGCGATCATTGGCGAAAATACCATTGAGATCATCAGAAGCAGTGCAAGAGAAAATATTGAAAATCGCACTGTTTTTCTCATAGCATTCACCCGAAAATCCTTTGTTTCTTATGTATTATACTTTTTTGCGTTCCTTTAAATAGTCTTCGAATTTTGCTTTGGCTTCTTTTTCATCACTGCTTATACCGCCGCTTGCGCCAATGACCTGTTCGACCAATGCACCAAACTCATCGAGCGCAGCTACATCGATATGTGCCAGATATTTTTTAAGATGCGAGAATGTAAACGGATTGGTTCCCTTGATTGCAGCTACTTCTGCCAGCATTTCTTCTGTAGCCACTTCTGCGTCAATGATCGGTGCGATGTTTTCTTCAATAATTGCCGCTTCTTCGTCCGACACGCTGTTGTCACACCCTGCAAAATAGTACAGAAGCGCAGCGACCGCAAGCCCATAAGACTCCTGCTCATCAAATACCCATTCTGCAACCTTCTTTGCTTTGTTGACCTCAAAGCCTCGTTCTGCGATCAGTGTATTGGCAGCATGGATATTTTCCTCAACTGCAGTTTTATTTACACTGTTGAGTTCACCTTCAGCATCGGCTTTCAGCACAACCTTAACTTGGCACATCTTATACAGCAGCTGAACAAGCAGTACCGTATTCTGTGTTACCAGTCGCTCCTGCGGAGTGAACTCCAGCCAGTCAACCTTCTTGTTAATGTTGATGATTGCATCCAATGCATTAAGATGCCGTCTATAGACGCCGTCGACAGTCTGCATGACACCGTGGTAACGCGTTGCCACCATGTTGAGTTCATTCAGGTAAGCGCAAATTTTGTTAATCTCTTTTTCTGCTGCAAGCATTTCTTCATATGCTTTTTCAGCCTTATGCGACAGCGTGGATCCTGTAATGCTGAATATCACGCCGCCAACAAGCAGACCGACGCCCAAAGTCGTAACGCCGAGCATAGTCGTGCCTAATGCGATACCACCGCCACCTGCAGCAATCGCACCACCGCCAAGAGCAGCTAGTGTTGCGTTAGTGGCTGCTACGCCAGATAAGGATGCAATCACAGTGCCGGTTGATGCGGTGCCTAATGCCATGACGGCAGCGGTTGTTGCGCCAGCAGCGGCGAATCCGCCTGCGGTTCCAAGTGCCGCACCACCAATACCGCCCATCAGAACGCCTGCGCCAACGGAAACCTTGGAAATTTCTTCTTTGTCGTAATGAGGCAAATCTACAGAATCGCATGCAAATTCTTTGAAGCTGGGACGATTCTGGATTTGCTCGAACATATCAGAAAACTGCTGGAAGCTTGCAAGAATATCAAGTTCCAGTTTTCCCAGTGCATCCATGCTACCAGCGGTTCTGCTATTACAGGATTCGAAGCGCTGGATGTTCTTATTATGGCGTTCACCAGCAGATTTTACGGTGTCATTGGCACCTTTCATTTTGACGGCTCCGTGGACGCCGGTGCCGATACCACCTGCTGCTGCAACAGCGGCAGCTATGCCTAAGAATAACGGTAATGGCATTACTGTTCCTTCTTTCTTTTTAGTAAATGACAACTCTCATAATTGAGTTGGTAATATTGCTCTTTGGTCATTGTGCCAGCAAATAACGCATCATAAGCATCATCAACACGGCACTTGAGCGGGCGTGTTTCATAAATGCTACAGAGGTTACCCTGTAGATATTTGCAAACACCATTGCCTCTGTCCAAGTCCGCGTATATCTTTGATAGGTGTAGGTTACGGCAACACTCGCCGCATTTATCGCATTTGAACATTATTCGAACACCAGCCTGTTATTACTGTCCGACATGAAGTCATCGAAATCACCTTCCCAAGGACGGCTGATGCCAAGCGATTCAAATGTGTTTATGATTACCACATGCAGTTCTTCTTCGCTCAAATTCTCCAGATCAGCTTCAAGACTCTGGAACATTGCCGTTTCTTCTTTGAAGCGCCCTATATCTATCTTTTCAAGTTCTGCAAGGTACTCCTGCAGTGCAAGTTTGACGCGCTGTAGCGCTGCGATGGTTTCATCCAGACAGTCGACGATGCCGATCTGCCGCAGAACTTCTTTCAGTACGAGCAATACAAGGCGATACCATGCTACCAAGTTCAGTCGGGTGAAGAACGCCAAGTAATTGCCGCCAGATCGGACTCCTGCGTCTACAACATCCATAACACACAGCGTACCATGACCGATGAGAAGCATTATCCGAAGGCTCTTATGTTTCTCAGTGGGGATGCAGTCTCTCAGCGGAAGTTTCATCTGGAACTTCCGTCTGATTGCCCAAATCAGTCTGATAGTCAGTTCTGTAATGGTGACAGGAATCGCCTGTGCCATTCCGAATCTAAAATCATAGCCACTAGTAAATGCCTGCATAGCCACTTCGGCCAATTCCTTCTTTTCGCTGCCGAAACTGCCAAATTTGCAGAGTCCGAACAACTCATAAAAAGGCATGACAATACCGGTGCCTCTGCCATGAGCGCCAGAGCTGCCAGCGACATCTGATAAAAGATGCCCGATCCAGTTGCCGATTCCGCACATAATTTTCATCAAGAAATTACCGCCCTGCAACTCGAAAGTATCTGATTTTACTGTAATGAGCTGGCCATCTGCTATAAACGAGGATGTGGATGTGAACTGATTTAGAATCGAGAAAAATAGACCCACAATGTCGGGTGAGTGCGCCAGCGACATCATATGATGCGTGCCAGGCGCAATGTTGAAAAGATTGCCGACATCTCCGGGTTTTCTCTGATCATAGTTTACTTTGAAGTTTCTTTCCAAAAAACCGATTGCACTGTTCGCATTATTTGCATTCCCAGCTTTCGGTTTCCATCCCATCTTTTTTGCGAAGGAGATTACCGCGTTATCTGTTTGTGCGTCCGTCCACTTTCCGAGAACGCTATCGCCGGGCGCACCAACCAAGAAAATATCAACCACACCACCGATGGCGCCACAAGCAACCGCAGTAAGATAGTCATATTTATCGCAGTCGTCATTGTAGAAAAGCTCACGATTCTCCTTGCTGTTGACCAGCATGGGGTATTTGGGGTTTGCTGCGGTCATACGATGGCTCCTTTCAGTGTTTTCGAGTAATTATAATTTCTTACGATATATTATAGCAAAAACTTGCGCTATTCTCAATATTTCCGACGCAATTAGTGACATTAATCTAAATTGATGTCGTTTATTTGCGATAGCAAAAAATGACCCCGACAACCATTCTGGCTGCCGAGGGCATTTGTGTTACATATATTCGTGGCTTGCGACAATGCCGCATTTGAAGTGTACCTCGATGCCGTCATCTCCGACGATAATCTGTTCCACCAGCTGCTTCATGATCATGCTGTCATCTGCGTTCATGATGTCACCGCTTTGGATGTGTTCTGCGAAGCTATCCAGCCACATCTTGACCTCACTGTATCGGTTTTCTGTGGTCTGCAGTTCTGCCTGCTGCGCTTCCAGCTCCTGCATCTTCTAGCTGTACTCTTTGATCTGCGCTGCGTAGTCCGCTGCGGTAACGCTGCGCTGCTGCTTGGCCTTATGCAGTTCCAGCACCGCGTTCTGCAGATCGATGATCTCCTGCTCGATACGATCCAGCGCCGCTCTGTTTTCCGGCTCCATGACAGTCCCGCACTTTCCTTGACCGCTGCCATGATTCCTTCTGCATCCTCGATCATGTCTCTGATCGCTGCCGTGTAGGTGTGCTGCAGGGTATCTTCGTTCACATGGTGCGAGTCACATGCCGCTCTGCCATTACTGATCCTGTTGCTGCAGCCCCACGCGGGAACTTTCATTCCAGTTCCGACTGTCCGCACATGCCTGCGGAGTTTATGTCCGCATTCACCACATACCAGCAGACCGCTAAATGGGTACTTGCTGGTGAATCTGCTGCTGCCGACCGCTGTGACTTTTTCATCTTTGCGTCGCTGCATCTCCACGCGCACCATCTCGAACATTTCCTTATCGATGATCGCTGGGTGCATACCTTCTGCGTAGTACATGGGCGCTTGGCCGTTTTTGAAAACATCGCCGCCAGTAGAAGTGATCACCACTTGGATGGGGTCGCTGTTATCGATGAAGGTGGCAACATCGGTAAAGGTGCTGTTGTAGGTGCTGGATGTGCTGTCGGAGTCGGTGGCCACGCATTTGAACACTGCGTAGCTGTCCACCGCTGCGGCAAATACAGTGATCGTCGCGGTAGCTGTGCCAGTGTACATGCCGGTGGTGTCGGAGAGCTTGCGCCAGCCAGTGCCGAATGCGGCATCGTAGCCAGAGGATGTGGTGCTGGTGACGCTGCTGTCCATGATCGCCCACTTATAAGTGACATTGGTGGTGTCTGCTGTGCTACCGCGCCACATCTGCCTTGGCAGTCAGACTGGCGACCTCTGTGTTTTTGTCCAGATCGAGAACGATTTCTCTGTTGCTGCGGGATGTCAAATAGGACAGGAATTCGTCGACAACGATGAGGTAGCCCTTGTCGGGATACTTTTCGTTGAACGCCATCATCATATCCTTGATCAGTTTTTTGTTATCGCGGACGGAGGAAAAATCGGGAACATCATAGTCGATGCCACGAGCATCGAAGTCCTCTTGGATAAAGCCAAACAGGATTTCGCGCAGGGACATGGTAACGCCACCAATTTCGATGCGCAGGATTTCAAACTTACCTGCGATCGGCTTCATAGCCTCTGCGAATTTTCTGTTCTGCAGATACTCCAAATTGGATACGTCGTTTGCGACTGCTGCGATGACGGACATAAGGTGAGATTTACCGGTACCGTAGTTACCGATAACCAGTACGCCCTTGTTATCGACGACCTCATCCATCTGCAGCTGGTCGATGACCGGTGCCTGCAGATTCTGTGCCATCGCATCGGACATGACATAGGTCTTAACGAGTCTCGCAGACTCTGCCGCAGTCCGGTTGGATTCCTTCAGCTGAATAGTCGATTCTATCGGACTAAAGCTGATCAGCTCTGAATATTTCGTGGTTTATCCTCCTTAAGCGACACACACGATGTCGTAATCGCTTATTTCATAAGCCTTATAATCAGCGAGGTCTTCCTCACTGTACAACAGTCGGTTGTCATCGTAACGACCCGACCATACCAAACTAAATGGATGTCTTTTGTTTGCCTCCACTAATATGCGGATAACATCGACCCTGTAAGCAGGGTTGAACATCACATCGATATCTTTGATTACCACCTTTTCTGGCAGCGAATCCAGAATCTTATTGAAGCACTTCTCCAGCTGCATTGTTCTTCGTGTGGGCTTCAGCTTTCGCAGTTCTTCTGCCAGTCGTTTGTTAATTGAAACCGCACTGGCTTCCTGTTCGTATTTATCGTTGGTGTATACGATCAGTCGGTACATGTTTTGCTGCGTTGCTAACTGCCGCAGGTTAATAACTGTTCCCATATCACGCCTCCCGCCGAGCTTTGCTCAACTGCTCTTGGTACTGCTGGATGATCGGTTCGGGGGAAATAATTCGCATCTGGTCTGCGAATTGGAACAGCCACCCCCAAAACACAGGGCTGATCTGTACTTTGACAGTTGCAATGCATTTATTCTCGCCAGCCCTAATCATTTTGGTGTCTTCACCGAATTTATCGTACACTACGCCGATCAGCTTAGCATCGAATTCCAAAACAACATCCACCGGCTGGCCTCCGTACATTTTGAACACCTGCTCGGTATAGCAGTCAAGTCCGTCGCGCAGTGCCAGTGCCTTCTCTGAGATGGCTTCATCGATAACCTCCACATGATCCATTCTGTCCACGCGGTAGTTGGCGGTACCATCGTGCCTTGCGCTGTAGACCATGAGGTAATAGTTATCTTCGTTGAACACCAGTGCAATGGGTTCCACAACATAGTGGTGATGCTCGCGTCGGTAAACCTTTTCGCCGTTTTCATTCAAATCGTAGTAGTAGAAGATGACCTTTTTATGCTGCTGGATGGCATCTTCTAAAAATCCTACATTATAGTATATAGATTCGTTGCTGTGCTTGCGGGTGTTGAAGCAGACCATGTTGCTTTTCAAAATATCGGCTTTATGAGTGCCGCCCAGCTCAGCGATCTTGTCGATCAGCTCTGCCGTTTTCTTATCCGTAATGAAGCTGGCTGCCTGTACTGCGTCGATCAGTATCTTCAATTCGGGAACACTGAAACTACGATCCTCAATGTAGTATCCCTTTTCTTTTCCGACCCAGTTCCACATGACTTCATACCCAAGTTCATTAAGAACAGCGATGTCCTTCGTCAGCGTCCTGCGCTCACACGAAATGCCCATCTCTACCAGCCGATTGCAAATTGCACTGGTGGGTAGAGGATTCTGTTCATCTGTCTCTTGGCGTAAAAGTTCAAGGAGCTTTAACAGCTTATATTTCTGCCAATTTTCCTGTGCCATGTGCCACCTCCAACGATATTCCTGCAAATAGGCATAAAGTATCATTAAATATTATAGCACAAGTTTCCGCAATTTACAAGGCATTGCTGTCAGTTTTCTGCGACACCTGCTGCCTTTTTCATATTCAAATCCCGTCGGTTGCTGTTTTGCCAACTTCTTTGCGCTGTAAAGAAACACGAAAAGTATTGCGCCTGTTTGACCGCCGAAAAGCAAAAAACAGGGGCTGGTGCAGTCTGATCGACCGTTCCAACCCCTGTTTCAGCGGTATTTTCCTATATTGAGGGCTATTTTGCCCCTAAATGCATGAAAAAACCTCTCTTGTCTTGGTAGACAAAAGAGGTTTCTTTCGTGGTGGACGATAACGGATTTGAACCGCTGACCCTCCGCACGTCAAGCGGATGCTCTAGCCAGCTGAGCTAATCGTCCAAACGCAAGATTTATTATACTGCGTCCTCCCCCCAAAGTCAAGGGTTATTTTTCATTTTTCTGCAATTTTATTTCTTTCCCGTCCAACGCCGCATACACCAGCGTATCCCCGTGGTACTCCAGCTTCAAGGAAAAGAAGGGCGCTTCCTCCGCCAGCAGCCGCAGGAACAGCTTGTCCCCCTCCCAGATGGGCAGGTCGGTGATCTTGTCGTGCTCCACCCACTCCAGGTCGCCCTCGTCGCAGACGATCATTTCGCCTTCAAAGCCGGTGGCGGTATACAAGTACATATACTCCGTGGGCCACTGGTCGGAGACGAAGGTGACGATGCCGCGGAAGCGGTAGTCGGTGAGGGTCAGACCAGTCTCCTCCTTGACCTCCCGCAGCAAACATTCCTCCGGACTCTCCTTGTCCAAAAATTTGCCGCCGACCCCCACCCATTTGTCGTGGTTCAAGTCGTTCTCCTTTTTTACCCGATGGAGCATCAGGTACTGCCCCGCCCGCTCGATATAACAAAGGGTTGACTGTATCATCACCCGTTCCTCCTTTTCCTACAATGTGTCCATTGTACTACACCCTCCCCTCCTCCGCAACCCCAGGAACCTCTCCCCCGACCTCTGTCATAGGATGGGCAGAACTGTATTAAGGAGGTTTTTCTATGGCTTTTTTGTATCTCTCCCCCTCCACCCAGGAGTATAACCCCTATGTGAACGGCGGGAACGAGGAATATTACATGAACCTGCTGGCGGACGAACTGGAGCCCTATCTCCATGCCAGCGGCATCTCCTTCACCCGCAACACCCCAAACATGACCGCCGCCACCTCCATCGCCGCCTCCAACGCAGGGGACTACGACCTGCACCTCGCCCTCCACTCCAACGCCACCGCCGGCGATCAGGCGGGCACCACCACCGGCATCGACCTCTACTACAATCCGGAGTCAGCAGAGAGCCTCCGTGCCGCCCAGCTCATTCAACAGCAGCTCAAGACCGTCTACCCTGACCCGACCAAGGTGGCCATCGTACCCACCACTTCCCTGGGGGAGGTATACAAGGTGCGTGCCCCCGGCGTGCTGGCAGAGCTGGGGTATCACGACAACCCATCGGATGCGGATTGGATCCGGAACAACCTGCCTGCCATCGCCCGAAGTCTGGCCAGGGCGGTGACAGAGTTTTTCGGCCTGCCCTTTTTGGAGCCGCAAGCCCCGCGGGTGGGTGTGGTGGACTTGAACTGGGGCGTTCTGAACCTGCGGGCAGCGCCCTCCACGTCCGCGCCCATCGTGGCGCAGTGCTATGACGGCGCTCAGCTGACGGTGTGGAACGAGTATCAGAACTGGTTCGTGGTGGCGTGGAACGGGCTGGGCGGATACGTCTGGCGGGATTATGTGGTCGTCCAGTGGACATGATAGATTTTGTGATAGGTTTCGTCTAGTTTGATTTTGCACTTTTCTAGTTCTATTTCGCCGTATTTTTTCTATCTCCCCGCATTTTCAAACTTAAATTCGTTCTAATTTTCATTCTGCAAAATATTTCGTCTGTTTTATCGTCTGAATATTGACTTTTCCTCCTTTTTCTTCTACAATGGTGCTACACCAACGGGAACCCTTTTGAAAAATTCTCGTCACATTGGAGGAATGGGGTATGCAATTCAACACCATCGGTTTCATCGGCTGCGGCAACATGGGCGGCGCACTGGCACAGGCTCTGCCCAAAGGCGAACACAACGTATTTCTCGCCAACCGCACCCAGTCCAAGGCGGACGCACTGGCTTTGAAAATCGGCGCAGCCGTCACCGACAACCAGACCATCGCCAAGACCTGCGACCTGATCTTTCTGGGCGTCAAACCTCAGATGATGCCAGGGGTTCTGGCGGAGCTGGCCGACACCTTCGCCGGGCGACCTACCCCATTCGTGCTGGTGACTATGGCGGCCGGCCTGTCCATGGCCACCATCCAACAGCTGGCCGGAGGAGCCTATCCCGTCATCCGCATCATGCCCAACACGCCGGTATCTCTGGGTGCGGGCATGATCCTGTACTGCGCCGATGGCGTGGCACAAGAAGACTTGGACGCCTTCTGCACCCTCATGGCCGGCGCTGGCCGGCTGGACGTCTTGCCGGAGTCCCTCATTGATGCAGGCTGTGCCATCTCCGGCTGTGGGCCTGCCTATGTGTACTTATTCATCGAAGCGCTGGCAGATGGCGGCGTGGCCTGCGGACTGCCTCGTGACAAAGCCATGACCTATGCGGCACAGACCCTGATGGGGGCGGCAGAACTGGTCTTGGAGAGCGGCAGCCACCCTGGCGCACTGAAGGATGCGGTCTGCTCCCCTGGCGGCAGCACCATTCAAGGGGTGCGAGCCTTGGAGATGGGCGGATTCCGTTCCACCGCGATGGAAGCGGTGCTGGCCGCCTATGAGAAAACGAGAGAACTGGGGAAAAAGGAGGACTGAGTCATGCGTATCGTCTTGAAAATAGGCACTTCCACCCTGGCGCATCCCACGGGGCTGCTGAACATCCGCCATGTAGAGCATCTGTGCAAGGTGGTCAGCGACCTGAAGAACGCTGGGCATGAGATCATCTTGGTGTCCTCCGGCGCCATCGGCATGGGCGTGGGCAAATTGCAGCTGCCTGGCCGTCCCGCCGATATGCCCTCCAAGCAGGCAGCGGCGGCGGTGGGGCAGTGCGAGCTGATGTATACCTATGACAAATTGTTTGGCGAGTACAACCACACGGTGGCGCAGATTTTGCTGACCGCAGACGACATCTTAGACGCTCAGCGGCGGGAGAACTTCCAAAACACTCTGTACCGTCTGCTGGAGCTGGACGCCCTGCCCATCATCAACGAGAACGACACGGTGGCAACGAAAGAGATCGCCGTAGGCGACAACGACACCCTGGGCGCCATCGTGGCCAGCTGTGCCAAGGCCGACCTGCTGGTGCTGTTCTCCGACATCCACGGCCTGTACACCGCCGACCCGAAAGAAGACCCCAACGCCACCCTCATCCATCGGGTGGAGGCGCTGACGCCGGAGATTCGTGCGTTGGCGGGGACAAAAGGCTCTGAGCTGGCCACCGGCGGGATGGTGACTAAAATCCACGCCGCCGAGATCGCCACTGAGGCGGGGGTCGAGATGATCATTTGCCACGGCGCTTATCCAGAGAGCCTGTATGACATTGTGGCAGGCAAAGAGGTAGGCACCCGTTTTTGCGTCAGAAAGGAAGGAATCTGAATATGTTGAGCACCGATGCCATTTTAGTCCAGGCTCAGGAAGCCAAGAAAACGCTGGGCACCGCCAGCACCGAAGTGAAAAACCATGCCCTGCGCGCCATGGCAGATGCCCTGGTGGCAGGCTGTGAGGATATTTTGGCCGCCAACGCCGCCGACTGCGCCGATGCCGAAGGCACCATCTCCACCGTCATGATGGATCGCCTGCTGCTGACAAAGGAGCGCATCCAGGGTATGGCGGATGGGGTGCTGGCTCTGATCGACCTGCCCGATCCGGTGGGACAGGTGCGCCGCCGTGCCACCCCCAAGCCCGGCA
>OLQX01001645.1_pt1 | contig 18123 bp, 29 predicted proteins | sample 1672581 | NCBI WGS metagenome assembly OLQX01 (sample SAMEA3136701, study PRJEB25190) | human gut metagenome | reverse complement strand
TGCAACAGGCAGGTACTTCTGTACTGGCACAGGCTAACCAGACCACGCAGAACGTCCTGTCTCTGCTGCGTTAATTTACGCTTACTGCGCAAACCCCGCTTCCACGGGGTTTTTTTTCGTTTAGAATAATGCTTTCAGGATTGAATGGATGTTCTGATAATGAATGATATTTCTTATGGGCGAGTGGCTGAAAAGTGGCCACGTGACTATTCAATGTTCGCTCGTCGGATACAGTTTCTGCGTTTTCATGATTGTCCGGTTAAGATGGTTAGCTGCAATGGGCAGTCGATCATTGGTTACATCTCAAAATTCAATCAGAATGAGAACTTAATTCTGGCGTCAGATGTTCCCAAAGGAAGCAACAGAATTGAAGTAAAACTTGAGTCTCTTGCCTCTCTTGAAGAGCTAAATGATAACTCTGATATTTGTACTGCGTTAGTGATGAACGGAACATTCAATACCCAGCCACATAAGCCAACAAAGCAGGATTTCTTTTCGATATGCAATAAGTGTTTCAAGCAAGGGGTTGGCATCAGGGTTTATATGCTTGATGGCAGAATTATTGTAGGTGATACCACTGGTGTTAATGCTTGCCATGTTGGAATTAAAGTACCTGAAGGCAACCATATGCAAATCATGTTTGATTGGGTTAGTAGGATCACTTCATCAGATTATGTTGAATAGGGCTCAGGTAGTCTCGCACAGCGGATCTTCACAACTGTAAAAGCTTCACCATTGGGGTCCGGTGGTTAGCGGTAACCTTTTGAATGTTCAGATAATAAAAAAATGAATTAATGGTGAAATAATCCTTTAACTTGTTGATTACTATAGCTAACACGCATGATTTAAAATCCCTCGGCGTTCGCGCTGTGTGGGTTCAAGTCCCACTCCGGGTACCATGGGAAAGAACAGAATAATCAAAGCAATAAGCAGTGTCGTGAAACCACCTACGGGTGGTTTTTTTGTTTTTGTGCTCTATGTTCACCATTGTTTCGCCATTCAGGTTCGCCATAAAAAGAGGGCATTACTGCCCCCCAACGACCGGAACAACTGAAATTCTTCGATTATATCTCGCTGTTTGTGAGGCGTTTTTATGACCTGAAATTTCTTGTTTCTCACTCAGCGTACCTTCAAGATCCGAAATTCCTTTGGCTTTTAGATCATGGAAAGTGAACTGGAAATCGAGGTCTGGATATTTTTCTGCAGCAAGTTTTTTAGTCTTCATCCATTGCGCATTAAAAGCATCGCGGGTGTATCGAAGACCTGATGGCTGGTGGATGACAAAAATACTTACCATCCCGCTGTTGAGAGGAATGCTGTCAGCAAGATTAACGGCATCCTCCAGACGTTTTGTCCAAGCCTTGATCTGGCTAACTGCGGTTTTACTCTGCTGAATTAAAATTCCTTCGCTCAATATTTGACTCTTTTTGAGGTCAAGAATATCTCCCTGGCGGGCGCAACATAGATATGCCAACTCCATTGCAACTTTTACGGGAACAGAAGCAACACTATAAAGTGCATCATATTCCCTATCGCTAATATAACGGGTTCGCGCCTGTTCTTTAAATTGCTTAACGCCCTGACAAGGATTCATCTTCACCTTTCCTCGCTCGTATGCCCACCGGAAAACCCTGGACATAAATGCTTTCTCGCGGTTTGCCTGAACTCTGCTCTTAACACCTCGTTTATCCATATATTTTCTGATGTGCTCTGGCTTGATGTTATCCGGCTTCATTTTTCCGAAAACAACATTCACCTTTGAACTGTATTTTCTGTAGTCTTTACGTGTTTCAGTTGCTAACTCGTGGAAATCACCGGAATTAAAGAACTCTTCGCAAAGAGCATTGAAGTTCGTACCAACCTTTAAATCGTTTATGAAGTTTTCGTAAGCTGCCCATACCTGCGATTTTGTTAGGTCAGGATTGCACAACCTGACGGTACGACCATCTGTTGTGCGAAACTCATAAGCAGATTTTCCCCGACGAACGCGGGGAGGCATCCAGTTATCATCGGGGTTTTTGCGAGCTCTAGACATTACATATCCTTAAAGTTTGGTTCTTCTTCCTCTGGATTGCTCACTATCAACTTAAGGCCAACCGGGTTTGATACATGATCCCATGTTGTTCCTGGTCTGCCGTCCTTACGTGGGATAAAAAATACTCCACTATCCCTCAGAGCTTTACACTGTAGGGAAGGGCGACGATAACCAGTTAATTGATAGAGGTCATCTGGAGTAAGAAAACGTTGGATTTGTCCGCTCATACATAGTTCTCCACTTAAACCGGCTGCACCCGGTTACTTCATTCTGTAGTTACTGAAGCGCTGCCAGCCTTGCAACGATCCATCAGCGATTGAGCCGTTACCGTTAGAAGGTTTAAATCTGTTTCAGAGCCGTGCATTATCACTGCTAGGCGCGATAGCATAGCCCTTTCGCTAGCGCTCTTTCTTATTTCTCTATCAAGGTCAGCTTGGAGTTGAATAACCCACCGGGCAAGCTCTCCCTTTTCACCGCTTTCGCGCCGCATATCCTCCAAACGGTATTTATCAATCATTACTATTATCCTCGCAGCAGTAGTGCCAACCCTCTGGGTCAGTAGATAAATGCCCGCAGATATCGCATTCAATTTCCGGAAGCATCAGTTCTGATTTCTCTTTGATGTGTAAACATGGCTCACCGTCTTTCGGCTCCGGCCATTCGCGCTGTTTGTTAACCGCCAGCTTTTCTAACATCGCCTGGGTAATCTGATCATCACTGATACCGGCACGGCGTTGCGCATCCCATAACAGGAATTGCATGTCAGCCCATTCGCTCAGGTCGCCTGGTTCCGCAGCAGCCTCGATCGCTTCTTTGGAAAGGTGCTTTAGCGGACCAACGGGACCGACATCACCGAATGTTTCATCTGACCATGCTGCATGTTCACGGCGTACTTGGTCGCGTTCCGGCGCTGGTGCGTCGTCCCATTCCCTAATAACTGCCGCAAGTTTCTCAGCGTCAGATGCAGAAATATCGCCATCAATAAACATGACTGGCTGCACTACTGTTGCTGGCGGTGCGGTTAGTTTCTTCGGGAGCAGCACCCAACCATCCGGAGTTACCGGAGAGTTGCCAGCCTGAAGCATGGCGACGCAGTGGTTCCACCAAGCAGCTCTAATGATGGCATCACCAATGCTCATGTCGGGATTCTGACGACACAATTCCTCCCAGTGCTGTACTGGAAGCTGAAGCGGAGCTGGCTCAGCACCAAACGCAGCTATCGCCCCATCAATCACCTTCACAGCATCAGTCATTGCATAGCCGAGATTTCCGCCGTCGCTTTGTGCTGCTGCTTTGCTGAGTATTTCGCGTATCTGGTGCAGGCGATCGAGTGATACAGGACCGTTCGCCGGGTGGTTGTTAGTTGTCATGGGTTAGTCCTCTACCTTGTTTCCGCAATGCGGGCAGTAATTGAACTTACGGGCGAATCCAGGATGCGGAACGGCAAAGCGTTTGGTTTTCTCGTTCCAGTCAGCAATTACGATTTCAAAATTTGCGACCGCATTAGCCCAGTCACCGGAAAGAACTGGCTGCGATCCAATCAGGCCGACAATACAGCGATTACATTTTTCCACTGACTCACTCCCCCTTCACGCCAATGCCAGCGGCGCGGTTAATGCGTTCAAGTTCTGCACGCGCCACATTGCCCCACCCGGCACCATGTTGCAGATAAAGATTCATAAACCAGTGAATCACGGCTGCTTGCTCATGCTCAGATTTACGCCTGATTTCCATGCCATCCATACGCAGAAATTCAGCAAACTGGCTGCACATGAAATTTGGACGCCCTAAAATGCTTACAAGGTCGTCATTCAATGGCGGTAAAACTGGCGCTTTTGTAGTTGCCTGCTCTGCATCAAATAACCACGCATCAACCGGATTTAGTGATTTTTCAACTGGTGCTCCTCCTGACTGATACATCAGCGCCTTTGCACGCAAAAACAAATCATGCTCACCGATGCTACGCGCCTCCAGTTCTGCAATGCGCTTCTCTGCGGCTTCAAGTAACGCCTGTTTATCACGTAGCGCTTCCTCCAGTTCAGCAACATGACATTCGCTATCAATGAGGTTGTTCTCTACGGATTTCAGCTCATCCTGCATAGATGATTGAGCCTTTTGCCACAGCTCCCAAGCCTTTTGCATGGTTGGTGAAACGTAATACCCAAAGCGCTTGAATTGACTGGTGACCTTAACCGCATGCGTTTCGTTGTAATATTCCTCAAATTCTTCGCGCGACCTTAACGCCTGTTTGTTGAGTGCTGTCATTGGGCTGCTCCAGTTCTAAGTTGAGCCATTCGCAAAGCTGATTCTGCGATGTTGTCTTCTTCGGTTTTCAACGGCTCCAAATCCACCTCGCCTTCCAGAGCGTTAATTACCCACTGACCGAATGGAGTGATATTGCGGATTCCATGAGGACCTTTGCCTGCCAGACCTATTTCAACAAGACGCGCCATCGCTTCAGCGCCAATGTCATATCCTTCGCCGTCTTCACATGTTTCATTGAAACGCATTAAGGCGTTGATATCTTGCTCCTGCAAGCGAGGCCAGTGACCCGCCGCCAACTCCCTGCACTTGCTCTTGGCGTTAGCGAGTTGTACCGCAAGGTCTGTGAGTTTTGCCCGCAATCTATCCTCACAATTATGTGAACCGCTCATACCGCGCCGCCATGAAAAACCGCAGTCGCAATAAAAAACATTATTTTTTTCGGTAATCATGATGTTTCTCCATGACGCTGAGCGGCGATAGCTTTGTGCTCGTCGATAATTTCAACGACTTCTGCATGTACCAATCCTTCGAGAGCGATAACACCTGTGTCGCTTATACCCACCAGGCTGATCAGCTCTACAAGGCGACGCGCTTTCTTAATGCTAATTTCGGGCGCTATAACGCTGCGGGTGACTTTTTTCTTGCCTTTGGCAGCAGCAGAAGCTTTATCCTTCTGGAGAACCTCACCGGCCTTTTCGCCGAACTCTTTTACGCGGTCAACAGCCACATCTACGGACACGGCCCCTGATTTAACTTCATTCTGAACGTCTTGGTTAGCAGTGCTGAGAAGCAGGAGTTTTTCTACAGTCGGTAAAGACTTGTTGACCAGCTTTGCAATCTCGCTGGTGGTCTGGTTGAAAGCGTTATGAAGCTCCTGAATAACAGCAGCCTGTTCAATATCGGAAAGGGGGAGTTGGTTATTACTGGTCATGATGCGAGCCAGACGCTGAACATCGTTACCGTTAAACGGCATGATATGAATGCGGTCTACTGGCTTACCAGCTTCAGCACAACGTGCGTAGCAACGACGGCGGCGGTGGCCTTCAACAACCCACACACCACCTTCATCACGTGCGATAACCTCCAGCGGAGGAACGGTGCCGCCGTTCATCAGATAGTTAAACAGGTCGTCATCTGCCTGGCGGGTGCGTTCGTCGTCTTCACGTTTGTTGAAACCTTCACGCACGTGGATATGTTCAAGGCTGATAAACATCCCGGTATCGGTGCGCTTGATGGTCCCGTCACGTGACATCTGTTTGAATGAGTTAGCTGCCATCACTTAGCCCCTTCATTCATCACAACATTAGTTACCGGAGTTAGCTCACGCAGTTCGCGCTGAGCCTCCAGAAGGTGCATGTTGCTACGTGTTTTTGTGTGTCTTTCAACAATGCGATCGCATTCTTTTGCCCAGCAGACAACGTCATCGCGTAATACGGTGTTCTCAATAGCCAGCGACTTACGTTGTTCCATTGACTCGCACAGTGCAACGCTGACGATATCAAGGCGGTTAGCCAGTTCGGTCATGATCCCGCGGTAAGCAACAGGAAGGAGAGGGGCCGCTTTACGGGCTGCATCGATCAACTGCTCTCTTGTCATGCGTGGTTGTAACTCAGTGACGTTCTGTGTGGTCGTCATGGTTAGTTTCTCCGTGTTATATGCGCCCTGCACGGCGCTGAATTTTGGTTGCACGAATCCCTCGCCAAAAGGCGAATAAAAATTTTGGTTTCGTTTCAGTAAATGCCCCATGAAGAGGCACTTAGTGAAACGGGCGACTGCAATCGCCGGTTAGTTTCTCCACTCAATTGAAAGCGCGTTCCGCTAGTTTTGGATTTAACGAACTGGCACTTAATGACAAGGGACAGAACGCGCTTTCAGTTGAGTAAAAGGGCGGTACCAGGGACTTCAAAGGTTGGTACTAGTACCGCCAAGACTCCACACAGCTTTCTTACTTCCTGGTACCACGCTGGCTACGTGATTCTGGTGCAGCATGCAGGATTCGAACCTGCGACCCACGGCTTAGAAGGCCGTTGCTCTATCCTGCTGAGCTAATGCCACAACTGGAAGCGCACTCCACCTGTTTCACACCCGTCACCCATAACTGGTAAGTAAAGGAGTGCGCTTTCATGTTGTGAATTGTGCTGCCGGGACTCGAACCCGGATAACGTCTGGCCAGCCGCATGAGATAACCTGGGTTATGATCCTTGGTTAGTGCTCAACTCCTCCTTCAGGAGGCGCTCTACCCTTTTGAGCTACAACACAACGAAAAGAGCACTACCGCGTTTCTGCCGTTCCATCCTGGCTTTTGGTACTGCTACGGCTGCGAGATATTTTTTGCATGCCAGCGCTCTTTTCGTTGTGTACCTGGATTACACCGGTTCCCATCTGTTTTTAAAGCCACTCAGGTATCGTCTGGGTTTGATCGTCTTTCGCTATGTTCTCTATTTAGTGCGGCGGTTATAGATGGTGAACGCATCTGCTTCGTTCAACTTCCCGGCAACCAACCGCCAACTCTTTGCTATTCCACCTTTAACGTGTCGACAGTAGTTTTCGCAGAGCTTCCATACCTGAAAAACTTCACCTTCACGGGTCATACAGTAGTGGATCCCTCTGCTGTTGAACTTGTCTGCTACGTATTCCCGTTTCGCCACCGTCATACCTCATAAATCCATTGTTCAGCTAGCCAGCTTTGTCCTCGAAAAGATGGCTGCCACAAAGTGTGGGAAGTGACAGCCATTACAGGATGCCGAGGCATCACCAGATGAATGTAACTATGGGTTCGTCTGGTGTGTTTTAAATGTACCTTTAGTTACCATTACGGTCAAGTAAGTTAATGTACTTTTTGTTACCTTGAAGGCGAAAAAAATGCCAGAATGATATCTGGCATTAGAAATGAGTTACTTAGATGTTCTGCGTTATCTGAACAACTTTGCCTACAATGCGGCAATTGCCATCAATGGGGATCGGCTTAAAGGCGGGATTAAGCGGCATGAGATATGAGTAAGGGCTATCCCAAACAAGTTTCTTCACAGTCGCTTCTGCTGAACCATCAAGTATTGCTACGACAATTTTCCCATACAGGTCATCAAGTTGTCCGTAATGTGGCTCAACAATAACGATTGAGCCCTCCGGAATTGATGGAAGTCCATGTGGGTTAGTCATTGACTCACCACGAACCACCAATCCGAAAACTTCACCAGAAACGTTTGCTGTGGTTTGAGTCCATGAAATCACATCAGTAAGCCTTGAGCATGCATAGGTATCAGTCCATACCCCGGCCTGAACAGCAGAGATAATAGGAACGGCGGTAGGTGGCTTCAGGTATGGGATAACTTTGGTGTCATCTTGAGTCTCATCACCCTTGCCGTAAAGAATCCATTCAGGAGTGGTCTGTAAAGCCATCGCTAGTTGGTGAAGGTTTTCTCCGTCAGGCTTAGTTGTACCGTTCTCCCATTTGGTAACGGACACTCTACTCACCCCAAGGCGTTTAGCCAGGGTCTGCTGAGTTATATCGAGCTGGACTCGCCGGGATCTTATTCGGTCTTTCATCTCTGTTTTCATGTAACCAATGTTACATTGATTCCTTGTAACTGTTGTTTGCTATTTAATGTACCTTTTGTTACCTTTAAGGCGTGAGTTAACCAGGAGGAACCATGCTTAAAACTGACGTCATAGAACACTTCGGAGGGGTATCAAAAACCGCGAGTGTTTTGGGAATTTCCCATCCTGCAGTGTGCAGATGGGGTGATGTGATCCCTCAGAAGCAAGCTTTTGTTATCGAACGTATCACTAAAGGCAAGCTTAAATACGATGCCAGCCTTTACCAAAAGTCTACAGACACAGCAGCTTAAACATAACTACCAAAGGAAAAACAAGATGGTAGAGCAAACCCTGAAAGAAGTAGTGAAAGCGATGTGTAAGGCGTACCCCGGAGGCCGTCAGGCTATGGCTGGTGCGTTGGGCATGTCAGAAACCCAGTTCAACAACAACCTTTACGAGAAAAACGGTTGTCGTTTCTTTGAAGTAACTGAGTTGGAAGCGATGGAAGACATTTCCAACACGTCATTCGTTGCCGACTACTTTGCTAAACGTCGCGGTGCGCTGCTGGTGGACGTACCAAACCTGGAAGATCTGGACCGTGTTGACTTGTTTAGCCGTGCAATGCGCACAGCAGCTGCAAGAGGGCAGGTTGATCAGATTATCCAGAAGGCGCTTGAGGATGGAGTGATTGAAAAGCATGAAGCAGAAGAGATTCTGGAACATCACCGCCGTCATCTGGCAGCGCGTGAAGAAGAAATCCGCGCGATTGTGGCCTTATTCAGCCGCCGTCAAAAGAAGTGACGCCAGCGAGTGTGCAGCTCCTGGCGTCGTGGCGTGTCGTATTCAGTGGAGAAACTAACGCATGAACAGTTTAAACCGATTCAGACCAGCTAAGCAATTCAGATGTCTTCCTCTGGTGGGGAAGAACTCCCCGTTCGGCTATGTGGAGATCATAAATAACCAGGAGGATGGGGACAACTACCAACCTGCCGGGTTGATGGTAGAGACGTTTGTTCAGATGAACGAGAAGGGGCGTGAAGAATGGCTGAAGTTAACCGGCGATTCAAAGACCACCGAGGAGTCCCAGTCAAAGTCATCAGATGGGAGCCCCAGACTGGACGCGTTATATACCTTCGAGAAGGGTACGAGCATGAGTGCTTCAGCCCTCTTGAGCAATTCCAGCGCAAATTTACAGAGTTAAAGGACGACCATGAGCAGAATATTTGACATCGTCCAGTCTATGTCTGGTCAGAAGAACGTTATTGTTCTTCCAAGGCCATACTTGCTGTTTTTCAAGGATGACCAGCAGGCCCATGCGCTCGCAGCCGTTCTTAACAACCTTGTTTTCTGGTCAGCGTTTGGTTCAGAAGATGGATGGTTCTATAAAACCCATAAGGAGCTTGGCCAAGAAGCGGGTGAGCTAACTGAGGATCAAACAGAGCGACTGGTCAAAAAGATTATTACTAAATACCTTCCTGGCGTATTTGAAACGTGCTCTAAGAAAGTAAATGGCACCCCAACTAAGCATTATCGAATGGATGGTGACCTGCTTATTTCTCTAATTTTTCCTGAGAAATCTGAGACCGTGAAAGTACGGAATGGAAAGCGTGAAAGTGCGGGAACCATTCCGCGAAGCCGCGAAAACAAAACCGCGAATAACGGGAATCATGGAAATCGCGAAAGTGCGGAATCCTATCTCTATACAGACGTTAAACCAGACTTAGACATACAGACTAATAAACCTTCTTGTCCGGTTGCGGCGCAACCAGACCGTGAAGTGTTGATCACTGACCAGGCCAAATCGGTGTTATCTCACCTGAACCAGGTCACGAACTCACGCTACCAGGTTTCAACCACGTCAATGCAAAACATCCGAGCACGAATCGGCGAAGGGTTCACCGTTGAAGAGTTGTCGCTGGTGGTGGATTACTGCAACGCGAAGTGGGGTGATGACCTGAAGATGTCTGATTACCTGAGACCACAGACGCTTTTCCAGCCGTCCAAGTTCCCGGGATATCTCAAGTCTGCAAATAACTGGGACAAAGCTGGCCGACCTGAACGAGTGAATGGGGAATGGGCCCGTGAAGATGGCATCTTCAAACCCAGCTTCAAGAACACTGATTACAGCGCTATTCCACCAGGGTTCAGGGGGTAACGATGAGCATTCTGAAAACGGTACAGATGTTTATTGCCATGAACCCCGGCTCCACGACCAGAGACATCATCGAAGGTCTGACCCAGTTCAGTCAGGACAGGCTCCAACTCGCCGTTTGCCGCCTGTATGGTTCTGGGTTGGCCACGCGTAAACGCGACGGTCGCCAATTCCGTTACTACGCGGAACCGCCAGCAGATTGCCACTTCGAAGTGTTTGAACCAAGTCCTGAAGTCAGCGCCTTGATGGAAACGGCAAAAGGTCTGGAGTCGAAAGGTCTTTTTCACCGTGCCGCGACAATTTACATGGAGGCGTTCAGCGCATCAGCCATTGAATCAGAGCGAGCAGCAATACTGGCAGAACGTCAGCGCTGTCTTGGCCTGGCTAAACCAGCAGTTATTGCCGAAGACGGATGCTATCTGGCTGGTCGATTTTCGGGAGGCCGTTAATGAACTATTCACTGATTTACGCCGATCCACCGTGGGAATACGGGAACACCATCAGCAATGGAGCAGCGGAAAACCATTACGGCACGATGAAACTCATCGACATAAAACGCCTGCCTGTCTGGGAGTTGGCTGCGGAAGATTCCGTTCTTGCCATGTGGTTCACCGGTACACATACCCGTGAGGCGATCGAACTTGCTGAGGCATGGGGTTTTAAAGTTCGGACCATGAAGGGATTCACCTGGGTGAAGTTCAACTCACTGGCTGAGCAGCACATCAACAAAGCGCTTCAGGCTGGTGGAGTAGAGGACTTTTACGACTTCCTCGACCTGTTAAACGCTCAGACTCGAATGAACGGTGGCAACCATACCCGCGCCAATACCGAGGATCTGCTAATTGCCACAAGAGGGAAAGGTCTTGAGCGTCAGGACGCGAGCGTAAAACAGGTTATCTACAGCCCACTCGGCGAGCACAGCCAGAAGCCAGCAGAAGCGCGTTACCGTCTGGAGCAATTATACGGCGATGTGTCACGTATTGAGTTGTTCAGCCGCTGCGCTGTTCCCGGCTGGCATCACTGGGGAAATCAGGCAGAAAACCCTGATGTAATCATGGCTCCTGGTTACGTTGGTAAACCTGGTTCGCTACTGGAGGTTGCTTATGCAGGACGTTGAAGCACGTAACGCGCTTCGTAACATCGCCAGAAGATGCAACGAGGAAATAACTGCTAAACGCAAGGCTAACCCTGGCATGAATTGCGACGAAATAGCCAGGCCAATTTTTAACGGTGCCATGGGGATGGTTAAACAGCTTGGCTTTACGCCATCTCATTTGTATCTCGAAGTCGGAATTCTGAACAAGCGGATTAAGGAGCGCTGAAGTGAACAAACTTACCGTGAGACAAAGTGAAGTACTTGGTTCGATCGTGAACTATCAGCGCCGGTTCGGATTCCCTACAACGATATGTGAACTGGCAGGGCTGATTGGTTGCTCATCACCGAACGCAGCAGCGGAGCATGTTAAGGCCATAGCGAAGAAGGGATTTATCTCAGTAGCGCCAGGGGTTTCCAGGGGGATTACCGTTATTTCAGCAAACGATGAGGCAGACGCGATATCGATCATCAAGTCCCTCATTAACGGTGATAGTGATTCAAGAGAACGCGCCTTGTCATGGCTGGAAGCGAGAGGTGTTCAGTAATGAAATTAACGTTGCCATTCCCGCCAACAGTTAACACCTATTACCGGTCCCCTGACCGTGGTGCGTTAAAGGGTAAGCATCTGATAAGGGAGATGGGGAGGAAGTTCAAGAAGAACGTTTATGCCTCTGTTGTGCAGCAGTACGGCGGTATACCGAAACCCGTTAACGTCAACGTTGAGGTAAACATAGTTCTTTTCCCGCCAGATAACAGACGGCGGGATCTGGACAACTACAACAAAGCGCTGTTCGACGCACTGACGAATGCCAGAGTCTGGGAAGACGACAGTCAGGTTAAACGGATGGCAATCGAATGGGGGCCTGTAGTAAAGCCTGGAAGGGTAGAGATAACGATCAGCCGATTTGAAACCGTGGCGGGTGCAGCCGCCTGATAAGTGGAGACAGAGCATGCAACAGATGAGCATAACAGTAACGTGTCCGACCCATCATGCAGCAACGGTAGGGCAGCAGATCACCATGTCCAGCCGTGAGATTGCGAAACTGGTTGATTCCCGGCACAGCAATGTCTGCGTAACGATAGAGCGTCTCATGAATTCCGGTGTGATTGGTGGGTATGCTGCATTGCAGTACACCCATCCCCAGAACGGGCAGACCTACCATCACTATGAAGTGAACAAACGAGACAGCTATGTGATCGTTGCCCAGTTATCGCCGGAGTTTACCGCCCGACTTGTTGACCGGTGGCAGGAACTGGAGAGCAACGGTGGAATGATTGTCCCCCGCTCCCTCCCTGAGGCCCTGCGCCTTGCTGCTGATCTGGCAGAACAGAAACAGCGGCTGAGTGAAGAACTGGCAGTAGCAGCACCGAAGGCCGAGTTCGTTGATCGTTATGTTACGGCTACTGGGTCAATGACTTTCCGACAGGTCGCCAAGCTGCTTAACGCCAAAGAGCCGGAGTTTGCGATGTTCCTGATTGAGAACGGCATCATGTACCGGCTTAACCGTGTTCTCACGCCAAAGAGCAAGCATATCGAGGCTGGGCGCTTCGAGGTGAAGACAGGAACGACAAACCAGACAAATTACGCGTTTAATCAGTCCCGCTTCACCGCCAAGGGTGTTCGCTGGATTGGCGGCCTGTGGGCAGAGCATATTGCTAAGGGGCAGGTAGCGTGAGGGCATTACTGACACCTGAAGTGGCACCGATGACCGGGGTAGTGATATTTCGCCCAGGCAGTGAACTGATGCATCTGTTCAGACGTGGGCGTGTTCTTATCGAGCCACAGGCAGAGTCTATGGCTGATTTACCGTCTGGCATGCTGCCGGAGACTGCTCAGGAGCTTCAGAACGATCCGTTGATGCGTGATGTCTTCGAAAATCTGAAGGTCATACATCGTGCTGGTGGACTGAATTCACTGGATGCCTGGCTCGAAAGAAAACTGGAATGTCAGTACCCACACAGCGAGTGGCACGACCGCAACTACACCATAACCCGGCATTCGCCTGGCTCAATCCGCACGTGCTGGGGCTGTGACTTAAAAATTCGTGAGCAGTTCACTGAAGGTCTGGCGGGTATTGCCCGTGAAAACCTGGTATCCTGGCTTCTGAAGGTCGTAAACGGTCAATTAGGCTTCAGTGAAGACCACGTTCTTACGCTGCCGGAGTTTTGCTGGTGGATGGTAAGGAACGACCTGGTTGATGAGATACCTGAAGCCGTAGCCCACAAAGCCCTTCGTCTGAAGGAAGAGACTAACCAGTCGGTAACACGTGAAAGCGATATTGTTCCGACATTACCCGCTCAACAACTGGTACAGGAGAAAGCGAAAAAGATAGTGGCGATGAAGGTAGACCCGGAGACGCCGGAATCCTTCATGCTTAAACCCAAGCGTCGCCGCTGGGTGAATGAGAAATACACGAGATGGGTTAAGGCCCAGCCGTGCGTCTGCTGTAACAAGCAAGCTGACGACCCCCACCACCTGATTGGCCACGGGCAGGGTGGAATGGGTACAAAGGCACACGACCTGTTTGTGATTCCTCTGTGCAGAGAGCATCACGACGAGTTGCATGCTGATCCTGTGGCATTTGAATCGAAATACGGTGACCAACTGGTCCTGGTGTTTCGGATTATAGATCGTGCGCTGGCAATCGGCGTACTGGCGTAAGTGGAGAACGCTAAATGATTAATCCTTCTGAAGTTGGTAAATCTGGTGAAATGGTTCGTCTTCGCACTCTGGAAAGCATCTGGATACAGGGTAAGTTGCGTATGTGGGGCCGCTGGTCTTATATCGGCGGTGGTAGCGGTGGGAACATGTTTAACCAGCTTCTTGCATCCGGAAAAATCACCAAAACGGCAATTAACGAAGCACTACGCCGGATGAAGAAAGCGGGTATCAGCAAACCCGAACTGGAAGCGTTCTTCAAAGAGATTCTGGAAGGGAAGAATAAAAGCGGTCTGGCCTTCTGCACTGATGAGGAGGCAATGGTAGTCAACTCAGTCCTCAGTGAGATTTTAATCCGTTCTGGCAATAAGCGTTTATATGACTTGATAGAGGATCGGTATATCAAACGTCTCAGCAAAAAGGCTATGGCCCGAGATCTGAACGAGAAACATCCTGAATGGTGCTTGCGTACATGTGAGAGCCGGATTGATGTTTGGCTAAGTTTCGCAGAATCGATGCTTTACGCACCAATGTGTGACGCATTCGGCACAAATAGCGACAGATTTTACTTGAATACTTGCGCGGAAAGTGCTTAAATTGTGATAGGCTCGGGACGTTAAACCGAACTGAGCAACAAACATCAGAAACCCGCCTAGGAGCGGGTTTTTTCATATCTAAAGCAACCCTATAGCACCACCAGCTATAGCAGTAACCAGCGGATGCTCGGCTAATTTGCGGAGCAGGCTTTTTGCTTCTTCTTTCTGCTGCGGTGTGCCCTGAGAGCTATTTATCAAGTTATTCAGGGTCTCAATGCTATTGGTAATCTCCTGACGATTATGATCTCCAATCTGTACATTCCCTCCGTGAATGTTGATTTGCTGAGAAGAAACAGCTGGTTGTACCTTTTTGGGGCCAACCTTGAGTTGGAAGTGTGGCCCAAATCCGCCAATGCTTGTGTCGTAAAAATTAGCTTTATAAACTTCTTTATGTTCTTCCTTACCGTTTGGAAGGACTCGAATAACAGTATCTCCGTCATCGATGTCGGCCATTTGGTCGTTTACGATAACTGTATCACCTGCAAACTTGGCCTTATACGGGCCGCATCTGCTGCCATCACTTTTTAAGATGTAGGCATCGTCTTTAGCTGTAAACATTTCTACTCCTGTGTGAAGTCATGGCCAGAAAACGCTGGCGCTAAACATTTACCGTTAAATGACAAGGAAGTATGAGATATAGGTCAAAAAAGACAATTCAATGAAACACAAGGCCTCGCAACTTAGCGGGGCTTTTTCATTTCAGGCTCAGGGGAATCATCTGCTACGTGCTTTGTTGATAAATCCAGCCCGTGAAGCCTGACCTTTTCATCACACACAGCGCCATCCGAAAAATCGGAGGTGAGGCTATGACCAGAATGAGCACCATTTACAGCAGACTTTCATATGGATCAGGAACCACGCTTGCCGGCTGCGGTGTATCAGCGAAGGCATATGCCGAAACAGCTAAAACAGCAAAAGAGGTGTCATGGATGTTGGCCGACAGAATTGCAGGGTTAAGCCTGAGCGACTGGGCAATTATTGTCGGTATTGCATGCACCGTTATTACCTGTGCAGTGAACTGGTATTTCCGCTGGAAAGAACGGGAGGATCGTCGCAATGGCTATGCCACAAAAGCTGAGGAATAAACTGAGCGCAGCGGTCGTTGGTTTGATTCTTGCGGGGGCTTCCGCGCCCGTGATTCTCGATCAGTTTCTGGATGAGAAAGAGGGTAACAGCACAACAGCGTACAAGGACGGCTCTGGTATATGGACCATTTGTCGTGGCGCCACGATGGTTGATGGAAAGCCAGTAGTTCAGGGCATGAAGCTGTCTGCTGAGAAATGTTCCAAGGTGAACGCCATAGAACGCGACAATGCGCTGGCATGGGTTGAGCGAAACATCAAGGTGCCACTGACCGAACCACAGAAAGCTGGGATCGCATCTTTTTGTCCGTATAACATCGGCCCCGGAAAATGCTTCCCGTCCACGTTCTATAAGCGCATCAATGCTGGCGATCGTAAAGGAGCCTGTGAAGCTATTCGCTGGTGGATTAAAGACGGTGGCCGCGACTGTCGTCTGACCAAAGGCCAGAAAAATGGCTGCTATGGCCAGGTAGAACGACGAGACCAGGAAAGCGCGCTGACGTGCTGGGAGATAGACCAGTGAGCCTGCGCTATCAGTTCATTGCCATTACGGTGCTGGTGGTCGTCACATTTATCGCCGGAAACGAGTGGAGTAACTGCGGTTGGGAAAAAAAATGGGCGGAACGTGATAGCGCGGAATCATCGCAAACAGCGAACGCGCAGACCGCCGCCCGCATGATTGAACAAGGGCGAATTATTGCTCGTGATGAGGCTGTTAAAGATGCACAAGCACAAGCCGCTAAGTCTGCTGCCACTGCTGCTGGCTTGTCTGCCACTGTTAGCCAGTTGCGTACCGAAGCAACAAAACTTGCCGTCCGCCTGGACGCCGCAAAGCACACCGCAGATCTTGCCGCTGCCGTCAGAAGCCAGACAACCGACACCACCGCAGGAATGCTCGCCAACATGCTCGGAGATATTGCAGCAGAAGCTAAACGTTATGCTGGAATCGCTGATGAACGCTACCGAGCCGGAATGACATGTGAGCGTATTTATGGCTCGGTGAGAGAGTCTAATAACGTCGGGAATAAACGATGAATATTGATAAAAGGCGGAACGCGTATTACTTCAAAAGAGGATGATTTTTTTGTGGTATGTTAGCCATTCACTTTTTAGCCGTATCAGTGCTAAATTATCCTCATCTTAATTTGAGAGGATCTTGGCATGGAAAGAGGGGTTGTATTTAGTGCTTGTGAAGTGCTAAAAACTGAGGGTGATGAAGGGTTTTATCTTGGTAAGGGGATAAGTTCATTAGAAATAAATTATCTTTGCCTTTATTGGGATAAACTTGTTTGCCCGACGAATAATTTAATTCGCATTGGATTCAACAATGAAGATGAGTTGGTACGCTGCGGGTTGTTGAGTAGACCTGATTTTCAGTGCCATGGGAATTACTATGGCGGTCAAATTGCTGATGTCTATGCGGAAACACATGCTAAGACAATAGACGTCCTTCACCATACGGATGCCACTATTGATTGGCGAATGCATTTTTTAAATGAGCAGATCAACATTGTACCAGAGCTATCTAGAACTTCTGAAGTTATGCGTTTTGAACTAGCCAATTTATTACCTGTTCCTAATATAGATGTTCATCTGCATGAGATACTTGAGTTTAAAGATAGAAGGAAACCAGAATTAATCGCTCTCCATGAGTATTTAGATGAGCTATATTTTGAGGTTAAACGCTCAGGTGATTTTAACCTTCAGAGAGCAAAAACACTTTCTAGCCTTAAACAGGCAATAATAGATATTGAGCGATTAAATCAGGAAGTGTGGAGAAGTCCGATAAAGTTTAGTATTTCAACGTCATTTGAGTTTAACCTGACACAAGCATTTGGTGCATGTTCTGGTGCATGGGTCGCCATTAATGGCCCACATCCATATGACATTTTAGGAGGCTTGGGAAGCATTTTCTCGGTGTTAGGTGGATGTATAAAAATTCTACCGCAATTACAAAGTGTACTTATGAGTGGTGATGACAAATTAGCTTACGTTAGTAAAGGCAAAAAGGAGGGAATATTCATTAAGTAATAGAAATTGTTCGAGATGCCAAATCTACTGTATTTATTTTTCATTACAGTATGTGATGTATTAAGAAGTAGTAATAAAAAATGATGCTGAGCCATCATATCGAATCAGCCGCGTAATGCGGGCTTTTCTATGTGCTTATTACACGTACCATCATGGGTTTTTGTAAGGATTAACTATGCCAGCACTAATCCCCCGCGCCTGTCGCAAGAGAGGTTGCCCAGGTACGACTACGGATCGCTCTGGTTACTGTGAGCAACACCGCAATGAGGGATGGCAACAGCACCAGCAGGGTAAGAGTCGTCATGAACGTGGATATGGCAGTAAGTGGGATGTCAAGCGTGCCAGAATCATGAAGCGTGACAATCACCTGTGTCAGAACTGCCTGCGCACTGGTAGTGCTGTCGCGGCCACAACTGTTGACCACATCAAGTCTAAAGCACATGGGGGTACCGATGACGATTCGAACCTCGAAAGCCTGTGCTGGCCCTGCCACCGCTCGAAAACAGGGCGCGAACGATTCAAGTGATAGTGATTATCATAAACAGGCATTGAAGGGAGGGGGAGGTCAAATCCCTGTAGCCGAGAGCCCAAAGGACCGCCGCCTAACCTTTTTTTACACCGCCGCAGGTTAGAAAACTTTTTTTTGGGGTCCCCCATCCAATGATTAATA
>OLQX01001643.1_pt1 | contig 18127 bp, 20 predicted proteins | sample 1672581 | NCBI WGS metagenome assembly OLQX01 (sample SAMEA3136701, study PRJEB25190) | human gut metagenome | reverse complement strand
GAGCACCTGGGGGTGCTGTGAGGCAGGGGCCCGTTTTCCCGGCAACCCAATCACCCCTGGGGATCGGCATGATCCCCAGGGGTGATTTTGCTTTTCCCCCTGGACCTTCTGCGGTAGAATGGACGCAGTTTTCTCGGCTTGATGGGAGGTGCCTTCCGTGCCCGGTGTCCTGCTGTTTCTCCCCTTTCTCCTGGTTCGCTTCGGCCTGCTGGCCGCCAAAAACCGGCAGGCCCTGCCCCGGGCGGCCCACTTTGCCCCCATGCAGGGGAAAGAGAAGATCGCCTACGCCATCTACCAACTGGCCACCTTGGGGATCCTCCTGGCCCTGTGCGCCGGCCGCATCCAGAGTGGCAGCGCCGGGACGTGGCACGGCGGCCTGGTCTTGTACCTGCTGGGGCTGGTCCTGTGCGCTGTGTCGGTCCTCCACTTTGCCGCCCCGGACCAGGATGGCCTGAACACCCAGGGGATCTACCGCCTCTCCCGCAACCCCATGTACCTGGGGTATTTTGTCTGCTTCCTGGGGATGGCCCTGCTCACCCGGTCCTGGGTGCTGCTGGCCCTGGTGCTGGTGTTTCAGGGGTCCGCCCACTGGATCATCCTGGCGGAGGAGCGGTGGTGCCAGGAGACCTTCGGGGAAGCGTATCGCCAGTATAGGGGGCGGGTGAGGCGGTACCTATAACCCCACAAGTGCATACACCAAAACGAGGGGTGTCCTTCCATGGACACCCCTCGTCTGTTGCAATCCCTCTGGCGTTTCCTCCCCCATCGCCTGGCTTCTGTTTAGAAAAAAGTTATCCTTTGGAAAGATGGGGGTTAGGATTTTCCCGTATAACAAAACCTGCCCAACGGTGCGCGTCACCGTCCCAGCCGTCTGCCCTGCCCCTTGGGATGGGCAGGCAGATGTTTGGTGGAAGGGCAGGGTTTCCTCCCTTGGGATTTCTGCCAAAGGGTATGGAGTACCCAGGCCGACTGCACCAAGGTGAGCAGGCAAAAGGCTATCATCAAACCGGCGGAAACCTTCAGGCCCAAAAAATTCATGTACGGATTGTACCAGTCTAAAATCTCAAAGACAAAAAACAGCAGTGAGAGGATGATCCCCCCATGGGCAAGGAGAGACAAACACCTGATCACGTTACGACACCTCCCCAAAGTAAAGACAGTCTACGATTTTATGCTCCGGTTTGTAGGGGTGGTTGACCACCTGGTGGTTCAGCGTCATGAAGGTGGAGTGGCCGCCGTCTAGGTTATAGGCAGCGGTACATCCCAGATCGTCAAACACCTGCGCCAATTCTTCCAAGGTCATTCCCCGGGAGTATCCGGTCTGCCTGCCGTCCACCACAACGAAGCAGTAATGCCCAGGTTCATAGTAGCCAATGGCGCTGCGGGGATGGACCTTGCGGATATAATCCCAGGTATTGAAGGTGGACAGCGCCTTTCCCTGGGCGTCCAGCAGACTCGGGCCAAAGGTCCAGGACTGGTAGGCCCCCTCCTGCATCACCTGCTGCAGGTCAAACTGGTCGGGGGAATAGGTTTTCATCTCGCCGTTTTGAAACAGGACGCACACATCTGCTGAAGTGGGTTCCGCCCGGTACACCGTTCCGTTGCGGATGAGCGCCCCCGCCGTGTGCTGGTGGTTGTAGCAATAGGAGTCTCCATTCATGGCCAGCACTGCCTAAACGTCTCTGCTCATCTTGGTCAGGTGCTCTTCAAACCCGGAACCATAGGTGTCCTGGGAAAAATAGGTGCGGAAGCAGCGGATGTTCGAGGTATAGACGTCCGCCACATAGTAAGCCACCCGGTTGCTCCCCTTCCCCAAGGTGTGGGCGGTCACCGTAATGGAGAGGTCCTTGCTCCGATAGGACGTGTCTGTTGTTGTCACCGTATCGGAGAAACGGTCGGCAAACTTCCCCTCCAGGGGAAGGGACCCTGCCGAAGAACCCTCCGGTTGGAGGGGCCCTCCGGCATATAGTGTGCCCTGCTCTGCCATGCTGGGCAGGGCAAACCGCTGGGGGACCCGATAGTTGAAGTAGTAAACGGACAGCGCAATCCCCGCCGTGATGACCACATCCAGAAGCACCGCCACGACAGCGCGCCACGGCCCCTTAGGCCGTTTTGGTAGACGGATCGGATGCATGGGACTTCACCTCCCCTTTCTTTGGGGGCAGCCCGCCGCCGCCCCGAAAGATCACCTTGGTCTGTACCGTGAGGCTGACCAAGAAAAGGGACCCCTCCGTCAGCAATTTGGCCAGCCACAGCGGAAGGGACAGGCCATAGGCAAACAGCGAGAGGATCCCGTTGTTGGCCAGGAGAATCCCGGTCGCCAGCAAAAGGTATTCCACCAAGGTTTTGCGCTGGTTCTCCTGGGAGTGAAACACCAAGGTCCGGTTGAGCTGATAGTTGAAAAAGCCGCTGCCCAGCCGTGCCGCAACGTTGCTGCACAGCAGGCCATAGGCAAACTGCTGGGTTGCCGTAGACAGGAGCAGAAACAATCCATAGTCCAGGGCAAAACTGATCAGGGAGACCGAGGCAAACTTCAGCAGCATTTTCAGCACCTTCCAGGAGTCCCGAAGGGAATGGAAGTGGGAAGCGGAGTTGTGCTCGTCCAGGTACACCGTCTGAATGGGAACTTCCACCAGCGAGATGCCGTGGCGTTTGCAGTGGAGCAGCACGTTCATCTCGTAGTCGTAGCCGCTCCCCTCGGTTTCCAGCAAATACGTAAGCTGGGAAAAGCCAAAGGCCCGCAGCCCGGTCTGGGTGTCTGCTACTTTCGTCCGGCTAAGCAGGTGGAAGGCCACCCGGGTCAGCGCATTGCCCACCCGGGATCGAAGCGGCACCCCCCGCCCAAAGGTTCGCGTGCCCAGCACCAACGCACCAGGATGGGTCCTGGCTTCCTGGAGCACCCGCTCCGCGTCTTGGGGCAAGTGCTGCCCATCGGCATCCATGGTGACCAGATAGGCTGTGGGGTCATTCCACGTCCACACCGTTTGAAAGGCCGTCTTCAGGGCGGCCCCCTTCCCCCGGTTTTGCGGGTGGTGGAGAACCACCACCGCCGGCAGGGCTTCCAGCTGGGCAAAGATCCACTGCCTGTCCATGGTGCTGCCATCGTCCACCACCACCGCACCGTAGCCGGCGGCGGTGACGTCCTTCACAAGGTCCAGCAAAAGCGCCGAGGGCTGGTAGGCGGGGATCACCACAAGGTCCACGCCCCGTAGTTCCATAGGCTCTGACATCGGATTCCCTCCTCTATCGTTGATGTCAGTCAGTTTACCCAAGGAAGATGACAGCAGCATGAGAATTCCATGAGATTTTCTCATTTTCACAAGTTCTCGTTCCCCGTTGCCCTGTGCACGGTCCCATCTCCCCATCCAGAAAGGCGGTTATGATCATGCGAATTTTAGTCATTGAGGACGACCCCGTCCTGCACCACATTCTTTCCAAGCGTCTGAAAGAGGAAGGCCACTCCGTTGACGACTGTTACGACGGGGAGGCAGGCTTCGACTATGCTGACGCCATGCAGTACGACTGCATCGTGTTGGACCTCATGCTCCCCAAACGGGATGGGCTCTCCCTCCTCCGCGATCTGCGGAGCCGGGGAAACGCCTCCCCGGTGCTCATCCTAACCGCCAGGGACGCCATCGATGACCGGGTGGCCGGCTTGGACGCCGGCGCAGACGATTACCTGGTCAAGCCCTTCGCCTTTGACGAGTTCTCCGCCCGGGTGCGGGCCCTGCTGCGCCGGGGCAGTGACACCAAAAGCGCCGTTCTCTCCCTGGAGGATCTGACCCTGAACACCACCAACCGAAAGGTCACCCGTGCAGGCCAGGACATCTCCTTAACCTCCACAGAATACGCGCTTCTGGAGTACCTCCTGCGCAACCAAGGGCAGGTCCTCACCCGGTCACAGATTGCAGACCACGTCTGGAACTATGATTTCTCCTACGACTCCAATGTGGTGGATGTGTACATCCGGTATCTGCGGAATAAAATTGACCGTGCCTTCCCCACCAAACTGATCCACACCATCCGGGGAACCGGATATACCCTGCGGGTTGCGCCATGAGAACCCTGACCATCAAGGGGCGCATCACCTTGCTGTATGCCCTGCTGACCGCCCTCCTGCTGGCGGTTCTGCTGCCGGTGGTGTACGGTGCAGTCTCCGCCTCCCTGCGCCGGGAGATGGACTCCCAGCTCCGTAGCGCCATCGCCCAGGTCCTGATCGCCGTGGATGACCAAGACGAGGCCTTTCGCCTCAACCAGCAGGTAGACCTCCCCGACGCCATCACCCTGTGTGTCACCGACCCCCAGGGGCAGCCGATCTTCTCCACCGCCGGCGGGGACTGGCTGCAAACCGCCGCCATCCAGCCGGACGGCAAGACGGTGCACCAAAACGAGACCTACACCGTGCGGCAGGAAACCGTCCAAATAGAAGGCGCCACCGTCACCGCCTCCGCCGCCATCTCCGCAGGCTCGGCGGAAGCCTCTCTGCATACCCTGCAGGTGCTGCTGGGAATTCTGGTGCCCATCTACCTGGCTTTGGCCATCGCCGGCGCGTATCTCCTGGCCAAACGGGCCATCCGCCCCATCACAGAGATCACCAAGGCCGCGGAAACCATTCGGGCCGGTGACCTGTCCCAGCGCATCACCGGCATTGCCACCCAAGATGAAATTCAAGAGCTGGCCGACACTTTTAACACCATGCTGCACCGGCTCCAGGCTTCCTTTACCCGGGAGCGCCAGTTTACGGCGGACGCCTCCCACGAGCTGCGCACGCCGGTGGCCGTCATTTCCGCCTGCGCGGAGGAACTGCAAAAGGACCTCCCCCAGGGGGAGGCGGTGGAACCCGTCGCCGCCATCCAGCGGGAGAGCGCCCGTATGCACAAGATCCTCTCCCAGCTCCTTCTGCTGACCCGTGGGTATGAGGGGCGGTATCACCTGGAACGGGAAGTGTTTCCCCTTCGAGAGGTGGTGGCGTCCGTCATGGAGGAACTGGCGGAGACCGCCGCTGCCTCCCGGATCCGGCTGTTCAACCAGGTTCCGGAAGAGGTCTCCCTCTATGCTGACCAAAGTCTGACCACCCAGCTGCTGATCAACCTCATTGGAAACAGCATTCGATATGGCCGGGAGCGGGGCAAGGTGGTGGTGCGGGCCTCTCTGACCCAAACCCAGTGCACCTTCACCGTCTCCGACGACGGAATTGGCATCCAGGAAGATCAGCTGCCCCACATCTTTGAGCGGTTTTACCGGGCGGATCCCGCGCGGGACCGTTCCGGCTTCGGGCTGGGGCTGTCCATTGTGCAGTGGATCGTCTCCCTCCACAACGGACAGATTACTGCGCACAGCACCTATGGGCAAGGCACCCTGGTCACCGTTGCGCTTCCTACCCAACCTTCGGCTTGACCCAACGGGGCTGTTCCCGTGCATCCATACAAGGACATGATTTCTCTTCGGATCAATATTGGCAGGCTGCCCCTTGATGCAGGGACAGCCTGCCAACGGCAAATTCTTGCGGTTGATTCATCCGCCCGTTTCATGGAGTTCCTCCCCCACCTGATAGGCATAGACCATAGACCGGTGGTCAGAGCCATCCCGGAAGGGGTACTCCGCCACCCGGGTAAAGCCGCGCTTCTCATAGAATTCCCAGGAGTCCAGAGAGTTGGTAAACAGACGCACGGAGCCCGCCCCGTCCGCCGCCGCCCGGTTTAAGAAGGCCGTGACCAGGGCCGTCCCCAAGCCTTTCCGGTAGGCCGCTTTGGAAGAGAGGGCAACCAGCTCCAGATCACAGGCACCGAACACGTCCTGCCGCCGCTCCCTCATCTGTTGGTAAAAGGCTCCAAATTGCCTTTGGAAGGAAGGTGACATAGGATACCTCTTCAGGTAGAACTGGAAAAACATGCGGCACCAGAGGCCATAGTGCTTCTTGGTCTCGTATCGGTTGGCCAGGGCGGGGGAGAAGGGCTTGCTGTACTTGCCGCAGACAAACCCCACCACCTGTCCCGCCTCTGTCTCCGCAACGTACGTGAAGTTGCACTTTTCGATGAGGACCTGGGCGTACTCCCGCAGGAACCGTCTGTCGTTTTCGTCGATGGGGCCGGTGAAAAAGCCCTCGTAGAGGCACTCCCCGCAGGGGGCAGCGTCACTTTCCGTGTACGGCCGAAGGGAAAATTCCATGGCACGCTCCTTTCCGTTCTTCGGTTAGTCTTAGCTAACTACAGGAAATTGTACCATATGGAGCGGGAAAGGGCAATCCCTTTCCCCTACATTCTCCCCGTCCTTTTCCCCTTTTCTCCCTCCCCCAGGGCCGCCTCCCAAGGGGTTCGGTACCACAGGACCAGAGAGGCCGCCAGCAACAGCAGGCACCCCGCCGCCAAAAGGCCGTTGACCTGGATGACAAACAGAGAGAGCAAGGTATTGGTCAGGCCATGGGCCAGGTTGCAGCCAAAGACCCAGCGGGTCCTGCGAAAGAGCGCCCCGTACCAGAAACTCTGGAGCACTGCCAGCACCGCAAACCATCCGAAGGGGATAGTCTGCTGGGAGGCCCCCTCCACAAACCACAGGGGGAGATGCCACACCGCCCAGACCAAGCCCGTGACCACTGCCGCCCCAGGGAAGGGCACCGCCCGCTCCAACAGGGGCTGCATAGTGCCCCGCCAGCCCACCTCTTCATTGCCGCCGTAGATCAGCGCCGCCTGGAGGAAGACCACCGGTACCAGGGACAGGGGTATCTGGGGGTTGAACTGCCGAGAGGACAGGGCAATGACCGCCCCCTCCGCCAGGCAGAACAGCAGCACCAACCACCAGGTGCCTCGACGGGGGACAAAGACAAGCCGGGGCACCTGCCGGAGCCTTCCCCCGCCTCGGCAGAACACCCACAGCCCGCCCACCGTGGGGCCAAAGCCCCCCAGCAGATGCAGCACTACTCCCGCCGGGTGGGCAAGGGTCAGCACCCCCCAGTGCCCCAGAATCGCCAACCCGCCCCAGCACAGGCCGGTGATGGTAAAGGTCCAGAGCAGGAAACTTCCCAACGCGCGTTTCATGACACATACCCTCCCTGGTTTCTCTTTTTTTTCATCCAGTTTTCAGTATAACACAGGGACCTGGCCCGGCAAAGAAAAACCCGCCCCGGAACGGCGGGAAATCCGTTCCGGGGCGGGCAGGTTGGGAACATGAGAAGAAAGATAAAAGCAAGGGAAAGATAACAAGTAAGAGAGAGAAAAGAAAGCCGAAGGGATGGCTCAGTCGCCGTCGTAGGCCTTCTGGAAGATGGCGATGATCTGGTCCTTGGTGGCCTTTCTGGGGTTGGTGGCGGCGGTAGCGTCCTTCATAGCGTTCTCAGCCATGATCTCGAAGTCCGCCGGATCCACGCCCAGGGAGCGCAGGTTCTGGGGGATGCCCAGGTAGCGGCCGAAGGTCTTCAGGCCGTACACGCAGGCCTCGCCGGCCTCAAAGGGAGACATGCCGTCCACATTGATGTCCATGGCCCGGGCGATCACCGCGAACCGCTCCAGGTTGCCGATGAGGTTGAACTCCTGGACATAGGGCAGCAGGATGGCGTTGCACACGCCGTGGGGCAGGTTGTAGAAGCCGCCCAGCTGGTGGGCCATGGCGTGGACATAGCCCAGGGAGGCGTTGTTGAAGGCCACGCCGGCCAGGTACTGGGCATAGGCCATCTCGGACCGGGCCTTCATGTAGTCGCCGTTGGCCACCGCCTGAGGCAGGTAGTGGACGATCTTGTCGATGGCCTTGATGGCGGCTGCGTCGGTGAGGGGGTTGGCGTCGGTGGAGACATAGGCTTCCACCGCGTGGGTCAGTGCGTCCATGCCGGTGGCGGCGGTGAGGGAGGCGGGCATGCCCACCATGAGCTCCGGGTCGTTGATGGCGATGGCCCGCCAGTCCACGATGCACATCTTCACCTTCCGTGCGGTGTCGGTGATGATGCAGAACCGGGTGATCTCAGAGGCGGTGCCGGCGGTGGTGTTCACGGCCACCAGGGGGGGCAGGGCCTCGTGGGCCTTGTCCACGCCTTCATAGTCGGAGATCTTGCCGCCGTTGGTGGCCACCAGGCCAATGCCCTTGGCGCAGTCGTGGGAGGAGCCGCCGCCCAGGGAGAGGATGCAGTCGCAGCCGTTGTCGTGATAGAACTTCTCCCCTTCCACCACGTTGGTGTCCTTGGGGTTGGGTTCGGCCTTGCCGAAGACGGCGGAGTCTACCCCAGCGTCCTTCAGGATCTTCTGGATGCGGGCCGTCATGGGGTGGCTGGCCAGGAACTCGTCGGTGACGATCATGGCCTTGCTGCCGCCCAGGCTCTTCATCAGCTCGCCGGTCTCCACCACGGAGCCTTCGCCGAACACGTTTCTGCTGGGTACGAAATAGTAAGTGGACATAGTTCTTTTCCTTTCTGACGCTGGGTCCTTGGAGCAGCCTGGGGCCGCCATGGGTAAAAATGGGTATGAAAAGGGCGGAGGGGCTCCCCTCCGCCCTGAGAGGTCAATGGTTTTCTCCGGGTCTGCCTGCTTACTTGGCAGGGTAGAAGCCAGAGGGCGTTTCTCTGAGGTTAATCATGATGTTCTTCTTCTGGGTGTAGTGCTCCAGGATGACCTTGTGGGTCTCACGGCCGATGCCGGACTGCTTGTAGCCGCCGAAGGGGGCGCCGGCAGGGATCATGTTGTAGGTGTTGACCCACATACGGCCGGTCTCCACGGCGCGGGCCACCCGGAGGGCACGGTTGATGTCCTGGGTCCAAACGGCGCCGCCCAGACCGTAGACGGAGTCGTTGGCCATGGCGATGACCTCTTCCTCGGTCTTGAACTTGATGACCACAGCCACAGGGCCAAAGATCTCTTCCTGGGCCACCCGCATGTTGTTGTTGGCGTTGACGATGAGGGTGGGCTTCATGAAGGCACCGTTGGCGCAGGCGCCGTCCTTACAGGGCTCGCCGCCGCAGGCGATGGTGGCGCCCTCTTCCTTGGCCAGTTCCACGTAGGACATGATCTTTCTCAGCTGGCCCTGGTCCACCTGGGAGCCCATCTGGGTGTTGGGATCCAGAGGATCGCCCACGGTAATGTTGTTGAAGGCCTTGACGGCGGCATCCACAAACTTGTCATAGATGCTCTCCTGGACGAACACCCGGGAGCCGGCGCAGCAGACCTGGCCCTGGTTAAACAGGATGCCCAGCTGCAGGCCGTCCAAAGCGCGGTCCCAATCGCAGTCCTCGAAGAAGATGTTGGCGCTCTTGCCGCCCAGCTCCAGGGTGGAGGGGATGAGCTTGTCGGCCGCTGCCTTGGCCACGTCCAGGCCCACTTCGGTGGAGCCGGTGAAGGCCAGCTTGCGGAAGCCGGGGTGGTCCAGCATATACTGGCCGGCCCGGGAGCCGCCGCCGGTGACCACGTTCAGCACGCCGGGAGGCAGCAGGTGGCCGATGAGCTTCACCAGAGTCAGCACGCTCAGGGAGGTGGTGGAGGAGGGCTTAAAGACGATGCAGTCGCCGGCCGCCAGGGCGGGGGCCAGCTTCCAAGCGGCCATCAGGAAGGGGAAGTTCCAGGGGACAATCTGCCCCACCACGCCGATGGGCTCGTGGAGGATGATGTTCATAAACTCGCCCACATGGTCCTTCAGGATGCTGGCGGAACCCTCCTCGGTGCGGATAGCGCCGGCAAAGTACCGGAAGTGGTCGGAGGAATAGGGCACGTCGATGGTCATGGTTTCCCGGATGGGCTTGCCGTTGTCCATGGACTCGATGGTGGCCAGCAGTTCCTTGTTCTCGTCGATGATGTCAGCGATCTTCAGCAGGATGGCGGCACGCTTATCGGGTTCCAGGTCCCGCCAAGCGGGGAACGCAGCCCAGGCGGCCTGGACGGCAGCATCCACATCTTCCTTGGTTGCCTCGGCACACTCCGCCAGCTTTTCGCCCGTGGCGGGGTTGGTGGTGGTGAAGTATTTCCCACCAGAGGGGGCAACCCACTGTCCATTGATATAAAGTTCATACTTGGCGTCCAGATTCACGTTCATAACTCGGTGCTCCTTTCTATTCATCAAAGTAAGTGTTCCATTGCTTACTCAAGATCTGTGGTGTTGGGGAAGTACCAGTTTATACTGCCCTTCTGCTTATTGTTATACCACATCTCCTCAATTTTGAGAAACACCGAAAACTAATGTACCTATCAGAAAAACTTATTGCGTCTGCAACCTTTGCCGCTGCGCGGCTTGGTCCTCCCGGATCAGCTGGAAGAAGTGGTCCCCTGCCAGGCTCACCGAGGGCAGCAGCCGCAGCGCCACGGTGCGGATCCGGAAGGAGTCCCCCTCAATGGAAAAGACGCTCACGTCCCGGGAGAGGTTCCTCTCCATCCCCTCCGGCAGGGGGGCGATGCCCAGGCCGGCCTGAACCAGAATGCTGGCCTCCAGGAAGGTCTTCACCTGCTGCACCGGGTTTGCCCCCAGGCCCAGCTGATCCAGGTAGTCTGCCCGGGCCTGGTTGGGGCTCTCCCCCACCGACCCTTCGATGCGGAAGATGGTCTGGCCCGCCAGCTCCGAGGGGGCCACATACTGCCGCCCGGCCAGCGGGCTCTGGGGGCCGGTCATAAACTTGGGCCGCTCGCTGCTCAGCTCCAGCACGTCGAACCGCTGGTCCAGGGCCAGGCCGTAGTCCGGGATGACGATGACGTCCAGCTTCTCCTCCTCCAAGGCTTCCAGCATCTCTTTGCGGCCCCCCTCCTGGAGGGTGATGGCCGCCTCGGGGTAAAGCTGGCGGAAGCGGCGGAGGTAGTCGGGGATGCACTCCTGGGTATAGGGGCCGTTGATCCCCAACCGGAGGTCCCGCTTCTTCCCCTCGGCCAGGAACCGGGCCTGCTTCACCGCCCCGTTGTACTGGGCCAGCACCGCCTGGCACTGTTTGGCAAAGTACTCCCCCGCCGGGGTGAGGGACACCGAGGCCCCCCCTCGGTTGAAGAGTTTGAAGCCCAGCTCCTCCTCAAACTGCTTGATCTGCTGGCTGATGGCAGCCTGGGCCACGTAGCATTCCCGGGCGGCTTTGGTGAAGTTCAGGTGCTTGGCCACCGAGAGAAAATATTCGATTCTTCGAAAGCTCATAGGCTCTCCTTTCCCATCAGTGTGTCCGCACGATGTGGGTGTTATTCTGGGTTCTATTATAAAAAAGAGCCTCCCCCTTTGTCAAAGGGAAGGCCTTACAAATTCTCGCGGAAGCAGAAAACCGCCGGCCCCCTCCCCGGGAGAGGCGCCGGCAGTCTGCGGTGGGTGTGGCCGGCGTGTGCCGGTTAGTCCAGGTAGTAGTCGAAGCCGTAGCAGCTCTTTTCAAAGCCGTAGATCTCGTAGAACCGGTGGGCCTGCTTCCGGGGCATGCCGGAGTCCAGCACCAGGGCCTTGCAGCCCCGGGCCTTGGCCAGCTCCTTGGCGTGGTCCATGAGCTTGACCCCGTTGCCCTTGCCCCGCTCGTCGGCGTTGGTGATGATGCTGGAGACATAGCAGGTCATGCCGGACAGCCAGAAGGTGTTGAAGTAAGCGCCGTGGCAGAAGCCATGGTAGGTGTCCCCGTCCATGAGGAAGAAGGCGAAGCTGTCCTCGTCGGCCAGCACGTCGGCGTACACCTTGCGGATGACTTCCTTATCATAGGTGTTGTAGTCCCAAAGCTTTTCAATGTAGTCAAACGCCACATCGAAATCGTCCATGGTTGCGGTCTTGAATTCCATATTCTGTTCCTCCTTTTACAGGTCTAAACTAGGTTTATTATCCTCCCATCCTCCCCCCTTGTCAAGTCCGTTCCTGCCGTTTTCCCCAAATTTTCTGTTCTTTCCTCCCCTTTCCTTGGGAAGTATCACGGAGCAGGTTCCTTGGCTTGACTTCTTCCAGGGAGGTTGTTACCATGAAGGCATTCCACACCAGGAACAGGAGGCACTTCCATGAAAACCCGTATCACCGAACTCTTCGGCATCCAGTACCCCATCATCCAGGGGGCCATGCAGTGGCTGTCCAAGCCCCGCCTGGCTGCCGCCGTGTCCAACGCCGGGGGGCTGGGTACCATCAATATGACCACCTATGCCACCCCGGAGGACTTTCAGGCCGCCATCCAGGAGCTCAAGTCCCTGACCGACCGGCCCTTCTCCGTCAACCTCTCCCTGCTGCCGGACACCAAGCCCGACGGGCCCATCAAAGGCTTCCTCCAGGCGGTGGTGGAGGAGAAGGTGAAGATCGTGGAGACCGCCGGCAGCTCCCCCGCCCCCTTGATGGACACCCTGAAAGGGGCCGGCTGCCTGGTGATGCACAAGATCCCCGACTCCCGCTTTGCCCACACCGCCCAGGAAGTGGGCTGCGACGCGGTGTGCATCGTGGGCTACGAAGGGGGCGGCCACCCGGGGATGGCCGGGGTGGGCTCCATCGTCCAGTGGCCCCTGACCACCGAGCGGTGCACCCTCCCTGTGGTGGGGGCTGGGGGCGTGTGCGACGGCCGCACCATGTACGCCGCCCTGGCCGCCGGGCTGGACGGGGTGATGGTGGGCACCCGCTTCCTCATGGCGGCGGAGACCGACATCGGCCCCCACCTCCGCCAGGCGGTGATGGACGCCAAGGAGACCGACACCGTCCTCACCCAGACCAGCATCCGCAATGCCCTGCGGTCCCTGAAAACCCAGGAGGCCCTCCACATCATCGACTTTGAGAAAACCCACCACCCCACCTTGGAGGAGCTCTACCCCCTGATCCGGGGCACGGTGACCAAAGCCGCCTATGAGAAGGACGACCCCCAGGCCGCCCAGATCGCCATGGGCCAAGTGCTGGGCCGCATCCACGACGTGAAGCCCGCCGCCCAGATCATCCAGGATATGATGGACGAGCTCTACGCCATGCACCGCCGTGTGAGCAATATGCTGTAATTTCCACCGGTTCTCGTTGACTTTTTGTGTCAAAATAGCTATCATAGTAAGGGATTCCTGCCCCGATGGCTGCCTTGCTGGCCAGGGAAGAAAGGTTTCTGTGGGTATCTTACCCCGGCGCCTTCCTGGGAGCAATCCCAAAAGGGAGGGAAGTGTCTCCTCTCTTTTGGGGGCATCTACGCAAATTTCTGTAGGAATTACGCAAAAATAGGCAAGGTTCGCCTTTGGAATCACCGTGGCGCCCCCCAGCGCGCCACGCCAAGCGAGGACATCCACTATGATCATCTACTTAGCCGCCATCGACGCCCCGGAGGACCGGGACACCTTCGTGACCCTCTACGAGACCTACCGGAACCTCATGTTCCACGTGGCCCACCAAATTCTTCGCAACGAGGCCGACGCCGAGGACGCCGTCCACGACGCCTTTGTGACCGTCGCGGAAAAAATTCAAATTTTTTCTTCCCTGGAGCGTCACAAAACCCGGTCCTTACTCGTTACTATAGTTGAACACAAGGCCATCGACCTCTACCGGAAGAAGCAGCGCCGGGGAGAGGCCCCCCTGGTGGAGGAGATCTCCGGCATCGACCCCGGGCCCCAGGAGGACGCCTCCCCCCTGGCCCAGTGCATCCTTCGCCTGCCTGGGCGGTACCGGGAATTCTTCCGGCTGAAGTACGAGCTGGGCTACTCCACCCGGGAGGCCGGCCAGCTGATGGGCCTGTCCTGGGCCGCCGCCCGAAAGCTGGAGCAGCGGGCCAAGGAAAAACTGCGGGCACTTTGCCAGGAGGAGGGGATTCTATGACGTTTTTCACCGACGACCGCCTGCGTCAGGCGGCACAAGAAGCCGGGGCCATCCTGGACGGCAGCCTCCCCGCCCCGGAGGACTGTCCCCACACCTTCTCCCTCCCCTTCCAGGCCAAGATGGCCAAACTCCTGCGGCGGCACAAGCGGGCCCCCGCCCGCCGGGCTATGCGCCGGGTGGCCTGCCTGGTGCTGGTGTGCCTGCTGGGCAGCGGGGTGTTCCTCACCACCAACGCCCAGGCTAGGGAGGCGTTTTTGGGGTGGGTGCGGGAAATTTCCGAAAATGTCATCCACTATGCCTTCTCCGGCACTCCCTCTCCAGCTAAGAATCCAGAAGATTTCCGCTATGTTTTACCGGAGGTTCCTGAAGGGTACGAAGTCGTGGATCGCTGGGAAGCAGACGGTGTCTGTAACGAGCTTTACGTCAATTCCCGTGGTGAGTATTTATCTTTTGACTATCTATACAACACTGATCACTCTACCACCTCTCTGGACCTCTTTTCCTTTGGCGCAGAGCAAATCCAGGTATTTGTACACGGATACTCCGCAGACTTTTTCTACGATCCTTCTGGGATAGAATCCAATACCATCGTCTGGTGGGATCGCGAGACAGAAGTTATGCTTTCCCTGTCCGCTTATATGGACAAAGATGACCTGGTCGCGCTGGCCGAAAGTATCATCCGAGAAGAAAAATAAAAAATATTTTAAAATTTTGTAATCTCGCGTCACAAATCGCCTCCCTCGTTCGTTACTATGTATGAAAGACGAAACGAAGGGAGGTGATTTCTATGCGGAAACAAGTTTTGGCGCTGGCGATGGTGCTGGCGATGCTCATGGGTGTAGCCGCTCAGGCCACGGGGCCAATGAAAATCCCCAGAGCAACGCCTTCGATCTCATTTAACAGCAACGGTACCCAAGCTACCTGCACCATAAATGTTTAAGGAGGGTCTTGTTATGACACGAAACCGTTTCCTTCTTGCCGCCCTGTTGCTGTTGGCCCTGCCCCTTGCCGCCTGCAATACCCCATCCAACGGCGAACCCACCGCCTTCACCCCCACCACCCCTGTGGGCTTCCTCCTCTCCCAGGACAACCCCACCTCCGAGGACGGATTGGAGGGGACCTTCTCCATCCGGACCGGCAGCTGGGACCTAAACACCGGCACGTTCCAATATGAGGAAACCCCTGTTCTGGAGGCCACCGGCCCAGAGCGGAACAGCCAACTCTTCTCCTGGAACGGCGCGGACCAGTACCTCATCGGAGACCAAGATGCCGTGACCGCTGCCTCGGACAGCGTTGACCTGGTGTCCTGGGTGCCCCTTTACGACCACAGCCACGTCTGTTGGGGGCCGGGGTACCAGCTTTTGGTCTCCCTAGAGGACCCCGCCCAGATCACCCTGGAACGGGAAGACACCGATCCCGTCACCGTCACCCTCCCCGAGCCCCCCGCTGACGAGCCTCTGGCGGACCTCTTCCTCCTCAGCCACACCCTGGAAGGGGACCAGTTGACCCTGGTCTACGGCGCCATGCGCACCATGGAGGGCGGCCAGGAGGACCTGCTGCTCACCGTCGCAGTGGACCTGGCCTCCCAGCAGGCCCAGTGGGGCGACCCGGTTTCCCTCCCCCAGGCCTATTCCCCCCACTTCTTCCCCCCGGCCCACAGCTGGTACTACCCCGTGGTGGACGGGAAGCTCTACTTCTCCACCGGGGACTCCGCCGCCTACTTCGACCTGTCCGCCGGAACCTTCACCGCCCTGGAGGACCTGCCCCAGCGGTTGGAGGCCCTCTTCCCCGGCGCGGAGCGGGCGGAGAACACCGCTGGCGGGGGCGTTTTCCCTGCAGAACCCATGGGGGCCACAGAAGAGGTGGCCATCTTTGCCTTCCTGTACGAGGGCCGCAATGTCTGGGTCGCCCTCCGGGATGACCAGGTGCTGGGGGTGCTGGAACAGTCCCTGGAAAACAACACCATCACCTGCTATGACAGCGCGTTCCAGCAGACCAGTCAAGTAGAACTGCCCTTCTCCCTATACAACCTCCAGCCCCAGGCCTCGGTTTCGCCGTTCCCCCTTTGAAGCCATGACCAAGATTCCTTGACAAACTGCACGTTTTTCCATATTGGCGAACCTCTCCCTTACGGCCCATGCAAAGACCTCCCCCTGATTCGTTTCCCCCTAACCACAAAGGCCCACAACAACGACAAAGGAGGCATTCCATGAAACGGAGCATTCTATTCGCCCTTTTTGCTGCCATGCTGTGTATTCTCCCCTCCTGCGCTGCGCAGGACACGCCAGAGACCTCTCCCCTCTCTCTTCGCTACCAAACGACGGAGACGGTGCTCACCCTGGGCATGACACAAGCCGAAGTGGAAGCCGCCCTCAGTGCAGAAGGCATCGACCCCGTGGACGTGACAGAGCCCACCGAACCACATTTGGGTTGGATGGCCATCTACGGCAGAGGTGCCGACCAGGTGTCTGTGATGTATGAGGCCGAAACCGACACGGTGAACCAACTCACCCTGTACCTGGAAGGGGATGTCACCTCCAACTGGAACACCCGAGGGGGCATTTCCCTTGGTTCTTCCCAAGAGACCATAGAAAAAACCTACGCAGACACTGGTTCTATGGCGAATGGTACCTCCCTAGCCTATTACTACGACGCCGACGGAAACCCCAGCGACGCATCCCAGGTATCCCAGGGGGACGTCCTCGTCGCGCTCGATCTAAACGACTCGGATCAGGTCGATCACCTGTGCATTTTACAGATCCCCCCAGAAAACCAGATGCTCCCAGAGAATCCCTGATCCCCCCACGATCTACAGAAACTGTTCCATCCCATTCTAAGGTTTATCGGCAGGTGATTTTATGAAAAAATGGACCTCTCTATTGTTGGCCGGTCTCCTGGCCCTGTCCCTCGCCGCCTGCGGTGGCCAACCCAGCAGTGACGTCCCCGCAGACAGCGGCGGCCAACTCGCCGAAGGGTTCCAGTTGGAATCCTCCGGGTCGGATACCTACACCGATGAGGAGATTCAGGCTGCCGCAGACGTCATCACCCAGCATTTCCAGGCGAACTTCCCCGGCTGCACCATGACCTCCCTTTCCTATGAGGATGCCCTCTCCGCCTACAGTGCCCCGGAATGGGCCGCCCAGTATGACGCGGACCAGGCCATTGTCTTTCAGTCCTCCTTCACCGTGGAGGATCCCGGCCAGGACAGCACGCTGAACCCCAACAGCACCTATCCCAACTGGCAGTGGATCCTGGTGCGGTCCGACGGGGGCAGCTGGACCATTGGGACCTATGGGCAAGGATAACCGCGCTTTCTGAATCCTTTCTTACGTTTTCCCCCAACCCCTTTCGAAACTACCGCCCCTCTGCCACAATGCGCGCAGAGGGGCGGTATTCTTTGCAAAATGTAAACTTTCTGTGAACATCCCATTTCCCCTGTCACAAATCCCCCCGTTCAGACGTTATAGATAGTAGAACCTCGATCTGAAAACCAGATGGTCCCCGCCTCGGTGGCCAAGTCTCTCTACGAATAATCGAATTTCCCGGTGTCAACCCGTGGTTCCGTAAGGTGGTGCCCCATGCAAACACGTCCCGCTCTGCTCCTGGTGCTGGTTCTGGCCCTGCTGGCCACCGGCTGTGCCAACCGTCCCAACCTCTCTTCGGGGATAACGACAGAGACCGTTCTCTCCCTGCCTCCGGACTTGGAGGTCCCGGCGGGAGACACGGCCTTGCTGTATCCCCTCTCCGCCAGCCCCGAAGGGGCCAAGGCCCAGGTGGAGGCCCTGGTGGGCCAGCCCCTGGGGGAGGGGGAGCCGGGGGTGTCGGGCACCCTCTATTCCCTGGGGCAGGCCACGGTGACCATCGACCAGGACACCGGCTACTGGACCTACGAGACGGGGCAGGACATCTTCTCCGTGGACCCATCTGCCCTCCCGCCTCCCCTCTCCGATGCCCAGGCCCAGGCCATCGCCCTGGACTACCTCCAGACCCACGGCCTGTGGTCCGGGCCCATGGCCAGCGTAGGGGTCGGCCCCATCACCAGCGGGGAGACCGGCGGGGACACCATCCTGGGCAAGAACGTCTACTGCTTCCCCGCCGTGGACGGAGCCCCGGTGGAAGGGGTCTTCCGGATCGTAGTCACCCTGGACCCCACGGGGAAGGTGGTTACGGTCCACCACCTGGCCGCCCAGCCCGGGCAGCCGCGGGAGGTCCCCCTGAAATCCCGGGCCCAGCTGGCATCGGACCTGGCCCGGGGGAACTACTCTTCCAACCTCTACCAAACCCTCACCGACCCGGTGGTGGAGTCCTGCACCCTCCGGCTCTACGCCGACGCCACCCCGGTGGAGGGGCAGACCTACCTCTACCCCGTCTACGTCCTCACCGGCCATGGGACCATGCCGGATGGGACCACCGAGTGGTTTGAGGTCATCGTGGACGCCCAAGCCTAATG
>OLQX01001626.1_pt1 | contig 18359 bp, 10 predicted proteins | sample 1672581 | NCBI WGS metagenome assembly OLQX01 (sample SAMEA3136701, study PRJEB25190) | human gut metagenome | reverse complement strand
AAAAGTTCATTTTTGTTTTTTCTGTTTCTCATTTACCTCTGTATGCACCTCCATCATCTTCCTGATATACTGCAACGCTACATTTCGGTTATACTGCACAGAGCTTTTCGGCATCAGGATGGTTTTTCCAATCTCCTTATCCGTCATATCCGCAAAAAAACTAAGAATTATAATTTCCAATCTTTTCTTCGGTAATAAAAGCAATGCCTGATACAGCATTTCATTTTCGATAAATACCCTGATATGCTCCAGTTCTATCTTTAACGCCAATGCCGGATATGTATCGTAAGTATAATAATATTGTTCCAGCTCCCCCTCCTCAAAATCAGAAAATACATAGCCCTGCTCTCGCCTTTTCTGTCCTTCGCGTAACAGTTTATAATTTGTATACGTTATAACCTTTTTACAAAAGGCATCAAAGCGCATCTGCAGGCTAACCTCAGAAGGAAGTAAATTCATTTGGTTCACCTCCTTCTAATTGAAGTTTTGTTATATGAAATTCTTTCCTTCTACTTAATACAAGTCTTTTTGTGACATTGAAAACCAAAAATCATGGTAAATTATGAAAAATAAAATAGAAAATCAGCAAAAATACAATTTATGTAAATCAATTTTTAAAAACTACCTTAAATGAAATGATAAAAACAAAAATAAAATTTCGATAAAATCTAAAAAAGGCATAGAATGAACGGAACCATTTTGTGCGGACAGCACAAAAAAGAATTTTGTAGAATTTAAGCCTCAACTCCTAAGTAATTTCCGAATAAGAATGCCCTTCGTGGATTCGTTTCATGATAATAGATGTTAAAACATCGATTTTTTTAGACATAGAAAAACCTCCTATTGTAGTTTAATCCTACAATAAGAGGTCTTTTTTACTATTGTCCGATTTTACCGGTTCCGTTCACAAACCGCCTTTTCTGAATTTCTTACTCTGCGTACCCGTCCGGGAACACGACGATCAGCACCCACTTGAACTCTTCCTCGCCGTAGACCGCGTGCGGTACATTGGCAGGCATAACAAGCGTTTCGCCTGCCTTGACGATATGCGGCTTGCCGCCTACCGTAAAGCGACCTGTACCCTCGAGCACCGTCACCATCGCATCACCGACAGATTCATGCGTGCTGATCTCCTCGCCCTTATCAAACGCAAACAACGTTACACTGACGGCCTTGTTCTGTGCAAGGGTCTTGCTTACCACCTGTCCCGGCTGCACCGAAACGAGGTTAGCCAGCTTGAGTACGGTTTCATGGTCAATATTTTTGATAAACTGCATTCTAATATCCTCCTTAGCAATGATCTATGCCACCCATGCGAAACACAGGTGGCATAAACATTTACTTCGTCTTATTTATTTGCCAGCTGACGATACAGGAACGTCACAATCTGGCTGCGTGTGCAGCCCGCATTGGGTGCAAACGTGGTTGCTGTTGTACCGGAAGTGATGCCATTCTGTGCAGCCCACAGCACAGCGTCACGATAGTACGCATTTGCAGGCACATCAGTGAATACATTTGTGCCTTCTACCTTCGGTGCGCCTGCCAGACGATACTGGAAGGAAACAACCTGTGCGCGGCTGACGGTTGCGTCAGGAGCGAAGGTGGTTGCTGTTGTACCGGAGGTAATGCCCTTTTCCACAGCCCAGAGCACTGCTTTATAGTAATAAGCATCTGCCTTTACGTCTGTGAAGGGGTTATCCTGCTTGGTGGGTTCGGGGGAACCTGCTGCACGCCACAGGAAGGTTACGGTCTGTGCGCGGGTGCATGTTGCATCGGGGGCAAAAGTCGTTTCGTTTGTGCCGGAGGTGATGCCGTTTTCCACAGCCCAATCCACAGCCTTCTTATAGTGCGCATTTGCAGGCACATCCGCAAATGTCTTTGTTTCTGCCGGAGTATCAACCTGAGCATCTGTTGTGCCGAGGAGGATTGCGCCGGGCGCGGTCAGGGTCAGTGTTGCAACGTTATCCTTGCAGGAAACGGGAACGCTTGTCAGCTTGCCGTTTTCATCCATCTGCCAAGCCTGTACGGAGCCCTTGCCGTCCCACTTGTAAGGCGCGGTAACAGTCAGCTTGCCTGTAGCAAGGTCAGTGATGGCTTTGCCGTTGGAGGAAATCTCCACATAAACCGCTGCGCCGTTTTTCGCATCGCCGAGGGCAGATTTCTGCGCATCGGAGAGCTTCTTTTCAGCGGCAGCGCCTGTCAGCACGCGGATATCGAGGGTAGAGCCCTTTGCAGCCTTGAGTGCCGCCTTGAGCGCGTTCAGATCGAGGCTTGCGGATGCATCGGAAAGCTTCACGGTTGTATTGGGAACCTTTGCGTCCGCGATGGTTTTCAGGTCGGAAACGGGCAGCTTTGCGCCTGTTACGTCCTTTGCGCCATCGGTCACATTCAGAACCAGATCGTTCTTCTCGGAAACATCCTTTGTGTTGATTTTGGAAACGGTTGCAGTATCGCCGCTCACCTTCACGGTGATGTCAGCGGTTGTTTCCTTGCTGCCACCGCCGCCGCCGATACCGGAGGTATCAACGTTCTTATTGGAATCCAGAGTGGAATCCTTGCCACCGTCAAATTTCACTTTCAGCACCAGAGGATTATCCCAGTTATTTTCAGGGTTGAAAATTGTAGGGAATTCTTCGCAATTTGTGAATTCATATACCCCGGAATTATCATTCAGCTGGAAGGTAATTCTGCTGATACGAGTGGAGCGGTTATGATCCTTTGTGGTGTTATATACCAGATTGCTGCTCTTTTCTGTAGATTTTACTTCTGCGTTTTTGCAGCCGTCGATGCTCTGCAACGTAAATACAGGGTTTTCAATATCCATTGTCAGCAGCTTCGTACCATCACTTTTTGTGACTAATGTTGCATTGTTTGCCTGAGGAACTGTAGGTGTACCTGTGCCCTCAATCGGGTTATTGGGGTTATTCATATAAACCGTAACGCCGGGGATAACTGTGTTGTACTTCCCGTCCATATAGAGGTTGGCGGTAACGGTTTGGGTTTTATCTTTGTCAGTATTCGTGCCCGAATTGCTATCACGGACTTTTAAGGTGCCTTCCTCATAGCCCAACGAATAGTTATCAGCACTGCCACCAGTAGGCTTAATTTTATAGTCCTTACCTACTTCAAGATTATCCGGAATGGTTACAGTCGGTGCCACAAAATTCTTTGCAGTTTCGGCGGTTTCACCGTTTACAAAACCTGTGTATTCAATCTTTCCTGCTGGTGTTTGACCTACCTTAATAGTTTCATCAGCATACTTGCATTTCAAATATTTCTTATCGATTTTCCAGTTGATTGTAACCGGATTAGTGCTACCATCCAGCCAAGTGTAGTCATATTCCGGAACTACCGTACAACTATATTCGCCTGCATCCACAGCATTATCAGTGCCTGCGGTTACCTGATAGTGAGCACCAGAGGGCAATGTGATCGTCTGACCGCTGTAGTAATCTGTATTCAGCGAACCGTCACCGCGCTTAGGATTCTCCGGCATACTTGCAAGTTTCTTATCACTTACCAAAATATATCCCGTTGCAGCGCCGTCCGTTTTATTATTCAGTCCGTTATACAGCGCGTCCAGAACCTGTTCACCTGCTGCACTACTGGTAACATTTCGTTCAAGCAGAGCAAACATAATTTTGCCATCTGCAATCTGTGCTTTACTGGTGTCTACCTCTGTAAGAGTATCATAAGTGCCGGTTACAACCGTTTCATAAGAGTTGGTGTCTTTGTTATACACCCTTTTCGTTTCTTTTGCCTGACGAACCAGATAAATCTTTTTGCTCTCATCATACGGCATTGTAACGTTTACTTCGCTGCGTTCTCTCAAAAATGCGCTGAACGCTCCCTGCGTAAGCGGCTCCCAAAAGCCAATGTAATAAGCAGTTCCATTGTCCGTAGATTCAATCTTCGGCTCCAATGCACGGTCGCCGCTCAACGTGTTTTCAGTATACCCATCGCCGGTGAGCATATAGTAGCCATACGAAATAGCGTCGCCTTTATATTCGATGGATGCCGTTTTACCATCCAAAGCATTGTCGATAATTGCAAACGGCTCCGCCTTGGTATCAGAGAACACAATTTTACCGTTCAGAGAAACACTGTCCAACTCTTCCAGTTCACCGTTGTTGAGTACATATACCTTGGCATTTTCATAATCGGTCTGGATGGTGTATGCAATCTGGCTGTTGCCAGTCAGAGAAACGCTCTCATTAGCATTGATAAGCTGCGGATTATATACCTTGTACTTTTTATCTGCACTGTAAAGAGTTTCAACAGCAGTTTTCAGTTCCTGCGTGTTTGCTGCATCTTCTACCGAGAACTGTGCATTTTCTACTGCACTTGCCACTGTGGATTCCGAGGTACTTACAACCGCTTTACCATCAGCAAAGGAAAATTCCCTACTTGTAATGTTTGCGGCATTATCATCAAATCCCGGTTTCATACTACTAAAATCAACCGACAGGCAAATTGGCATATGCTTATCTTCTTCCAGAATAACTGGATATTCAGTGCAATCCTCAAACTTATAGTTACCAGAAAGATCTTTCAGATTCATTACCAGACCGGAAATACGGCTGTTATACTTAACGAAATCTCCTTCCTCCATAATTCTATTCTTGATTTCTACCTTGCCTTCAATATCTTTAATATCCTGCAGGGTGAAAACCGTGTTCAAATTTTTGATTGTTAGCTCTACCTGATGATCTTCCGTTACATACAATTTTGCATTGTTTTTCATCGGCTCCAGCGGAGGTACATTCGGATTGGTCAGATAAGCAGTTACATTTTTCAAAACTACATTATCCGGACCATCAACGTACATATTAGCTGTAATGGTGTATGCACCAGGTTTCAAATTTGTGTCATCGTTATCATCACCGCCGGTTTTCTCGGTTAAACCACTGGTATCTACAAAAACGATTGGCTGAAATGAGTTTACATCGACAGCAGCATACGAATAAGATAAACCAGTTTCGTCTGGTGTGAATGTAACTTCGGTTTCTACCAGCTTATCTCCAGCATACATATACGCCTTGTTAACTACCGTATTCTGTACCAAAGCTGCACTTACAGTAAACGTCGTGTCCTCTGGGAATTCTGCATCATCTGTCTGATTCACATTAACAAGCTGGAATTTTCCCGATACATCACCATCGTATTTTTCTTCCATCGTATTTTTCTTCCAACAATGCTTTTACAGCATCATACTGATTACTCTGTTCACTTGTCGGTTCCTCAAAAGAGTATATATCATATGCAGCTTCAAAATCGGTATAATAATATATATTCGAAGCTGCAAATGTTGCATTTTCCGGCAATTCTTCATTACTTACCGCAGTTACTGTTGCTTCTGTGAAGCTATCATCTGCATCTCTTATCGTATATATCTTACTATTACTTCCTGCCGCCCACGCTGTCGCAGGCAGAAGCCCCAGCACCAGCGTCAGGGTCATGAGGGCGGAAAGCAGCCGCGCTCCAACTTTTTTGTACTTCATGTGTTTCCTCCTTTTCTCTTTGCTTCTCTTTCTTGCTTCATTTTCCTTCGTTTTTCGCAGGGTCGGAGCCTGCCCGTACATCGCTCGTCTTCATGCTGTTAATCTTCCCTTCTTTTATATCTTTTCAGTTAGTAATGACTAACCATCGTTGTAAAAGAAAAGCAATCCCATTATGGTTTTGCTTGATTTCTTTTCCATTTCGAGTGTAGCACAGTTCTTTTCACTTGTCATTTGCAGCGGCAAGTTAGAGCAAATTTTTTTCTGATAATTTTTCTTATTAAGGCGTAGGGGTGATATAACATTTACAAAATACAAAAATTGCATAAAAAATCATCCTCCAAAAGCAACGTACGCACCTTCAGAGGATGAAATTTTACTCCTTTATCTTTTTTTCTTATGTTTCTCCCTATATTGCAGCCAGTCATCAATCCCTTTGTATTTCTTATCCCAGCATAACCGATGGACGGAAAATCCATACGCATTTGCCATTTCCATCATCTGCATACAGCTTTTTTCCACATGCGGGTTTGTGTACTTATCCATGTCATAGGCTTCCACAATATTCTCTACGCCGTTACGTTTCAGCTGTGCAAAAATCGGTTCTAATGCTCTGTAATGGCTTACGCCTGCCAGCGCAACAAAGGTTTTCTTACAGAAGGCGTGTGCAATATCAGCTTTTAATGCGCCTTCTGTTACATAAACTGTTTTATCCGCCGGATTACCAATGAAATGCACCGGCCCACCTACAGATGTACCACGAAATTGGTTGGAGCTAGAAAACCAGATATACTTTTTATCCTCTATCGGTCGGTCCAAGCGAATCTGGAATCCCTCTATCCTTCTGTCCATAGAACGTATCGGAATCAGAATCCCGGAGGCGTGCTTATTGAAGTTAATGCCATAGGTATTATTCTTTTTCGTATAAAACCCCGGGACTCCTTCCAGCACACACTCTCTTGCCATAATCGCAGATACGATTTTATGAAAGCCAAAAGCAGGCGTGCTTTTATAGCCATATTTCACAATCTGCTCTGCATCCAGACCTCGTTCCATAAGATTTTTCTGATGGTCTTTTGATAAAATCAGCTGTGAAAGCAGCATGGAATAGGTCTGATGCCGTATTTCTAAGTCCGCTTTCGGTATCTGCTCCATATCAGGCGTATATATCGGCTTTGGCAGTGCATCCGCTTTTTTGTCATCATGTAAAATCTCACAGATTTCTGCAAATGCCTGTGCATTGCTGATCTGAAAGACCTTGCTGTAAAGCTCTATCATTCCACCGCTTTCTCCGCAATAATTGCAGCGGAATACATTCTTGGCAAAATTAAGGTTCATTTTGCCTTTCTTATGTCCGCAAAAAGGACAATCCACGTCCATATTGGTGGGCTGTCGGCGACGAACCTTTAAGTTTAATATCCCCGCAACATCTAAAATGGTAAATGGATAATCACGCATCTATTCGCCTCCTATTTTTCAACTGACGCAAGCAGCAGTTTTGCGCCTGCGCGGAGCACATTATTTTTTCCGTGATAAGACTCGACGTACCAGTTGATTGCACCGGGCTTTTCTACGCAAAGCTCACCCAGTGTTTTCCCTTTATACGCACCAATCGGAATCAGATAATTCTTGGCATCCTCCAAACTCATTTTCTGCATCAGTTCCTCTACAGGCATAGATGCGTCCCACTCCGCTTTCTTCTGTTCCGATGCTTTCTTTTGCATTTCAGCGGCCTGTGGCATTTCATCCAGCAGTTCTTCCTCCGATTCATCCTGCCCCATTTCTTCTGATAAACCGCTGTCCGGAATTGTCACAGGTGCATCCACAAGGCTTCTGTCCTGTTCCTCTCCCGGTTCGGAGAACTGGATGCCAAAGCCTGCATCTGCCAATGCTCTGCCGACGGCCGCCGTTTCAGCGGTCTCTACATATTTCAAACCGTAGGCATCATCCTCTTTGCGCCAACGCTGAGCAAATGCACAGGAAATATACGCATCCTCTGCATCATTGCGATTCAGATATACCCTGCTTTCGATAATTGCAACCTCATTTTCCAGCTTTATAATGCGCTTTGTAATCTTTCCTTCCGGGTGCATCAGTCGAAACCAGAGTTTTCTATACTTTACATCTAAATAAAACTGCTCCTCGCCATTCTCCCCTGTCAGCCGTCTTAAAAAAGCCGAGGGATCAAAGCCATCTACCTTATTCAGCCCGTTGATGATGGACATGTTGTTTACTACTGCTTCGTTCATTGTAATTCCGCTCCTTTCTTCCTGATAATAAAAAAGCTGAGTCATCAGTTACCCAATCACTCAGCTCTTTCCTAAAGTGTCAGCTGCTCAACTTCTTCCTGTTTTACAGCCTTCTGTTCTTTCTGCTTCATCTTTTCAAATACATCCCTGATTCGTTTTGACAGTATTGTGTTTCGCTGAATGGTATCATTGCGATGCACAGCGGTAAATAATGCACGCTTCTGTCCCACTAAAATCACTTCTTTCTTTGCCCTGGTAATTGCAGTATAAATTAAGGCTCTTTGCAGCATTACATAAAACGTGGAAAGCACCGGGATAATAACACAGTCAAACTCGCTCCCCTGACTTTTATGAATTGTTGTTGCATACGCCAAATCAATACTACCTAATTCGTCCATGCTGTACTCTTTTATTCTGTTATCAGAAAATGTAACGGTTACAGGAAAATCGGCATCTTTATCTACCATAGACACAAAGCCAATATCCCCATTGCTGACCGCTTCCATATTCTTCGTCTGCATTACCTTATCCCGATATCGAATCATTCGATTCCCGGAACTGATTTCCAGACGCTTATTCACCGAAGGATTGAGTATATCCTGTAATGCAAGGTTCAGCATTGCAGCACCTGCATCACTTTTCACACGGAACGGCGTTAAAACCTGTGTATGCTCTACGCCGTAAATCGAAGTCTGTTTCAGAAATTCGGATTTTATAATCTCAGCTGCCTCCGCTGCATTTTCCGCAGGCAGAAATTGAAAATCATCCCCGTATAACAGCTTGGTTTCTCCCATCTGAATGCTTTGTGCATTTAACGGAATCCGGCTGGTATTCTTCTGGCGGAATACCATATCCAAAACCGTCACAGGCACAATCCCACTTGCAATCATTTCATTCAGTACATTGCCTGCGCCTACGGACGGCAGCTGATTCGCATCCCCTACGAACAGCACCTTTGTTCCTGTACCTAAGCTATGTAACAGATAATACGCCAAGCGCATATCAACCATAGATGCTTCATCCACTACAACAAAATCCGCGGGGATAATAACCTCCTCATACTCAGCGGTATCAGAAGTAAGTTTTAAGGCTGCATGCAGCGTAGACGCATATGGAAAGCCTGTACTCTCCGCCATTTTTCTGGCTGCTCTGCCTGTAGGCGCTGCCAGTAGGATATCTTTTCCCGGGTGCAGCCGTTGATAGACTGCAAGGATACTTTTCAGTACCGTTGTTTTCCCGGTACCCGGTCCGCCTGTAATGATAGAAAAACGATTCTCCATACACATCCGAACTGCCTCTGCCTGCTTCTCAGAAAGCAAAACACCATTTTCCTTCTGCACTTCCTGTAAATACTGCTCCAGTTTTGCACTATGCCTCTTTTTTGCACTTAATAGCTTTGCCGTTATTTTTGCTGTCTGCTCCTCAAAATGGAAAAACTGCGGTAAATAAATCCGTTCTCCATCTGCATAGAGCTTTCCGTAAGCACATAAATCCGAAAACGTATTTTTTATCATAGCTTCTGTTACCTCGCCTTTCGGCACAGCTTCAGAAAGCAATACATAAGCCCGTTCCAGCAGAATATCCTGCATAAGAAATAAATCCCCACCGTCTTTTGCTTCTTCCAGAATAAAAAGTATCCCATTTTCCAACCGCAGCGGATCCGCAGGTAAAAAATTGATATTTCTCGCAATCTGGTCTACGGTTTTAAAGCCAAAACCGGAAATTTCGCAAAGCAAATACGGCGAATGCTGTATCACATCTACCGAGCGACTCCCGAAATGCTCCTGTATTTTCTTTGCTTTATTCAGCATTACGCCATAGGCTCCCAGAAACGTCATAATCTCCTGCATGCTTTTACTGCCTGCATAGGAATCCAAAATCTGTTCCAGACGCTTTTCGGAAATACGCTTTATCTCCAGAAGACGCTTGGGTTCCTTCTCAATCACATCCAGTGTATCTGTCCCGAACCTTGCTACAATTAAATCCGCCGTTGCTTTCCCAATGCCCTTGATTAAACCTGAAGAAAGATATGCTGCAATCCCGCTTTTTGTTTTTGGTAATACCTCGGTATAGCTGTCTACATGAAATTGCAGACCATATCTGCTGTTCTCCCATGCGCCTGTTAAGGCAAGCATACTATTACGGATTGCAGGCAGATAATACCCGGTTACAGAAAAATGGATTTTGTTATCTCTGCCATACCCAAGCTCTTTCGGTATCCCGGTGTCTTCGCTGGTCATTCTAAAGATACAAAATCCATTCTTTTCATTCTGATATATGGTTTTCTCATAAAGTGCAAGTAAGGTTATTTTTGCTCCTTTCTCTGCACAATTCTGATTGTTCCAAGTCATTTCCTTTTGCTCCACTGTTTTATCAGCTCCCTTTATTTTACAATCTTCTTTACCTGAAATACCCTGTTCTCTGTCGTTGTCGCATATTTCTCATAAAGCTTGCTATCGTTCAATTTCATTTTCTGCAGATTATCCTTGGTAATGCCGGTGCGCTGCGTTGGTTTATAGCTGATATGATATTCACTGCCATCCGCGGCAACACATAACCCTTTTGTCGCATTTCCAAGCATTTCCGCAAATTTCGCATACGCCGTTTTGATTTTCTGCTCCAGCTTTCTGGAATTACTGTCAATCGCAGCCTTTTCACTTTTCATACGATAAATCAGCTCTAACGCTTCTCCATAATCACTCTCAATCAAAACCTCATCAGGATTGTTTCTTTGCATCTGGTAGCGTTTTAAGCTTGCTAATACCAGATCTCCGTCGCCACTTAAGGCAGGCTCAATTCTGGGTTCCACATACTCCGTCCAAAAAGATTCCTCCTGTAAAATCAGATTTTCCTCAAAATCTAAATCTCTGTCTATTCTGCGAAAAACGAAGTCATTTTCCGAGTTCCCGAATAAACACGCGCAATAAGCAGTATCCAGATTCTTTACAGCCATGTAATGTCTGCACTGTACCTCATAATGATACGGAACAGCGTCATTCTCCCATTTCTCCTTTGTATGGATATTAGCCGTCTTACACTCTAAAATACCAACCGTACCATCGGATGTTTCAAAAAAGTAGTCTACATCCGCCAGCATAAACGGGAATAACGGATGTCGGTACATTACCTTCTCCTGCCAGATGCGAAAACCTGTTTTCTTCGCAAAAATAGCAGCTACTAAATCCTCCAGTCGTTTACCGACCTCCATAGCTACCCATCCGGACGTATTATTATCCTCCGGCTCTCTGCCAAGTTTCTCAAAGTATACATCTCTCGCTGTTTTATACGGCGAAAGACCGATAACGGCTGCTGCATCACTGCCGCCGATTCCGTTTCTGCGGTATTGCAGCCATGTTTCTTCCTGCATATCTTCTGTACTGACAAGCACATCTGCTGTATAATTCAAATTTAATCCCATGAATTTTTCCCCCTTTACCAATGATACTCTCCTGCAATGTCGTAGTCCTTCCAGCGCAGATGAACGGCTCTTGCGATATTCTCCTCCATCTGTACGATTTTGGAGCCGTCAATGCCTTCGCACTGCATCAGATAAATAACCTCTGCAATCTGTAAATATACCTCATATACGCTGCAGGGTGCATTTCCGTTCTGAATCCGAAAACCCTCCGAAACTTCCATTGCATACCTTTTCGGTACGCCAACACGTTTCATTACGCCGAGCATCGCATTGATTGGATACAGCACATATACATCCATTAAGGACTGCATATTACCCAAGGCCTTGCCATACTGTGCATAAAGTAGATTCAGCTGCTCATCGAATTTTGCAAGGTCAGCCTTATTTTTATGCTGCAATTTCAAAGCACTGCCTAAAGGAATATTTCTCGCTTCAGAGCCGAAAAAAATCATAGGGTACAAATTTGCGCCACTCTGCCCGGTATCGGATGTTGTCAGCCGAAGCCCCAACTGAATCTCCTGATTGGGCAAGCCATGTTTCTGTAAGCTTTCACGATACTCCTGCAACAAGCTATCCTGATTCTCCAAAGACCATACGGCTGTAGCGATAGAATGGTCATAGGATGCCCCTGCAAAGGTATATCCCGAGAAATTATCCTGTAAATATTCTACCGTTCTGCGGAACAGCTCCGGTGTCTCCAAGACAGCATAATCCGAAGCGTCTCCGCCATGCACAGCGGAAATTTTATCCTCACAGAAACGCAGGAGTGCATCTCCACCGGCTACACCCATGCAATAATTCAGAATCTGTGCCAGCTCCGCTTTCTGCACCTTATTCAATGCATTGCCGGATATTCTGGCACGCTCCAGAATTGTCTTAATCGCACAGCTGCGAACCGGGTACAAGTCCTCCTTGACCTTCAGAATCAACCGCGTATGCTCCAAGGTATCCTCAAATACATTTGCCTTGCCTGTTTCTCTCAGTTTTTCCTCAAGCATAGCAGAAATCTGATGTCCCTCTTCGATAGGATAAAATCTGATTTCATTGCTTTTCACCTTTCCCCATTCGGAATTTTCTTCTCGCCGTTCAAGGAATGCAAGAAAATCCTCCTCCTGCCAGAAGCCTTTCCTGAATTCATCCGCAAATACTCTTTCTTCCATTTCTTTTTCCACCTTTCTGTAACATAATATTTTTTCTACTATCAAAGGCATCTGCCTTTTGACCCAAATAAAAAAGGAAGGCATCTTAAACTGTTCACGCTTAAAATCCTTCCTGATTAAAAAACTGTAAAATTAAAAAAAGCGCTATTACCCTATGCCGTATAGACATAAAATAATAACGCTTATCATCCTTAAACAACATCTCTCAGCGAATGCCTCGATACCCAACAATACTTGTACCTTTAGAGTATCATAGAGGATTTGCTGTGTCAATGTTCCTGATTGCAATATTATATTATTTTACAGAAAGGTTTCCTGAATTGCTACAATTCTTTGAAAGCATATATTCCTTTTCCGCTCTTGCAGATGGCAAAATGCCCATAGGAATTTCACCTGCCCCCGTTTGACGGCCTGCTCCCATTGCCTGCGGCGGTTATCATCACACTCGGACTGTGGCTGAACAGAAGTTTCTCTCCAATGTTGTCTGCAAGATTTTATATTCAATTTTCAAAGGCTAGGTATTTTCTTGTACTGTAGATATACTAAAAGGGGAAACGAAAATAATTTTAGAATAGAAATTTTTCTTGCTCTTTATTATATATCACATTTATATTCATTAGCAGTGCAAAACAATCATATATCGTGACTATATTGGATGAAAAAAGGCGTTCACCGTTTCCGATGAACGCCTAATCTTACTTACCGGTTATTTTTTTAATTTACTTTTCGATTTTTGTAACCGTTACCATTTTGCTTACTGCATCCCAAGTCGTTGTTGCACCAAGCTCATCTGCTACAAAACGAACAGGCACATAGGTACGATCATTGAGGATAACGGGAGCAACACCATATTTTTCAAGTACTTTTCCAATTGTCATCTTAATTTCCTTGCCATCAATAGTCAGTACGACCTCTTTTTCCTTTTCATTCCAAGCAACCTTACCACCCAGAGATTCTGTTACGAATCTGATCGGAACCAAGGTTCTGTCGTTCATGATAACAGGTGCAACGTCCTTTTCGTAAGCCTTGCCGTTTACGAACATTGTCTTGCTGCCAATCTGCATTACTACGACTGTCTTTGTTTCCTCTGCGGGCTGGTCGAGTTTGGATGCGTTCTGCTTAAATGCAGCCTTTACTTCCACCTTAGATGCAGGCATCGTAAAGGTATATTTGCCATCGCCCTTATCGGTCAGCTTGATTTCCTTGCCGTCTTTGTCGGTTGCTTTGATTGTGTCAAGTGCATAGCCATCGTTTGCCTTTGTTGTAATGGTTACAACGCTGCCCTTTGCCGCGCTTGTCTTATCAAGCGTAACTTTGCCATTGTCTGCGGGAGAAACGGCTACGGCATATTTTGTTACGCCGCCGCCACCGCCGGAAGAACCGGAGTTAATTTTCGTCCAGTTTACAGTTATGGTTACGCTGTGGTCAGGCATAGTAAAGCTAATGCCTCTGTCGTTGATTTCTTCATTTTTTGCAGTCCAAGTTAAGTCGCTTTCACTTATTCCCACAAGTGTAAGGTCTTTTAATGTATATCCACTTCTCTTGCCAATATGGAGAGCTACTCTTTCATCTTTGGAATAATCAGCCCTATATGTTGTACCCGGAGTAATTATCATTGTATCTCCATAAAGGCCGTATGCTGTAACAGTATACTTTTCACCGGAAATAACATCTTCATAAGTTGCTGTTGCCGCAACCGCTTCAGCAGGCATTTTAAATTTTGCTGTTACGCTTGTTTTGCTTGTGCCATCAACAAATTCTACACTGTCAAGACCGATCCATTCCTTAAACTGCTTGCCTGTTTCTGCTGCATTTGCCTCGATCATTACAATCTCATCTTTTTCAAATTCGCCGCTGCCTGTGCCGCCGTTTACCGTTAAAGTATATTTCGTACCGGGCGTATTTGCCTTTTCATATTTGAAATATTCATACGTTGCATCAAAGGAAGCAACCTCCGAAGCTGTTTGTGGGTCCTCACCGCCCGTAAATTTCGGTGTTTTATATTTTGAGAAATCCGGAGTATTTGTTGAATCTATTGTGCCTGTTGGGCTATACAACTCGCCTGTGCCGTCGGAAATTTCAACACTTCCTGCCGAAATAGCATTTGTTGTTATGGAGGATGCAAGAAGATATCCACCCTCCTGAATAACGTTATCTACGGAAATGGCCTGTTTTTTAGCGGCAATCTGCACACTTCCACCCTTTTGGATGTATTTATATTTTGTACCATGTCCATCACAGAAGATTCCGTATCCACAGGATTCCGCTAAAAGCTGTGCATCGCCCAAAATCTCAATTTTTTCGGATGGAAAAACAGCAATGTTTTCCACCTGATTGCCTAAAGTCTCGTTAATTATTGTTCTAATTTGAACATAAGCATTGTCCTTGAGGGTGATATTTGAGCCGCCGATGCTGATGATTTCATTAACAGTACCCGTGTCCTGATCTATTGAAATCAAAATTTTCGCATTTTCCTCAATTGTCAAATCTCCGTAAGCTCCCAAGCCGCACACAAATTTAACGGTTGTGATGTAGGGAATAGAAATGATGCCGTTTCCTTTAATCGTTACATTATGTTCAGAGTAAAGACCATAACAATTATCTAATTCACCTGCAGATACATTGGAAGGAAGCATTTTGCTTGTACCCTCCAGTTCAACCGTTAAATCCTCCAATCCGCTGTATATCATAAAGCCGGAAGAATCTGTTTGGCCACTTCCCGTGGCAATGTCTTTCTTGTAGTATGTTGTAATTTCCGCATTGTCAAGGGTTAGTGTTTTTGTGCTTTCATTAAACGAAATTTTTCCGTTACCCAAGACATCACTTGCATTTTCACTTGTAACCTGAATTCCGCCAACCCAAAGATCGTATTTTTCAGGTTCAACCGTTGTTTTTTCAATTTTGTAATATTTATGAGCCTCAAGCTCTGTCTTATTTGTCGGCGCTTTAATAGCTGCTGCATTTTCTGCACTGTCGCCCGCTTTAACTGTTACGCCTTCAAAAGCTATTGTGGCAAGGCTGTCTTTATTTGCCTTAATTGCAGGATTGCCCGAAAATTCCGCACTGCCGCCGCTAAAGGATATTTTATCCCCCAAAAGGAATAATGCATACCAATAATTGGTTACTGCCGTCATTTTACCGTCTTTAAAATCGAAGTTCTTCGCATAAATGCAGTAGCTGCCGGTTGATAAAAGCTTAACCTTGCCACCATCTTGAACATAGTCAAAGCCACCCTTGGTTGATGTTTGATAGAAACAATACAAATCAGAAACAATGTCAACCTTGGCATTTTCTGTTACCTTAAAGTCTCCCGCAGCGCAGATACCTATAGTGCCGCCTCCCGACATTTTAAGGTTAATGTTAGCATCGCCACCAATTGTTAAGCCGCCTTCGGCAAAAATTCCTTCATGGGTGCCTGCTGTTGCCTGGTGGTCTGTTTTAATTGTCACCTTGTCACCAATAGTTAAGAGCCCTTTGGAACCAATTCCATAGGCAAAAGTCCATTCCGGAGCAATGCTAAGGTTAAGGGTTCCTTCGCCCACAAATGTGAGGGTTCCCTCGGAATATATTCCGTTATACCCAGAATAACCCAGTGAGCTGTCAAACGGTGCACCAACCGTATTTTCACCCTCAAGTTTAATATTAAGCCCTGAAAGCTTGCTGTAAACAGAAGCCCATACGCCCATGTTGGCTTTTTCTGTAATGTTTGCTCCGCTAAGGGTCAATGTATTTGTTTTGGCATCAAACTTAACTTTCCCATCATTCACAGTACCTGCTAAAACATTTGCTGCATTTTTGTTTGTAACCTGTGTTTCACCAATCCAAAGATTATATTTTTCTTCAGGCTCATAATTTTCAGAATATATTTTCAGATATTTATATATTTTATATCCGTCTGCTGTGTTAGGAAGCGAAGTAATTTCTGACGCGATATCTTTGCTTTCCCCCGCAAATATTTTCATATCGGTATATTTTGAAGTATCAGGTAAAATGCCTCCCAAATAAACCGCCTGCTGACCTCCTGTAGCCTCAATTATTCCGTTAGAAATTTCAAATTTTTTGGACGAAACTGCAACAGAAAGTCCCACTTCTTCGCCATCAGCTATTAAACTGCCTCCTGTGAATTCCATGCCTTCCACAGCAAGACCTGCATATTCGGATGTAATCCTCACTGTGCCGCCGTTTTGAGTATAAGGCTTGCTGTCCGACTCAATGCCGACATATGACGAATATACCTGAACTTCTGCGCTGTCTTTAATTTCAAAACCATTAGCCATGGCTCCTATGAAGTATGTACTTTCTTTATAACTGTCTTCGATCGTGCTGGTTGTTATATTAAGCTCTGCACTTTCCTGAACAACGCATTTTCCGTAAGATATAACACCATAAACAAATCCTACTTTATCGCCGGGGTTGCCACTCATTGTGTTCACATTAACAGTTGTGTTTTTGCCGAATGTAAGGTTGCCTTCGGCAAAAATTCCCATGTTCATGCCGCTGCCCTTAGCAAAATTTGCTTTCGGAACATCCACATGTATTGTTCCGCCTCCTGTGAAGGTGATATTGCCTGTGCTTGCAATTGCAATGGCATAGTCGCATGTAAGAGCCGTAGTCGGGCTTGCCATAGCAAGAATGTTTTCATTCTCAAGATTAATTATAAGGTTTGGCATATCTGCATAAATACCAACATATTCCGCTTTCCCATCCACTGTTCTAAGCGCACCGACCAAGTCAAAAAAGCCTGCGTTGCTAAGTGTGAGGGTATTTGTTGTTGGGTCAAATTTTGCAGAGGTCGGGTTGTCGATTAAAATGTCATCTTTATTTGCTTCCGTTACCTGAATTTTGCCCAACCAAAGGTTATATTCCGACGGTGCTGTTTTTGCGTTTACTGCAAAATATGGATATGCCTTAAGTTCTTCTGCGCTTGTTGGAATCTTAATAGGCTGTGCAGCTTCACTAGAGGAGCCACCTTTAACCTCCACGTCGCTAAAGGTGATTGCTTTAGGTTCATAAACTGTAACACCGGTTTTTGCAAAAAATTCTGCATTTCCGCCTGTAAACGAAGTGACGGAATCATTTCCGTTAACACACAAGGCTTTATCATTTGAAACCACATTAAGCGTTCCGCCGCTAAAGTCGAAGTTTGTAACCTCAATACCAACATCAGCACTCTTAACGTTCACTTTTCCGCCTTTTTGAATGTAATTAAGCCTGCTTGATCCGCCCAGACTTACAAAAATCCCCCAGGAATTGTTCATCTCTGTGGAAAGGGTAATTTCGGTGTTTTCCAAAATCTCAAATTCCCCCAAAGCGTTAATTGCTTTAATTGCGGTTGAAGCATTTGCTGCACGGGTTAAGGCAATATCCAGCTTTGAGTTGCCCATAGCCTTAATTCCGCCTTCTGCATTAATTCCATAAGCCGCAGTCCCTGAAACGGTATTTTCCATTTTAATGGAAACACCTTCCCCAATAGTTAAAAGACCTAAAGAGTCGATTCCATATATCCAGTTCCTGTCGGAAGCAAAGGCAATATTTAGGGAGCCTGTGCCACCAAAGGTTAAATTTCCTTTGGAATATATTCCTCTATAGCTTGTTGTACTATTGTCTTTTGGTGCATTAATTGTGTTTTTACCTTCAGCCTTAATAACAAGATTTTCAAGGTTACTGAATATTGATGCATCCGTTTTATCAACGTGTTTTCCTGTAATGTTTGCATTCTTAAGTGTCAATGTATTTGATTGGACATCAAAAGAAACTGTGCCATCTTCTAAAACATCACCTGCGTTTGCGCTTGTAACCCGCACTCCAGAAACCCAAAGGTCATAATCTTCAAAATCCTCGCTCCAAGCAAGCTCATAACCGTCATTAGGCGGCTCAAAGTCGGTGGCCGCAAAGGCACTTGCCGGAACAAGAGAAAAAACCATAACCATGCTTAAAATGAAGCTTAAAAGTTTTTTCCTCATAATATCCCTCCCTTTATAATGTTAAAATACAATAAAATATATTGTTTGGGCCCCTCCAAAAGAAGAATCAA
>OLQX01001624.1_pt1 | contig 18388 bp, 12 predicted proteins | sample 1672581 | NCBI WGS metagenome assembly OLQX01 (sample SAMEA3136701, study PRJEB25190) | human gut metagenome | reverse complement strand
TTCTGCCACGAAATGCTCCGCGTAAAGAATTTTGTTCCTGCCATCAGCCTGGAAGGTTTTGAGGAAGCCAACGACGGAAGACGAGGCAGCGGCGATTACGAAAAAGTAATGCATGCAATGGAACTGATGAAAGAGCATAAACTCCCATTCGGTATTTCCGCCTGCTACACAAGCCAGAACTATCAGGATATCAGCAGTGAACCTTTCTTTGATATGATCATTGACGCCGGCGCACTGTTCATCTGGTTCTTCCACTATATGCCGGTAGGAAACGGAGCCGTTCCGGAACTTCTTCCAAACCCGGAACAGCGTACAGAAGTTTACAAGAGGATCCGTGAGTTCCGTCAGACCAAACCGATCTTCTCCATGGACTTCCAGAACGACGCAGAGTATGTCGGCGGATGTATCGCCGGAGGAAGAAGATATCTTCATATTAATGCAAAAGGTGATGTGGAACCTTGTGTATTCATCCACTACTCCAACGCCAATATCCGCGAATGTACCCTGCTGGAAGCTCTGAAGAGCCCGATCTTCATGGCTTATCATGACGGACAGCCGTTCAACGACAACATGCTCCGTCCATGTCCGATGCTGGAGAATCCGGAAAAGCTCCGCGCCATGGTAAAAGCAGCCGATGCCAAATCCACCGACTACGAAGCTCCGGAAAGTGTAGATACCCTCTGCGGCCGCTGCAAATCGTACGCGGAAAACTGGAAACCTCAGGCGGATTTCCTGTGGGAACAGTGCGGCAAAGGCAAAAGAGACAAATAAACGTGCAGCCAGGTCAGTAAATGATGAAAGAAAGGCGCATTGCAGAAATGCGGTGCGCCTTTCTTTCCGCATTCCAACCACCGTTTCCATTCGAAGAAGACGAAAAAAATCTACAAAATCATATTTCTGACCATGTCTGACGGACAGGCCATATGGTATGATAAAATGAGGGAAAGTTTGGAAGTAAACTCCCAAATCTACCTTAATGACGCGGCAGGTGCGTCAGATGGAGGAAAAAATGGGGAAAGATATCACAAAAATATTAGTAGAATGTATGCTGGACAAAATTCTGCAGGATTCCAGAAGTTCTCCCCGGCGGCTGGCAAGAAATCTGGTGGACATCAGCCTGAACTTCGCGAAAGGACGCTTCCAGAAACGATTTCTGTCTGATGCTCAGGAAATGAAAAATCCGGAAAGCGCTTATTATGAACTTGTCTCTGACCAGATTGCCAACGTCGACCGCAAACACATGGTCACTTTCGGAATGAATCTGGGTTATAACGGCTGTACTGTCGGAGCAAAAAGAATCCGTGAGATAGAAGCCGAGCAAAACCTGAACATTCCCTGGTCCCTTTCTCTGCTTCTGGACAGGGAACGTCTTTTGATCAATCCCGACAGCTATTGCCGGATTATAGAACAAGGACGAAAAATAGGCATCTACGTCTATCTGTTTTTTCTTCATGACGAAAACGCGGATCTCTGTCTTCCACTGATCGAAAACTATCCAAACTGCGCATTCGGGATTTTTCTGCAAAACTGTACATTCTCTGACGCCTATCTGGAAAAGCTGCAGAAATGCGGAAATGCCATGACCGTCATCTATGCCGATGAAGCAGCGCCGGAGTCCTGTCAAAGACTGCGGGAAAAGCGCCTGCTGTATGGGATACATTACAGTTATGACGAAACAGACCGGGAAAAGATCCTGTCCGAATCCTGGCTTACGGCGCAGGAACCTTTGCGTCCATGTTTTGCTTTTCTGCACGCCCGGGATTCCTGCAGCCTGCAGACACAAAACGAAATCTATCAGCATGTTCTGGCTGTGCGGAGCGAACAGAAACATCCCATCCTTTATATGGAATTACGCCAGGACATCTATCAGATTGATGAGATCATCTCCGACGATGCCTGTCTCGTAGGTTTCCGCGAAGACGGCAGTGTCCACATGCGTCAGCAGACGCAGAACCGGACAGATGTCAATATTTTTTCCACCAATTTGCTGGATCTGCTGAAAACAGTGGCTCTGAAGCAGGCAACTGCCCCCTCAGCAGAATATTGAAAAATCTTTGTAACAGTTCAGCCCAGGTCTGCGCACATGCTGCGCAGACCGTAAGAACGTGATTCAGGAGTGCAAAATCCCATCGCCGAAGGCGATTTTCAATGGATTTTGCATGTAACGGTTCAGCAAGGCTGAACTGTTACAAATCTTTCAACGCCGTATGGATCATTTCTGTACGGCGCTTTTTTTCGTATAAAATATAAACAATAGAAACTTTCCGGATTTCTTTAAAAAACTATTGACGGATCTTGTCTTCTGGTATATTATGAACATATGAACAGTTATTCATATGTTATTATTATTCCATACCCGTCCTGCTGTAAGAACGGCTGCATTTTTCCAGCAACACGAAAAGAGATCGGAGGATGATTATGAGTCAGAAAAAAGATTCCAGTGCTCTGGTAAAAAAGATCTATATCATCGAGAATCTGGACTGCGCCAACTGCGCAGCCGCTGTGGAACGCAGGCTGAACGCAATGCCTGAAGTCACTGAAGCGGTTCTCACCTTTGCCACAAAACAGCTTCGCATCACTGCGGAAGATCCGGATAATCTTCTGGATAAGATCCGGGCGGAAGCTTCTGCTGTGGAACCGGGCGTAGAAATTTACCCAAGAACACGTTCCAGAAAAAACAAAACCACTTCCGCTCATTCAGCGGAAGCATCACATGAACATGAGCATACCCATGAACACCACCACGAAAGTTCCTGCGGCTGCAGTCATGAGCATGACCACGAGCAGGAAAATCATGACAGCTCCTGTGGCTGTGGTCATGACCACAGCCATGCGCATCACCACAGGGAAAAGGCTTCCCGCCTGAGCGCAGAAAACAAAAAGGATCTGGTACAGATTCTGATCGGAGCAGCGCTTTTTATCAGCGGTATCATCCTGAACGCGGTATCCCTTGTGATCCCGGCAGACGTAATCCTGTTGATTGGCTATCTGCTTCTCGGCGGAAGAATCATCCTTACCGCAGGAAAGAATCTGACCCGCGGAAAGGTCTTCGATGAAAACTTCCTGATGAGCCTTGCGACCATCGCCGCAATCTGTATCGGAGACTTTAAAGAGGCGGTCGGCGTCATGCTGTTCTACCGTGTCGGCGAACTGTTTGAGGAAATCGCTGTGGAACGGAGCCGTTCCCAGATCATGGATGCGGTGGATATGCGCCCGGAAGTCGTGACCAAAGTACACGGCAGCCATACGCATGTGATCCCTGCGGAGGATGCCGAAATCGGAGATATCCTCCAGATCCGTCCGGGTGACCGTATTCCCCTTGACGGAACCGTCGTTGAAGGCGAAAGCCGCATCGACACGTCACCGGTAACCGGAGAACCTGTACCTGTCACAGTAAAAGCCGGGGATTCTGTTGTGTCCGGCTGCATCAACACCTCCGGGCTGTTGAAAATGAAAGTTGAAAAAGCACTGGACGAATCCATGGTGACAAAGATCCTGGATTCTGTGGAAAATGCCGCTGCAAGCAAGCCGCAGATTGAGCGTTTTATCGCACGTTTCGCAAGGGTTTATACCCCGGTCGTTGTTCTTCTCGCCGTGCTGACCGCGATCGTACCATCACTGGTGACCGGCGACTGGAATCACTGGATCTACACCGCGATCACCTTCCTGGTCATCAGCTGCCCATGCGCCCTGGTATTGAGTGTGCCGCTGGCGTTCTTCTCCGGAATCGGCGCCGGAAGCAAACGGGGCATTCTCTTCAAAGGCGGAATTTCCCTGGAAGCTATGAAAAATGTCCGCGCCGTTGTCATGGATAAGACCGGAACGATCACCCAGGGAAATTTCAAGCTGCAGGAAGCCGTTCCCGCAAACGGAACGGATGCCGACACTCTGCTGGCTCTCTGTGCATCCTGTGAACAGAATTCCACACATCCGATTGCCCAGAGCATTCTGGCGGCGGCAAGAGACAAACAGATTTCCCTGGACACACCGTCCGAGGTGGAAGAAATCGCCGGCCACGGGATCCGTGCCGCCCTGCCCCAGGGCGAGGTGCTCTGCGGAAACCGGAAGCTGATGGATCAGTTCCATGTACCGGTGAACGCAGCAGCCCTTAACTACGGTACAGAAGTTTTTGCTGCGCTGAACGGCACATTCATCGGTCATCTCGTCATTGCGGATACGATCAAGCCGGAAGCGGCAGACGCAATCTCCGCAATCCGTTCCAAAGACATTGTCACCGCGATGCTGACCGGCGATGCCCAGGAAAATGCGGACGCTGTGGCAAAAGCAACCGGCATCGACGAAGTCCATGCCCGCCTGCTTCCTCAGGACAAACTGGAAACCCTGAAAGAGATCCGCGCAGCACACGGCGCTGTCATGTTTGTGGGAGACGGCATCAATGACGCTCCCGTACTGGCAGGCGCAGATGTAGGCGCAGCGATGGGAAGCGGCGCGGACGCGGCAATTGAGGCTGCGGATGTGGTCTTTATGACCTCACAGCTGGATGCGGTTCCAAAAGCGCTGGAGATCGCCCACACCTCCCTCCGGATTGCAAGGCAGAACGTCGTGTTCGCTCTTGTGATCAAGGCACTGGTCATGGTCCTTGGCCTTGCCGGATTCGCCAACATGTGGATGGCAGTATTCGCGGACACCGGTGTGGCAATGATCTGTGTATTGAATTCCATCCGGATCCTTTACCGGAAAAAACTGTGATGGCACCTTTCGACAGATTTTGGAGATTTTATAAATTCTGATTTTATAGAATTTCTGATTCTTTTAGAAAATGGACATACTTTCAACACATTTTTTTCTTATACTGTATTACAGATAGTTGATTAACCACTCACTATCTCCCCCCTCATTAAAAAATGGCGATGCACTTCGGTGTATCGCCATTTTTGCTTCTGACAAGTTCCTGTTGCTTCACGCACATAATTCAGATACAATAATTACTATATTAAAAGATTTCAGTAAACCGTTCATCAATGTTGTTTCTGCTGCTGCAGATCAAAAGATTCCCCGTACAGCATCTCTCAGGAATTATCTCAGGAAAGAAGGTGTTTCTATGGCATCACCGAATAAGCAGTCCTATACCACAGAAGATATTTATTCTCTGCCCGACGGCCAGAGAGCAGAATTGATTGACGGAACCATGTATATGATGGCTCCGCCAAACAGAATCCATCAGAAACTGGTGTCCGAATTGACACAGGTAATCGGAAACCACATAAAATCCAAAAAAGGTTCCTGCGAAATCTATCCTGCACCGTTTGCCGTTTTCCTGAATGCAGATGAAAAAAACTATGTGGAACCGGATATCAGCGTAATCTGCGATACAGGCAAACTCACGGAAAAAGGGTGCAGCGGTGCGCCGAACTGGATCATTGAGATCGTCTCCCCTGGCAGCCAGCGTATGGATTATCTGACAAAACTGTTTAAATACCGCACAGCAGGCGTCCGGGAATACTGGATCGTAGATCTTTCGCGCGAAACGGTACAGGCATATTTGTTTGGTGATTCAGAAGATTTCCATCAGTTTTCTTTCACAGATTCCGCTCCGGTTGGAATTTTTAATGATCTGCAGATCTGCATTGCAAATTTAGTCAAAGACCCCGCAGCAAGCTACGGGGCATCAAACTTGTAGCGCAGCAGAGCTGCGGGGTATTTGACCCTCGCGGCAGTCGCCAAATGGACATGCAAGCATGTCCGCTTGGCTCGTTGCCCGCGGGAATAAATACGGAGGTAAAACCAAATGATTGATTTTCAAAACGGAGACATTTTCAAACTGAGAAATACCGGTCGGTTTCAGAACGAAAAACTGATCGCACCGCTTTTTGTTTCCGGTGAGGAATTTCTCGGGGAATACCAGGCGATCCGTGACTTCGTAATCTTCACCAACAAGCGGGCGATCGCCGTCAACGTACAGGGTGTGACCGGAAAGAAAAAAGATTTCACTTCCCTGCCCTACTCAAAGATCCAGCTCTTTTCCATCGAGACTTCCGGTGTCCTGGATCTCGACAGCGAACTGGAAATTTATCTCAGCGGGGTCGGAAAGGTTGTGTTTGAATTTACCGGACAGAGTGATATCACAGCCATCGCCAGGGCAATCGGCGAATCTGTTCTTTCGTGATAAAATTTTGCCGCAACTGGACAAAATTATTCTAACAGCCGCTGAGAGAACTTTGTTATACTAAAAGTAAGAAAGTGCTGTTGCGGAAATTTCCGCAGGAAAGGAGACCAGATATGGTAAATCTGAAAGCAAACCCATACTATCTGTCCGACGAGGACTGCAAATGGGTAGAAGACACGATCGCAGGAATGAGCGATGAAGAGAAAGTCGGACAGCTTTTTTTCCAGCTGACTGCTTCTCATGATGAAGAATATCTGAAAGAACTGATGGAGAAATATCACCTGGGCGGCTGCCGTTACAATCCGGCTCCCGGCAAGGCGATCCAGGAACAGAACCGTAAACTCCAGAAATACGCGAAGATCCCGGTATTTATCGCCTGCAACACAGAGTCCGGCGGAAACGGCGCCTGCGCGGACGGAACAACCATCGGCTCCGGCGTAAAGATCGCTGCGACCGACAAGGAAGAATACGCTTTTGCCCTCGGAAAAATGTCCAACGAAGAGGCTGCTTCCATCGGATGCAATATGGCTTTCGCACCGGTCTGCGATATCGCCTATAACTGGGAAAACACGGAGATCATCAGCCGTGCATTCGGAAACGATCCGGAACGTGTCGCCAAGATGAGCGCTGCTTATCTGAAAGGTGCCCACACGATCCCGGGCTTCGCATGTGCCGCAAAACATTTCCCGGGCAACGGACAGGATTTCCGTGACGCGCATCTTTCCAACAACGTCAACTACTTCACCGTGGAAGAGTGGGACAAGACTTACGGAATGGTTTACAAGACCCTGATCGACAATGGCCTGGACGCGATCATGGCAGGACATATCATGCTGCCGGAATACGCAAGAGCCATCAATCCGGATCTGAAAGACGACGATATGATGCCGGCAACCCTGAGTCCGGAAATCATGAAAGGCCTGCTCCGCGAGAAGCTGGGCTTCAACGGAATGGTTGTCACAGACGCTTCCCATATGGTCGGCATGACCAACCGTATGAAACGTTCGGAAATGCTTCCTCTGACCATCAATGCGGGATGTGATATGTTCCTGTTCTTCAACGACCCGGACGAAGATTATCAGACCATGCTGAATGCTTACAGAAACGGAACCATCAGCGAAGAGCGTATGACCGAAGCCCTGACGCGTATCCTCGGCCTGAAAGCTCATCTTGGCCTGAACAAGAAGGAAAAAGAGGATCTGGTACCGCAGCCGGAAGCTGTGGAACAGACGCTTGGCAAGGAAGAATATAAGGAAATGCAGAAAGCGATCAGCGACGACTGTATCACCCTGGTAAAATACAAAGACCAGGATGTGCTTCCTGTCACTCCGCAGCGTTATAAGAGAATCATGATCGTACATGTCAAAGGCGCGGAAAGCGGAATGTCCTTCCTGATGAAGGCCATGGGCATGGGCGGCAAGAAGAACCCGGCGGAACTGCTGAAAGAAAAGCTCTGCGCGAAAGGATTTGACGCATTTATCTACGAAAGTCCTCTCGATGCCATGAAGAAAAAAATAGAAGCCGGAGAGAAACCGGATATCAATCTCTATTTTGCAGGAAAGAACGCGATCGCTGATTTCGTCAAAGATATGGACATGGTCATCACTCTGTGTGACGTTTCCAGCGGAAGACCGAGCTTCGGTATGTCCAAGGGCGGCGGAGAAATTCCGTGGTATGTCTTTGAACTTCCGGTAGTGGTCGTAGGATGCGGACAGCCGACGATGCTGGCGGATATCCCGCAGGCACGCACCTATATCAATACCTATGACGCGGATTCCTCCACCTTTGACGCTCTGGTTGACAAGCTGATGGCAGGACCGGAAGCGTTTACGGCGGTAGATCCGATCGACAGCTTCTGCGGACTGTTTGACGCAAGACTGTAATCAAAACTCGAACAGGGGACATGTATGGGCAGACGCCCACACATGTCCCCTGTCTTCGTTCACTTCTTTTATTTGTGCTAGAGTGTGTTTGAAAATTCATTCCTGCAATCTGCACGCTCCAGCATCTCCGCCAGCAGCCGGATATACTCCGGCGTCGTGCCGCAGCATCCGCCGATCACTCCGGCTCCCGCGTCTACGAGAACTTTCATATGCCGCGCATAATCTTCCGCGTTCATACTGTAGCATGCCTCACCGGTGGGAGTGATGACCGGAAGACCTGCATTTGGCTTTGCGATGACCGGCACTCTCGCCACCTTTGCCATACTCCGTACCACGGCTTCCAGCTGATCCGGACCAACGGAACAGTTAAGTCCGACCGCCGCCGCTCCCATCTCCTGAAGGGTTTCCACCGCTTCCACCGCATTGCCGCCAAACAGTGCCGAACCGTCAGCTTCCAGCGTCAGGCTGCACATCACCGGCAGGTCGCAGACAGCCGCCGCCGCGTCCAGAACCACGCAGGTTTCGTCCACACACATCATAGTCTCCGCCACCAGAAGATCCACGCCTGCGTTTGCCAGCGCTGTGATCTGTTCCGCATAAGCGTCATAAAGCTCTTCATAAGTGAGCTCTCCCTTGGGTTCCATCATCTTTCCGGTGGTGGTGATGTCTCCCGCGATCCATCCGTTTCCATTTCCCACTGCCTCTTTTGACAGTGCTGCCAGGCGTGTGTTCAGTTCTTCCACCCGGTCCTGGTATCCGAAATTGGAAAGGCTGATCCGGTTTGCGGAAAAAGTCGGAGCATAGATAATCTGGCTTCCTGCCGCAAGATACGCTTTCTGCAGTCCGATCAAAATGTCCGCGTGTTCCAATGTCCATATCTCGGTACTGATTCCTTTCGGCATTCCCGCCTTGGTCAGATTGGAACCAGTTGCGCCGTCCAGCAGGATCACTCCTGCACCGGCCAGCTTTGCAAACGCTTCTTTTGTCATTTGGTCTCCTCCATGGATGCTGTTTAGCAATCGGACAGGTATCTTCCTACACCTGTCCCAGAGCTTGTTATTCCGCTGTACTTTCCGAGCTGCTGTCGGTATCTGCGGTGCTTTCCGTTGTACTGTCTGTGTTCTCTGCACTGCTTTCTGCAGATGTGCTGTCTGTTCCCTCTGCGCTGCTTTCTGCAGATGTGCTGTCTGTTCCCTCTGTACTGCTTTCAGAATCAGATGTGCTGTCTGTTGTACCATCTGTGCTCTCTTCAGAAGTATCCACTGTCATGGTATACAGATCATAATCTGTGACTTCCAATTTATTCCATGCTCTCTTCACGGAAATATCGCTCTCTTCCACCCAGGTGTCCAGCTGGTTGCTGTATGCTTCAGCCTGGCGCTCCTGCACGATGGTTTTTTTCTGGCTGTCCGTTGCTTCACGATCCAGAACACTGTTCATACGCACGACATAATATGCGTTTTCGCCTTCGATCACTTCCGCATAAACCTGACCGTCGCTGAGGGTCTGAGCCGCTTCTTTCAACGCTTCGTCCAAATCCTCGTCATCCGCGCCAAAGGTAGTTTCGGATGCAGTCAGATATATTTCATCGGTGCTGTCTTCTGCAGCATCGGTTCCATCCTCTGCGGTGTCCGCAGCAGCTTCCTCTGCTCTTCTCTGAGCATTCAGCTCATCGTTAATCTCTGTCCGCAGATCGGAAAAATCTGCCGTTGCCGGATCTTCGGATGCATTCAGCCGATCCAGAAAGGTCTGCGCGATCTCTTTTTTCTCTGCTTTCTCTTCATCCGTCAGTTCCACAGTCTCACCGTTTTCATCGGTTTCCGTGCCTTCTGTCGATACCTGCACATAACTGATACTGGACTGCTGCGCTTCCTCGTCACTGACCTCTGTATCCACATCCGCGATCATCGGGTCATACATTTTCGACTGAATCGCATACACTTGCATTACATCCTCAATATCCTCCTGCGTCACGCCAAGCTTGGTCAACGTCTCCGCGTCATTGTCTTCCACAAAAGCTGCCGCTGCATCTTTTGCTCCCTGTACTTCTTCGTCCGTCAGAGCCACGTCATATTCTGACGCATGCTGTCTCATCAGGAATGCCTGCTCGATGGAAGTCAGGGCATCCTCTTTCAGATTTTCTCCCACGGTCGGGCTGTCCTCATCGCTCTCATCCGACAATGCGTCGAAAGACAGGGAATACTCCTGGCCCAGCATGGAACTCATGGTCTCATAATAGCTTGCCATGGTTGCCTGCTGATAGCGCAGCATGAAGTTTGCCTTTCCAAGATTTATTTCTTCATCGTTGATCACCAGCGCTGTCTGGGTTCCGTCCACAACGGTGCTGTCCCCGCAGGCGGTGAGTCCGGTCGCAGCCATCGCAGCGGTAAGCACTCCGCAGATGACCTTTGCACTTGTTCTTTTCATATTTATCTCTTTACCTCCCGTACCACTTTGTATCGGTATTTTTTTGCATGTTCCTGCATGACATTCGAATCAATTATACCCTTTTTCGCCGGGGAGGGCAACTTTTTTCACAAAATCTTCAAATTATGGGGACGAAACCGGGCGCGGCGGATGTGTGGGTGCAGCGGGCGGCTGTGACGCCGGGGAACTTCTACGCCGACAGGGCGGCTTCCGATGCCATTCGCTTCAGTATGCGCATATGTGCCATGCCTTCTTCCCGGTCCGACGGGCCGCCGCAGTGGCCATATTCGTTTTCCAGCTGAATGCCGATGACAGGTCCTCCGTCCCTGCACATCATTCCCTTCGCCTGCTCCCCGATCTTGCGGTAAAAGGTCTCAACCAGCTTCAGATACGCAGGATCATTGGTCCGCACCTTCCATCTGGTATCCCTGACCACCCAGTCCGGAAAGCCTCCGTTCCTGCATTCTCCGTGCGCCCAGGGACCGATGCGCAGCCAGACCTGAAGTCCGGTCTTCCGGCAAAGTTCGAGGAATTTCCTCAGATTCCTGCATCCGGAAAAATCCCACTCGCCCTGCCCTTCTTCGTGGTGAATCCATAACACATAAGTCGCCACGATCGTCACACCGCCTGCCTTTATTTTCAGCAGCTCTTCTTCCCAGTCCTCCGGCTCATATCTGGAAAAATGAAATTCTCCCATCACGGGCAGAAATCTCTTCCCATTCTTTCTCAGACTGAGAACATCCACTTCATAGACATTCCCCTGACTGTCTGTTCCATTCATGGGAAGCATGCGATATTCTATTTTCTCTTCACTGATATAGATTCTGTTTTCTTCCATTTCTGTCCACCCGTTTTTTTCGCCCACTGTTCTGCCGCAAACATTCCACCAGCGAAATCGCTGCAATTCGTAACCGTTCCATTGGCGGAACGATTACAACAATCCGCAGCAATTCAGCCAGCAGAACTGTTTCGTTCCGTCTCCTGCGCATCGTCTTTCGGAACCAGTTCATACAGCGCTTCCACAACTTCCTTCGTCCGCTCGAAATAATTGATCTTTTCTTTTGTATTCCGTTTCCTTGGCCGGAACACGAAATAGGCGGGCTGATCCATCTTGAAATTCAGCTCTTCCCGGAAACGTTCCAGCACTCCCGGGATTCCGTTCACATCCAGTTTTGCCCTCTCATGCATCGTGATCCGCACCGTTTCCTGCATCTGCTTGATCTCCGTGATCCACGCCTTATGGGCAAGCGCCTTCAGATTCGCCACTGCCAGCAGATTCTGTACGGTTCTCGGCGGTTCTCCGAATCGGTCCAGAAGTTCTTCCAGCATATCGTCATATTCCGCGCTGTTCTCGATGGCGGCAATCCTCTTGTAGGTATCCAGCTTCAGAGCCTCGTTGCTGATGTAGCTGTCCGGAAGATAAGCGTCAATGCTCATGTCGATGGTCGTCTCAAAGTCTTCCGCCACTTCGATTCCTTTCGCCTCCTGTACCGCCTCGCTGAGCATCTTGCAGTACAGATCATATCCTACCGATTCCATATGGCCGGACTGCTCCGCCCCAAGCAGGTTTCCTGCCCCGCGGATCTCCAGATCCCGCATGGCAATCTTAAATCCGCTGCCCAGCTCGGTAAATTCCCGGATGGCATGCAGACGTTTTTCCGCAACTTCCTTCAGCATTTTGTTGCGGCGGTACATCAGGAAGGCATAGGACGTCCGATTGGAACGGCCGACACGCCCGCGCAGCTGATAGAGCTGGGAAAGCCCCATCTGGTCCGCGTCGTGAATGATCATGGTATTGACATTGGAAATATCCAGTCCCGTCTCAATGATGGTTGTGGACACCAGCACGTCAATCTCGCCGTTGATAAATCCGTACATGATCTTTTCCAGCTCCCGCTCCTTCATCTGCCCATGAGCGAATGCCACATTTGCGTCCGGCACAAGCTTTGCGATCATGTTGGTCATCTCCACGATGGTCTGCACCCGGTTGTAGACATAGTAGACCTGTCCGCCCCGTGCCAGTTCCCGGTTGATCGCCTCGCGCACCATCTCTTCGTTGTACTCACAGACAAAGGTCTGGATCGGGATTCTCTCGTTGGGCGCTTCTTCCAAAACGCTCATATCCCGGATTCCGATCAGACTCATGTGCATGGTACGGGGGATTGGCGTCGCCGTCAGCGTCAGGACATCCACGTTTTCCTTCATCTGCTTGATCTTTTCCTTGTGCGCCACGCCGAATCGCTGCTCTTCGTCGATGATCAGAAGGCCCAGATCCTTGAAGACCACATCCTTGGACAGTACCCGGTGGGTTCCGATCACGATATCCACCAGTCCCTTTTTCAGATCCGTCAATGTCTTTTTCTGCTGAGCCGCCGTCCGGAACCGGCACATCAGATCCACGCGCACCGGAAAATCTTTCATCCGTTCAATGAATGTGTTGTAATGCTGCTGTGCCAGGATCGTAGTCGGCACCAGATAAACCACCTGCTTGTTTTCCTGCACCGCCTTGAACGCCGCCCGGATCGCCACCTCCGTCTTGCCAAAGCCTACGTCTCCGCAGACAAGGCGGTCCATGATCTTATGGCTCTCCATATCCTTTTTCGTGGCTTCGATGGCGGCAAGCTGATCGTCGGTCTCCTCGAAGGGGAACATTTCCTCAAATTCTCTCTGCCATACCGTATCCGGTCCATACTGATAACCTTCTGTCGCCTGGCGCGCCGCATACAGTTTCACCAGATCCTTCGCGATATTTTTGACCGCTCCGCGCACCCTTGTCTTGGTCTTGTTCCATTCCTGGCCGCCAAGGCGGTTCAGCTTCGGCTGCTTGGCGGCATCCGCCGATGCATATTTCTGAAGGGCGTCCATCTGCGTCGCCAGAACGTACAGGCTGCTTCCGCCCGCATATTCAATTTTGACATAATCCTTCATCACCCGGTCTACTTCGATCTTTTCAATTCCTTTGTAGATACCAAGTCCGTGATTTTCGTGAACCACATAATCTCCAATGGACAGTTCTGAAAAGTTCTGGATCCTCTGACCGGTATACTGAGATTTCTTCCGTGCTTTTCTCCGCTCTTTTCCGAAAATATCCGACTCTGTGATAAGTACAAACTTCTGCATCGGATACTCGAAACCACGGCGGACATTTCCATGGATCAGCATGATCTCCCCGGGCTTCAGCACGCGTTCCGGATCCTCGCTGTAAAATGCCGGAAGTTCCTCTTCCCTCAGATCCTCCGCCATACGCTGCGCTCTTGTGCGTGAAGGACATACCAGGATCATCTGATAGCCGGCGTGTTTCCAGGACTTCAGATCCTTGACCAGCACCGGGAACTGATTGTTGTACGGATTGACGGATTTTACCGTGACCGAATACTCTCCGGTAATCTTCCACTGGTTTCTCTGCAGATCCAACAGGCAGAACGCCACGCAGTTTCTCCGGTTCAGTCTGGCGCACAGCGTTCCCACCTCGTCCATCAGTTCCGCCTGACCCGGCAGAAGATAGCCTTTTTCAAGACGATGGCTCATGCTCTCACGAAATTCCGCCGTGAGCGCATCCGCACATTCCAGGATCCGGTTCGGCTCGTCCAGAAAAATACGGGTATCCTCAGGAAAATAGTCGAGAAATGACACAGTATCAGGATAAAAATAGCTGAGATACTGTTCCGCTCCCGTGAAATCCACCCCGCTGTCCAGCATGGAACAGATTTCCTTTGCATTCTGCGTCACCCGGGCGCCTTCCTCGGTGAGCATCTGATCACGGAAATACTTGCTCTGGCGTTTCGCCTCTTTTTCGATTGCCTTCTTTCCCCGTTCCAGAGCTTTCTCTGTCAGCAGCATTTCCGTCGCAGGATAGATGGTGATCTCTTCCAGATTTTCAATGGAACGCTGGCTTTCCACATCGAAACTGCGGATGGAATCAATCTCATCCCCCCACAGTTCAATGCGCCACGGATTCTCCTCCGTCAGCGGAAAGATATCGAGAATACCTCCGCGGATGGAAAACTGGCCGCAGCTTTCCACCTGCGCTTCTCTTTCATAGCCCAGGCGCACCAGTTCCTTTTTCATTTGTTCCAGATCCAGTTCACTGTCATTTTTCAGATGGATACAGTGTTCCAAAAAAAGTTCCAGCGGGATCAGTTTGTCCATACAGCCGCCGGTGCTGGTGACGACCGTCAGATTTTTCCGTTCCAGAATCGCCTGGATGACACGGATCCGTTCTCTGGTCAGCAGGTTTCCGCTGATATCCGCCTGATAGAAGATCAGATCTTTCGCCGGATAATACAAAACTTCCGGATCGTACAGCCGAAAATCCTCATATAATTCCTTGGCTTTCAGCTCATTTTCCGCGATCAGCAGGCGGAACGGAACTTCTTCCGAAAGCCCCGCCGCAAGATGTGCTTTCTGGGATTCCAGGGTACCCGTCACCGCCACGATCCCCTGGTTGGTTTTCAGCTGCCGCAGCAGTTCATCAAACCGGCCCACCCGCTCCAATGGTTCCAATAACGCCTTCATCACATTTACCTTTCCTGTTTCCGTTACTTACAACTTTTACTGAGCCGCCTTCCGATTATACTCGTTCATCGCCGCGTCTGTCTCGTCATTGAGCATCAGCTCCAGAGCTTTCGCCGCATGACCGATCGCCTCATCTACCGCTGCCCGTTCCTCCCTGGAGAACGGACTGAGCACATAGTCAGCGAGATCCCACTCCTTCGGTTTTTCTCCAACGCCGATCTTGATCCTCTGGAATTTGTCCGTACCCAGATTCGCAATGATATTTTTGATTCCGTTATGGCCTCCGGCACTTCCCTTTTTGCGGATACGGATCTGACCCGGCGCAAGACTGATATCGTCATAAACCACGATCAGCTCTTCCTCCGGATCAATCTTATAATAATTCACCAGTTCCCGGACAGACTCGCCGCTCAGATTCATATAAGTCATCGGCTTTGCCAGAAGGACCTTCTGCCCCGCGATCATTCCCTTTCCGTACATCGCCTTATGACCCAGCCCGGACGAAGGAATGCCGTATTCATCCACAAGATAATCGATGGTATCAAAACCGACATTGTGCTTCGTCCCCTCATATTTTCTTGTGGGATTCCCTAAACCTACTATAATATACATAATCGCCTCCTGAAATATGATTTTTGCAGACAAATACCCCGCAGCAGGCTGCGGGGTAACAAAGATTAGTTGAAATACACAAGGTCAACCTCCGGACGCTGTACGGATTTGATATCCTTGGCGATCAGCACCGGTCCTTCGCCCTCATACTGTTCCATATATTTCCAGTCCACAACAGCGGTCACTTCCACCCACTGTCCCATCAGCAGGGATTTCGCCTTGGGGAATTCGCAGATATATCCGATAAATGTGGTATCGTCTGCACAGCAGGTCATCGCCATACGTCCCGGAACAAAGAATTTTGCGTTGGCATTCTCACTCTTCAGAACTCTTCCTTTAAACCGTACCGTTTTTCCACGGTACCGCTCCGGATGGTCTTCCATATCCACATAGAAAATACCGTAATCCGCGTCTTCGATGTCAATGATGTCCGCATCCAGATCGTAAGGCATGGAATCCTCAAAGATATTGCTGATCTCGCCCTCTTCATCTTCGAACAGGACATCGCAGGCGGGATTCACCACCTTGATGCTTCGGCGGAAGGACGCCAGCGGATCCTGCGGACGGCAGCGGTTGAACATTACCATATCCGCATGCAGGGACATTTCCATGAAGATAGATTTCATGTTCTGCATATAGATCTGGAAACAGCTTGCGTCTACGGTCACAATCTCCTGCACGATGCCCCAGCCTCTCGGCATTTCCATTTCTTCCAGTTTCTTTACGCTCCACAGCGGATTATATTCCAGGATCACACGCTCCGGATTATAACGGCGTTTCAGTTTTTTCAGATACTCCGGCGTAAATTGCTCCTGACTCTCCACCACTTCCAGTACCGTATTGTACTTCAGCAGCTCCTTTTCGTCGTATTCCACTTCTCCTTCTTCCGTTGTGATCAGAAGGGTCGGCTCGTCAATCTGAAAGTAATCCTGGGCAACGGTAAAATTGATAAAGGTCGTCTTGCCGCTCTCCAGAAATCCGGTGATCAGATAAATCGGAATCTCGATTTCGTCTCCTCCCATGATTCTCTCCTCTTTCTTTCGGGGTTTATGATTTATATCAGTTCAACTGGTCGAACTACTGCTATGCGTGAACAGTTCAGTCAACTGAACGGTTGCCTGTGATTTACAGAGCGAACAGCTCTTCCAGTTTCTCCTCATTCAGTTTGGAACCGATGACGCAGATACGTCCGGTATACTCCGGAGCGCCCTCACGGATCTCATATTCTTCCGGAACCATATCAAAATAAATCCAGTGTCCGTCTTTTCCGGAAACCATACCTTTCGCACGCAGAACGATACCGTAATCCTGGTTCTCGGAAAGCTCCTTCAGGATCTTCTCCATCTCCTCGCGGTCAAAGCTCTTCACCGTTTCCTTGCCCCAGCTTGTGAAGACCTCGTCCGCATGATGATGGTGGTGATGGCCGCAGCCACACTCACCGTCATGATGATGATGCTGCTCATGATCGTGATCATGGCAGCACTCGCCGTCATGGTCGTGATGATGATGCTCATGGTCGTGGCAGCACTCGCCGTCATGGTCGTGATGATGATGCTCATGGTCGTGATGATGCTCATGGTCATGGTCGTGGCAGCACTCACCGTCATGGTGATGGTGCTCATGATGATGCTCATCCTCTACTTCATCCAGACGGATGATCGCGCCTTCCATCGTATCCAGGACTTTCTTTCCTCCCAGCTGTTCCACCGGAGTTGTGATGATCGTAGCTTCCGGATTCAGTCCGCGGAGCAGTTCTACCGCAGCCTCGATCTTTTCCGGTGTCGCTTTCTCGGTATCCGTACGGCTCAGAATAATCGTTCCCGCACTCTTTACCTGATTCTCAAAGAACTCTCCAAAGTTTCTCAGATACATCTTGCACTTCATCACATCAACAACCGTCGTCGCAGAGTTCAGCGCAACACCCGCCTCTTTTTCCACATCTGCAACCGCCTTGATGACGTCAGACAGCTTGCCTACTCCGGACGGCTCAATGATAATACGGTCCGGATGATATTTTGTAATTACCTCGCTGAGCGCCTGTCCGAAATCTCCCACCAGAGAACAACAGATACAACCGGAATTCATCTCACGGATCTCGATTCCCGCGTCTTTCAGAAATCCACCGTCAATTCCGATCTCTCCAAACTCATTCTCAATCAGAACCACCTGCTGACCCTTCAGCGCGTCAGTCAGAAGCTGCTTGATCAGCGTCGTCTTTCCAGCTCCCAGAAAACCGGAGATAATGTCTATTCTTGTCATTTCATTCAACCTCTTCTTTCAATGAAAATCCCGACAGCGTCCCGCCGTGGAAGGCGTTCCGCTTTCCTGCACATCGAAAAACAAATAACCAACCGGCGATTTATTTTTCGATGCACGAATTACAGTGTCACCAAAAGGGACGAAGGTAAGACCTCCGCCCCGGATATTGTTTATTATAGCAACCCTATAACAAAAAAGCAAGGGAGAATCTGAAAAACGAACCAAGCGAGATCTGAAAACCCGTCATTTGCCTGCATGAATCCATCCATTATTTCGTATTCGATATACCCAGGCACATACCGCCGCCACACAACTTCCCCATTCGATATCCCGTGAAAGCCAGAAACCGGCTCCGCGCCGGGGACGTGCGTGAGCGGCGGGCATCTGCAGCGATGCGAGAAAATCTTAGCGCTCCAAAGCCCCGGAGGACGGGACAGACGCAGGGCTTCAAGCCCGGAGTCTGAGGAGCGCTGAGTCGGGAAAGCATAAAGCTTTCCTGACGAATCGCTCCGGTGCCCGTCCGCAGGGGCTTTGGAACGCTTAGATTTTCCACATAGATGCAGCC